>OFIS01000196.1_pt1 | contig 59820 bp, 53 predicted proteins | sample 1775071 | NCBI WGS metagenome assembly OFIS01 (sample SAMN08195774, study PRJEB24354) | sludge metagenome | isolation source: sludge from phenol fed wastewater aerobic bioreactor C | place: India: Nagpur | collected 2016-09-17
GGAACAGGCGCCGCACTTGGGAGAAGGATCCGCGTCAGCGCGAGCGACATCGCCGGCGTCCTGCTGCTGGCCACACCGCTGAGCATCGATCTGGACCCGCTGTTCGCCGCTCTGGAGCCGGAAGTGGGCGACTTTCCGCTGTTCGGCGGAGGTGCCGGCGACTACACCAGGATGCTGAACACCTGCGTGTTCGCGGACGGCGAGATCATGGACGCCGGCATCGTGGCAGTGGTTTTCGCAAGCACGCAGCTCGCCCTGCAATGCGAGGCGTACCTGGGCTGGATACCGGTCAGCCATCCGATGACGGTCACGCGGACCGACGGCCCGTTCGTCAAGGAAATCGACGGCCGGCCGGCTTTCGATATCTACCGGCGCTATCTCGGCGCGCGCAGGGATGACAGCTTCTACATGGCCGCGCTGGAGTTTCCGCTGCTCGTCGAGCGCGACGGCCAATGGGTGGCGCGGGTGCCGGTGGCCGCCTGCGAGGACGACTCGCTGCAGTTCCTCGGCGACATCGCCACGGGGGAAGTCGTGCACATCGGCTACGGCGATGCCGGCACGATCATCGAGCACGCGGGGGAGGTGCAGGCGGCCAGCGCGGCATTCGCGCCGAACGTCGTGTTCATGTACAGCTGCGGCTGCCGCCGGTTCCTGCTGCAGGAAGACGTGGAGCGCGAATCGCTGCCCTTCGAGGCCCTTGCGCCGACCTTCGGCTTCTTCACCTACGGGGAATTCTTTGCCGACGGGCCGCCTCCAGGCATGCAGGCGTCCCCCGGCGGCGCCAGGCGCCTGCATCTGCTCAATTCCGCCCTGGTGGCGGTGGGCCTGCGCGAAGGCGAACCCGCCCCGGCCGCGGAGTCCGCGGCGCAGAGGCCCGGCCGCACCGCTCCGGCGCCGGACGATCCCTACGACAGTCAGCACACGCGCGTCATCTCGAAGCTGCTGCATTTCATCAAGGCCGTCACCTCGGAACTCGAAGCCACCAATCGCGAGCTCGAAAGGCGCTCCGTGACGGACACTCTGACCCAGCTTGCCAATCGCATCCGCCTCGACGAATCGCTGGAGGCGCAACTGGCTGCGGCCATCCGCAGCGGCACGCCGTTCAGCGTCGTCCTGCTCGACATCGACCACTTCAAGCACGTCAACGATACCTGCGGGCACCTGGCGGGCGACCGCGTGCTGGTCGCCATCGCCCAGGTGCTGAAAACCCACATCCGCGGCACGGACGGAGTGGGTCGCTGGGGCGGCGAGGAATTCCTGGTCGTGTGCCCCGATACCGGCATCGCGCAGGCCGCCCAATTGGCGGAGCGGCTGCGCCAGGCGATAGCGCGCCAGGCCATTCCCGAAGTGGGGCACTGCACGGCAAGCCTGGGCGTCGCGGCATACCGCCCGGGCGACGATGCCCCGAGCCTGATCGCCCGCGCCGACCGGGCGCTCTACGAGGCCAAGGATGCCGGCCGCAACCGGGTTGGACGGGCATGACCTCTCCCGAGGGCACCGGGGCGTGACCTTGCCTCGGAAGCACGACCTTTCCCCCGCGGCATGACCTCCCCCTGCGGCGTCCCCGGCTCTCGCGGAGGCCCGGACGCGCACCGGCTGCCCGCCTACATCCGCGCGCCCGGGCCGGCGAACCGCTGCGGATCGCGCAGCCGCCAGAGGCGCAGGGCCACGTGGACTTCGAGCGCGCGGCCCGCGTCGCGCCAGCCTTGCAGCCGCGCATCGACCGCCTCCAGGCGCTGGCGCAGCGTATTGATGTGCAGCGACAGGCTCCTGGCCGCCTCGGCCGCGTTGTAGCCGCTATCCAGATAGGCCAGCAGCGTGCCGGCCAGCACCGCGCGGCGATCCGCGTGCGCGGCGGGACCGGCGTACAGCCCGCCCAGCGTGGCCGTGAAGAATCCTTCGATGGCGGCCGCATCGGCGCGGTTGAAGAGCGGCAGGTACAGCGCGAGCCGGCTCTCGTCGAAAATCTCGTCCCGCCGGCCCAACGCCTCCAGCAGGTCGAGGCAGCGCCCGGTCCGCTCGAACGCCGCGGCCAGGCCGTCGGGACGGTCCACGGCATGGCCCGCCACGCCCGAGAACGAGCCTCGATGGCGGCGCAGGCAGGCCTGGACCGCCGCGCGCACCGCGTCCATCCGCGCCGCGTTGGCCAGCACGACCAGGCCGTCGCCGGCATCGTCGAACAAGGCGCTCGACGTGCCCAGGCGCTCGATCAATTGCCTGCGCAGGTAGGGGCCGCCATCGCGCCCGGTGCGGATCCGCAGCAGCCGCATGGGACCGTGGATGTCCACGCCGTATTTCTCCGCCTGCTGCGCATGGCGTTCGAGCCGGCCCCACGGCCCGTGGACGAGGCCGTGCAGCACGGCCGGCGCATCCGCCATCAGGGACAGCGTGCGCTGCGCCTGGTGCAGCAGCACGACGCCCGTCACCATGGCGCCGCGCTCGAAGACGCGGGCGGCCACCTCGCCCAGGGGCTCGGTGCCATGGAGCACCAGCCCGCCCAGCGGGCCGTCGCCGCCGACGATGGCGCATACGGTGCGGGTTTTCCGATAGGCGACGGAACGGCCGGTGCGCCGGCTTTCCGCCAGGGCGGCATAGGCCGCGTCCTCGATCCAGCGCCCTTCCTCCGTCGGCTCCTCGATGCCTCGCCCGCCGTCGGCGGCGACGATCTCCCGGCCGGCCTCGTCGCAGACGGCCACCCGCCCGCCCAGCCGCTGCGCCAGCATCGCGCACACGTCCGGCAGGTCGCCGCCGCGCGCGACCAGGGCGGTGAGCTGCTCGTGCGCCTCGGCCGCCGCGCGGGTGTCGGCCGTCTGGCGCGACAGCAGCGCGTTGGTCGCGCCCGCCTGCGCCAGCGCGTCGCGCGCCTGCTCGAACAGGCGCGCATTGCCGATCGCCACGGAAGCCTGCGCGCCCAGCGTCGAGAGGATGGACGTCTCCCACGCCGTGTACGCGCGCACGTAGCGGTCGCCCACGAAGAGCACGCCGGAGACCTCGTCGGTCGTCAACAGGGGCACGCCCAGGATCGAGGCGAGGAGATCGCCTGGGTGGCCGCGCGGATGGTCGAGGCGGGCGACGTGCGCGCCGATCTCGCCCGCGAGCTTCTGAACGAGCGGCGCGGCGGCGCCCGCACCCATTAGCGGCAGGCCCACGGCGGCCCGCCTGCACCGGCGCACCCGCAACGGCCCATCCGCGACGACGCGCTTTCGACGACGCACCCGCAACACGAACCCGCAACACGAACCCGGCCGGCGAGCCGGGAACCCCATACGAGGGAACCCCCACAACCAGGAGACGACCATGAAGACCCGCATTCCACGCCACACCCTGCTCGCCACCGCCCTGCTCGGCCTGATCGCCGCCGGCGCGGCGCGGGCGGCGCCCGATCCGGACGTGATCCGCATCGGCTTCATCACCGACATGTCCGGCCCCTACGCCGACACCGACGGCCCCGGAGGGCTGGAGGCCATCCGCATGGCCGTGCGGGACGCGGGCGGCACGGTGCTCGGCAAGAAGATCGAGATCCTGTCGGCCGACCACCAGAACAAGCCCGAGATCGCCTCCGCGCGCGCCCGGGAATGGATCGACCAGCAGGGCCTGTCCATGCTGATCGGCGGCGTGAACTCGGCCGCCGGGCTGGCGATGAACGGGATCATCAACGAAAAGCACGTCCCCTACATCAACATCGGCGCGGCCACCGCCCGCCTGACCAACGAGGACTGCACGCCCTACACGGTCCATTACGAATACGACACGGTCGCCCTGGCCAAGGGCACCGGCTCCGCGGTGGTCAAGCAGGGCGGCAAGTCCTGGTATTTCCTGGTCGCCGACTATGCCTTCGGCCATTCCCTCGAAGCCGATACCAGCGCCGTCGTCAAGGCCAACGGCGGCACCGTGGTCGGATCGGTGCGGCACCCGCCCACCTCGCCCGACATGTCCTCCTACATCCTGCAGGCCGCCTCGTCCGGCGCCCAGGTGCTGGGCCTGGCCAACGCCGGCGCGGACACCATCAACTCCATCAAAGCCGCCAACGATTTCGGCCTGGCGGACAAGATGAAGCTGGTCGGCCTGCTGATGACGATCAACGACATCCACGGCCTGGGCCTGCCCATCGCCCAGAAGCTGCTGATGACCGACAGCTGGTACTGGGACAAGGACGACGCGTCGCGCACCTTCGCCCGGCGGTTCGACGAAACCATGCACAAGATGCCGAGCACGCACCAGGCGGCGGCCTACTCGGCCACGGCCACCTACCTGAAGGCGGTCGAGGCCGCCGGCACGACCGACGCGGACAAGGTCATGGCGCAGCTGAAAAGCATGCCGCTCGACGACATGTACAGCAAGGGCTACATCCGCGCGGACGGCCGCTACGTGCACGACATGTACCTAATGCAGGTGAAGACGCCCGGGGAATCCAAGGGCCCGTGGGACTACATGAAGACCGTCGCCACGATCCCCGGCGAGGAAGCCTTCACCCGCCCGAAGGACTCGACCTGCCGCCTGATGAAGAAGGCGGGTTGAGCCGGACGCACGGCGCGCCCGGCGCTCAGCTTCCCTGCGCCTGGGCCTGCGCCTTGCGCGCGGCGCGCTCCCGTTCCACCCGCTCGGTCACGTCGCGCGCCATGGCGACCGAGCCGATGGCGGCGCCCGACCCGTCCTTGACCAGGGCGAAGGTCATTTCCACGTACAGCTTCCGGCCGTCCTTGTGCACTCCGCGCGTCAGGGTCGGACGGCCTGCGAGCTTCGTGCGGCCGCTGGCGAGCGCGGCGTCGTAGCCGGCCCAGTGGGCGGCGCGCAGGTGCTCGGGAATGATGATATCCAGGCTGGCGCCCAGCGCCTCGTCGCGGGAAAAGCCGAACAGCCGGCAGGCCGCCTGGTTCCAGCGCGCGATCCGGCCCGCGCGGTCGGCGTAGATCAGCGTGTCGGTCGTCTGCTCGACGATCCGTTCCGCCAGGTCCGCGGGCGGCGCCGAGGCCTCGCGGATGTCGCTCAGGATGCGGCAGAACAGGGCCGCCGGCAGCGAGGTGCGCTCCGGCTCCGGCCCCTCGCCGGTCTGGTGCAGGATTTCCAGGCCGCGTGTGGAAGCCAGGAGGCGGCGCAGGCCCTCGTTCTGGGCGAAGCGCGCGCGCAGCGCCCGCTCGACCAGCCGGTGGTGCTCGTCGGACCCGAACACGATCCGCGCCTCGCCCCAGTAGGCGTGGCGCTTGTCCGCCCCCTTGCCGCATTCCTTGGCCTCCCAGGCCGCCGAAGCGAAGGCGCGTTCGCGGGCCGGATGGCCCGGCGGGAACTTGATGCCCTGGATGAAGCCTTCCACGGAGGCCAGCGGCACGCCGTCCAGCTCGAAGGGCGACAGGCTGAAGTTGGACAGCGCGACGCCGCGCCAGTCGTCGGACGTGAATGCGACATTGATCGTCTTGCGGGTCATGCGGGACCTCCCATCAACAACAGATCGAAACCACCTGCGCCGGCTGCCGGCTGAGGCTGACGTAGACATGGCCGACGCCGCTGTCGAAGTAGGCGGCCTCGTGCCGGCCGAGCTCGACGGCCTCGCCGTTCTCGAACAGGATGCGCACCCGGCCGGACAGCACCATGACGAATTCCTGGCCCGGATGCCGGATGGTCTCCGAAAAATCGCGCGCCTCGCGCGCATTGATCAGCGCCACGAGCGGCTGCATCTTCTTGCCCGGGAACGCGCCGCACAGCACGCTGTATTCGTACTGGTCGGTCTCGTAGCGCTGCACGTCGGCGAAGCGGTCCTTGACGACCGTCGGGCTTCCGGCCGGGTCCGCTTCGAGCCGCGCGTCCGCCTGCATGAACAGGCGCGTCATGTCGATGTCCAGCGCGCGGCCGAGCTGCAGCACTTTTTCGTAGCTGAGGGCGATCTGCCCGCGCTCGGCCTTCGAGACGGTGGACACCGCCAGGCCGCTGCGCTGCGCCACCTGCTGCAGCGTCAGCCGCCGCTCCTTGCGCGCCGCGCGGATCCTGGCCCCGACCTCGTGCCGGCCCGCCAGCCCGGGGCTGGCGGCGGAGGCCGGCGGCGCGGCCGCGCCCGGAAGCACCTTGGAGAGGACCTGGACTGCGCGGGTTTTCTTGTTCGTCGGGCCGGGCATGATGGCGAAGGTTGCGATGCGCCCCGATCGGGCGCTTGCGACATTCTATGTCGATCCGGCGTCCGGCACCGGCGATGCGGCCTCAGGCGCGGGACGCGGCGCCGTCCCCGCGGCGCGCCACGCGCAGCCAGCCCACGAACGCCAGCGCCATCAGCACGAAGCCGATGTAGCCGTAGATCGGATACACGATCCCCACCAGCTGGATGAAGCCGATGAAGCTGCCCGCCAGCGCCAGCACGCCCGCCGCGACGGTGCCGACGCGGAACCTGCCGCTGTCGGCGGGCACGATGCGCGCCATGAAGGCATAGAGCATGCCGACCGCCGTGTTGAGGATCATGCCGAAGATCACCAGCGACATCAGGTGGCCGAGCCAGGGCGAGATCTGCGTGGCGATCGAGAGCATCGGCATGGGCATCCCGCCGATGGTGTCCATGCGCAGGTACATCGCCACGGCGATCAGCAGGATCAGGACGCCCAGCAGCAGCCCGCCCAGGACGCCGCCCCACAGCGCGGTCGCCCGCGACCGGGCCTGCCCGCCCATGATCACCAGGAACGGCATCCCCGCCACGATGTTGTAGGACACGTACAGCAGGGCCGCGACCAGCCACTGGCCGGCGCCGCGGGGCTGGGTCTGCGCGGCGGCCGCGAGCGCCTCGTGGCCGGCGTGCGGCGTCATCAGCACGTAGCCGGCCACCACGACCGTCATGAACATGAGGAACGGCGTGACGGCGCCGATGAAGGCGATCACGCTGCGGATGTCCAGGCACACGATCAGGATGGTGGCGACGGTGGCCAGCACGCTGCCCCAGACCTCCGGGATGCCCAGCCACTGATTCAGCAGCGAGCCGGCGCCGGCCAGCATCACCACGGTGATCGCGAACAGGAAGAACGTGATCAGCACGTCGAACACCAGGCCCAGGTGGCGGCCCAGCATGGCGTTGACGACTTCCTTGTGCGAATCCGCCGCCAGCCGCTGGCCCATGGTGGAGAACGCCATCGACAGCAGGGCGAAGAGCACGCCCGAGACCACGCAGCCGACCAGGCCGATGGCGCCGAAGCTGGCGAAGAACTGCAGGATTTCCTGCCCCGACGCGAATCCCGCGCCGATGATGACGCCGACGAACGCGCCCGCGATCCTGCAGACGTCCTTGAACGAATCCATGCCCTTGTCTCCCGATGGTCTAGTGATGCCAGTGATGATGGAATGAATCGGCGCGCCCGAGGCGCGGGCGCCCGGCGCTCGCGGCACCGGGCGGATTTCAGGTCCGGTCCGCGTCGAAGCGGCGTGGGCTCAGCCGGTCGGCGGCGACGCCCTGCCGCGCCAGGAATTCCGGCAGCGCCCGGCCCAGCAGCAGCGCGCAGGCGGCCGCCGACGCGCCCGCCGAAGTCTGGATGCCATAGCCGCCCTGCCCCGCCAGCCAGAAGAATCCCGGACGCCGCGGATCCCAGCCGATGACGAAATCGCCATCGGGGGCGAAGCTGCGCAGGCCGGCCCAGACATGCCGGGGCCGCCGGATGCGCAGGCTGGTGAGCGATTCGATCCGGTGGATGCCCAGGGCGATGTCGAGTTCCTCGGGCACGACGTCGTGCGGCGCGACCGGGTCCGCGTTGGCCGGCGAGCCCAGCAGCTGGCCCGCGTCGGGCTTGAAGTAGAAACTTTCATCGACGCCGATGACGGCCGGCCAGGCGGCGACGTCCACCCCCTCCGGCGCGGCGAACGTGAACGCGGAGCGGCGCCTGGGTTCGATCCCCAGCGTCCGCGCGCCGCACAGCGCCGCCACCGGATCGGCCCAGGCGCCGGCGGCATTCACCACGGCGCGCGCCCGCACGGCGTCGCCGCCGCCCAGCGTCAGCGTCCACACGCCAGCCTGCTCGTCGAGCGCGGCGGCGGCCAGTTCGGCGTCGCAGCGCAGGCGGGCCCCCTGCCGCGCCATGCCGCGCAGGAAGCCCTGGTGCAGCTCGGCCACGTCGATGTCGGTGGCGTCCACGTCGTGCACGGCGCCGACGAGCTTGTCCGCTTCGAGGCACGGCGCCACGGCCTTCGCCCGGGCCGCGTCGATCCGTTCGGCCCGCAGGCCCTCGCGCCGGTACATCGCCAGCGCGTCGTCCAGCAAACGCTCCTGCCCCGCCGTCCCGACGTACAGCACGCCGCGCGGATGCAGCAGGGGATGCGCGCAGAAGCCTTCCGGGGGCTGCTCGAAGAACGCGCGGCTGGCCCGCGTCAGGGCGCGGATCTGCTCCGTGCCGTAGCTTTCCATGAACATGGCCGCCGAACGGCCCGTGGAGTGATAACCAGGCTGGGACTCGCGCTCCAGCACCGCCACGGACGCCCCTTCCCGGGCCAGGCGGTAGGCGACGGAAGCCCCCGCCATGCCCGCGCCGACCACCGCGAAGTCGAACACCTCGTCGCTCATTGCCTGTATTCCATTTTTTCCGATAGGAAAATTATCTTATAGGAAAAAAATCCCGGATACCCTGGTTTACCCCCATCCGCGCTCAGGCGGCCGCCGCATGCCCCACGCCGGGCACGTTCCTCATCGGGCATGTCCCTCGCCGGCCACACGCCCCCTGCCGGCCGCACGCCCTCCGCCGGACGCGTGCCATCCCGGGTGCGTGCTACCGTATCTTCTTCACGGATTCCCTCCCCTTCATCCACGAGGCCCCGCATGCGCGCCCATACCGCCCGACTGGTCGACGACCGGATCCGGATCGAACCTCGAGACACGCCGATCCCCGGGCCCGGCGCGCAGCAGCTGCTGGTGCGCGTGCGCGCCGCCGGCCTGAACCGCGGCGAGCTCCTGGCGCTGCGCAAGCAGCCGCCCGGCGCCCCGGCCGTCCTGGGCATCGAGGCGGCTGGCGAGGTCGTGCGGGCCGGGGCCGATGCCGGCCCCTTCCAGGCCGGCGACCGCGTCATGGGGCGCTGCCGCGCCGCCTTCGCCGACTACGCGCTGCTGGACGCGCACGAGGCCATGGCCGTGCCCGAGCGCCTCTCCTGGATCCAGGCCGCCGCCCTCCCGATCGCCACCATGGTCGTGTACGACATGCTGATCGCCCAGGGCCGGCTGGCCGCGGGCGAATGGCTGCTGGTCACCGGAATCTCCTCGGGCGTGGGCGTGGCCGCCCTGCAGCTGGCCAAGGCGCTGGGCGCGCGGGTCATCGGCACCTCGGGCTCGGCGCGCAAGCTGGCGGACCTGGAACGCCTGGGCCTGGACGTGGGCCTGCACACCCGCGCCGCCGATTTCCACGACGCCGTGATGGCCGCCACCGGCGGCCGGGGCGCCGGCCTGGCCGTCAACATCGTCGGCGGCTCGGTGTTCGCGGAATGCGTCCGCTGCCTGGCCTTCGAGGGCCGGCTGGCCACGGTCGGCTACATGGACGGCGTGCTCGAAGGCCGGCTCGACCTCGCCGCCCTGCACGCCCGGCGCCTGACGGTCTTCGGCGTGTCCAGCAAGGGCTGCGGCCCCGAAGAGCGCCGGCGCATCGTCCGGGGCGTCGCCGAACAGGTCCTGCCGCTGGTCGCCGACGGCCGGCTCGTGCCCGCCATCGACCGGGTGTTTCCATTCGGCGAACTGGAAGCGGCCATCGCCCGCATGGAATCCGACGAGCAGCTGGGGAAGATCGTGGTGGGCGGGGAATAGCCCCACGGTCCGGCCCCGCCGCCGCACCGGGTCCGCACGGCCGCCCGCCTGCTGGCCGCCTACTGGATCAGCTGGTTGATCTCGATGATGGGCAGCATCACCGCCAGCACGATCACCAGCACCATGCCGCCCATGGCGAGGATCATCAGCGGTTCGAGCACGGCGGTGAAGGTCAGGGCGCGCCGCTCCAGGTCGGCGGCCAGCACGCCCGCGGCGCGATCCAGCATGGCGGGCAGCTCGCCGGTGCGCTCGCCGCTGGCGACCAGCTGGATCAGCAGCGGCGGGAAGACCTTCTGCGCCTGCAGCGCCTGGGCCAGGGAGCCGCCTTCGCGCACCCAGCGCAGGGCATCGGCCACGGCGGCCCGCAGCCTGCGGTTGCGCAGCGTGCGGCCCGAGGCCTCCAGGGCCTGCAGCAGGGGCACCCGGCTGCCCGTGAGGATGGCCAGCGTGGCGGCGAACCGGGCCACGTCCACGCCCTGCGCATAGCGCCCCAGCAGCGGCAGGCGCAGCACCCGGGCGTGCCAGGCCAGCCGGGCGGCGGGATGCCGCAGATGCAGGCGCCACAGGACGAAGCACAGCGCCAGCCCCGCCGCCACCGCCAGGCCCCAGTCCTGGATCCCGGCGCTCGCGGCCAGCAGCAGCCGCGTCAGCCAGGGCAGCGTCTGGCGCGCCTGGGTGAAGGCCCCCACCACCTGCGGCACCACGTAGCTCAGCAGGAAGACGACGATGGCCATCGACACCACGGTGACGATCCCGGGATAGATGAAGGCGGTCAGCACCTTGTTGCGCAGGGCGCCGCGCGCCTCGATGTAGTCGGCCAGCCGTTCGAGCACCCGGTCCAGATCGCCCGACTGCTCGCCGGCATCCACCAGCGCCCGGTAGACGTCGGGGAAATCGCGGGGATGGGCATCCAGGGCCTGTCCCAGACGCAGGCCGGCGCGCACATCGTCGCACACGGCCGTCAGCACGCGCACCACCTGCGCACGCTCGGCCTGCTCCAGCGTCGCGCGCAGCGCGGTCTCCAGCGGCAGGCGGGCCGCCAGCAGGCTGGCCAGCTGGCGCGTCAGCCAGCCCAGATCGGCGTCGCGCAGCCGCGCGCGGGCGCCGATGCCCGCGCCCGCGCGGCGGCGCGCTTCCACCACGCTCAGCGGCAGCAGCCCCCGGTTGCGCAGCGTCTGGCGGGCGCCGCGCTCGCTGTCGGCCTCGATCCTTCCCCGCTCGGCGCGGCCGGCGGCATCGATCGCTTCGTATTGATAGGAGGGCATGGGCTAGGACCTGTTCATGCGCGTCGAGGAGACCGCCTGCGCGCCGTCACGGATCGCGCGCGACGCGCTCGATCTCGGCCCGGGCGGCGACGCCTGCGCGGATCCAGCGCTCGCCATCCTGGCGCAGGTCCGGCATGCCGCCGCGCCGGGCGGCCTCGCGCAGGGCCTGCTCGCCGCTGCCCTCGTGGATCATGGCGCGCAGCGTGTCGTCGAGCATGAACAGCTCGTGCACGCCGGTGCGCCCGCTGTGGCCGGTGTGGCCGCAGGCCGGACATCCCTTCGGATCGCGCTCGGCCGTGCCGTCGGCCCGCATCCGCCGGCAATGGACGCACAGCTTGCGCACCAGCCGCTGGGCCAGCACCCCCTGCAGCGTGGAGGCGAGCAGGAACGATTCCACGCCCATGTCCAGCAGGCGGGTCACCGCCGACACGGCATCGTTGGTGTGCAGCGTGGCCAGCACCAGGTGGCCGGTCAGGGAGGCCTGGACGGCGATCTCGGCGGTCTCCAGGTCGCGGATCTCGCCGATCATCACCACGTCGGGATCCTGGCGCAGGATGGCCCGCAGCGCCGCGGCGAAGGTCAGGTCGATGCGCGGATTGACCTGGGTCTGGCCGATGCCGGGCAGATCGTATTCGATCGGGTCCTCGACCGTCAGGATGTTGGTCGTGGCGGCGTCCAGCCGGCTCAGGGCGGCGTAGAGCGTGGTGGTCTTGCCGCTGCCGGTCGGCCCGGTCACCAGCACGATGCCGTGGGGCCGCCTGATGAGCGCGTCGAGCCCCCGCAGCACGGCGGGCGACATGCCCAGCCGCTCCAGCCGCAGCCGCCCCGCCTCCTTGTCGAGCAGGCGCAGGACAACGCGTTCGCCATGCCCCGTGGGCAGCGTGGAGACCCGCACGTCGATGGGCCGGCCGCCCACGCGCAGCGCGATGCGCCCGTCCTGCGGCAGGCGTTTTTCGGCGATGTCCAGGCTGGCCATGACCTTGATCCGCGACACCAGGGCGTTGTGCAGGGCGCGGCGCGGGCTGACAATGTCGCGCAGCGTGCCGTCCACCCGGTAGCGCACCACCGAGTGAGCCTCGAAGGGCTCGATGTGGATGTCGCTGGCGCCGTCGCGGGCGGCCTGGGTGAACAGGGCGTTGATCATGCGAATGATCGGCGCGCCTTCGCGGGTATCGAGCACGTCCTCGACCTCGGGCAGGTCCTGGAGCAGGCGGTCCAGATCCACGTCGAGGGCCGCCTCGTCGACGATGGCGGCGGCATCCCCGGCATGGGCGTAGGCTGCGGCGAGCAGGGTGTCGAGCTCCGCGTCGGACACCGTGCGCAGCGGGACCGCGCCGTGCACCCGGCGGATCTCGGCCAGGGCCCAGGCGGGCGTGCGCGCCGAGACCGTCAGCGTCTCGCCCGTCGCCCCGGTCTCCAGCAGGGCGCGCCAGGCGCGCGCCCAGGCATAGGGCAGGCGGCGGCCCGGCGCGCTCATCGCGCCCCCGGCCGGCCGACCGGCGCGGCCACCGCCGGAGCAGCGTCCGGGTCCGCGGGCGCGCCGGCGGCCGGCGCGGCTTCGTCGGCGCGCCGGAAGCCGCGCAGGTCGAGCAGGCCCGTGCCGGGATCGCGTTGCAGCGCGGGCAGATCGGTCATGACGTCGTCCGGCATCAGCCAGGACGCCTGGACCGGCAGGCCGGCCTGGGCCGCCCGCATGAAGTTGTAGCGGTCGAGCGTCAGGCGGGCGCCGTCCTGGGCGGTGCGCACGATGTGGGGCCGCAAGAACAGCATCAGGTTGGTCTTGGTGTGGTTGCGCTTCTGGTACTTGAACAGGTTGCCCAGCACGGGGATGTCGCCCAGCAGGGGCACCGACGACGTGGAATCGTCCATCCTGTCCTCCAGCAGGCCGCCGAGCACGATGATCTGGCCGTCGTCGACCAGCACGCTGGTCTCCAGCGCCCGCTTGCGGGTCACGTCCGAGGTGCCGTTCTGCGAGGCGGTCGGGACGAGGCTGCTGACCTCCTGGTAGAGGGCCAGCTTGACCGTGCCGCCTTCGGAGATCTGCGGCCGGATGCGCAGGGTCAGGCCCACGTCCTCACGCTGCACGGTCTGGAAGGGGTTGCTGGCGCCGTCGCCCGAGGTCGTGTAGGAGCCCGTCACGAACGGCACGGTGTTGCCCACGATGATGCTGGCCTCCTCGTTGTCCAGCGTCATCAGGTTCGGCGTGGACAAGACGTTCACGCCGCCGTGCCTCTGCATGGCCCGGGCGAGCACGCTGAGATTGAGAATCTGCGTGCCCATGACGTTGACCGTGCCGTTGATGACGCCCAGGTTCAGGCCCTGGCCCAGGGCGTCGATCGTGGTGCGGGTGGCCGTGTCCAGGCCGATGCCGGTCCCGCCCAGGTTGGCGCCGCCGAAGAAGGCGGCGCCGTCGCCGTTCAGGCTGTTGCCGCCGGCCATCCACTGCACGCCGAACTCGGCGGCCTTGTCGGCGTTCACCTCGACGATCAGGCTTTCGATCAGCACCTGGGCGCGCCGCTGGTCGAGCAGGTCGATGACCTCGCGCAGGCTGCGGTACAGGGGTTCCGGCGCGGAGATGATGAGGGTGTTGGTGGCGGAATCCGCCTGGATCGTGGCGCCTCCCGCGGAGAAGGCCATGCTGCGGGCATCGGCGGCCGGCAGCGCCGCCGCGGCGCCCTCCCCCTGGGACGACGAGAGCGCGGCGGCGGGCAACCCCGTCTGCGCCTGCGTGGCCGACAGCGGCGGTCCGTCCAGGGCATCGGTGCTTCCGCCCTGTCCCGTCAGCGCTCCCCGCAGCACCTCGGCCAGGTGGCTGGCCTGGGCGTTGCGCAGGTAGACGACATGCAGATTCCCGGTGCGGGATTCGGGCGTGTCCAGACGCAGGATCAGCTGGCGCGCCTGCTTCAGGCGCTCGGGCGTGATGGCGCGCAGCAGCACCGAATTGCTGCGGGGATCGGCCAGCACGGACACGTCCCGGGTCTTGCGCCCGCTGCCGTCCTGCAGCAGCTGCTGCGCCAGGGCGGCCACGTCGAGGGCGACGCCGTATTCGATCGGCACGACATCCGTGTTCACCGCCAGCGGCGTGTCGATGCGGGCGATGATCTGAGCGATGCGCTCCAGGTTGTCGGCATAGTCGGTCACGACCAGGGAATTGCTGCCTTCCTGCGCGGCGAGGGTGTTGTTCGCCGCCACCAGGGGGCGCAGCACCGGCACCAGATCGGCGGCGTTCTCGTAGCGCAGGGCGAAGACGCGGGTCTGCAGTTCGCCGCGGCGCGCCGGCTCCGCGCCGGACACCACCGCCCCGCCCAGCAGCTTGGCGTCGGCCTCGGGCACGACGCGGCTGACGCCGCCGACTTCCACCACGGCAAAGCCCTGCATGCGCAAGGCGCCCAGCAGCATGGCATACGCCGTATCGGCATCGACCGGCGCATCCGACACCAGCGTCAGCTGGCCGCGCACGCGCGGATCGACCAGGAAATTGCGCCCCGTGAAGCTGGCCAGGGCACGGACCACCGCGCCCAGATCGGCCTCCTGGAAATTGAGCCGGGTCATCGGCCCGTCCGCGCTGGCGCCGGGGGCGGCGGCCGAGGCCCCGGGCCGTTCCGCGATGGGCTGCAGCCGGCGGGGGCGCGGCGCCTGCCGGGGCTCATCGGCCCTCGCCGGGCGCCCGACGGGCACGGACGGCGCCGACCCCACCGAGGTGCGGACCACCAGCGGCGATTCCTGGGCCTGGCGCGCGGCGTCCGGGACCGCGCAGCCTCCCAGGGCGAGCACGGACAGCAGCAGGGGCAGGTATCGGGCAGTCTCTCTTTTCATGAACGAATCCGCAGAAGGGTTGCTCCGTCGGGGCCGGTTCGGGGCCCGAGGGTGTCCAGCAGGCGGCGCAGCGCGACCCGCGTGTCGGGGGATGCCGAGGCGTCGGCCCAGGCCCGGCCGTCGAAGACGAGACGGCCGGAAGGCGACCACGTTCCGGCGCCGTCCAGCCGCAGAGGACCGTCCTCCGTGCTCAATCGCAGGGCGAAGCCCGGCTCCGGGCCGGCGGCGGCCGCCACCGAGAGGCGGTAGTCGCCCAGCGGCCTGATGCGGCTCAAGGCGGACCCGGCCTGCCGCCACCGGATCCGCAGCAGTTCCCCTCCCGGCGCGGCCTCGGGCCCGCCGCGGCCGACCACGAGGTCGGGCCATTGCAGCAGGAGGTCTCCGCCGGGCTCCAGTGTGTTGAACACGGCATGCAGAGTCGTCAGGAGCGCCGCCGGCACCCGCAGGGTCTGGCCGGAAATGCGTACGCCGCCCCAGGCCGGGCGGATTTCCAGGGGGCCGCCCAGCCAGGCATGCGACACCGACACGCGCGGTCCGCCGGCGAACGCGAAGCGCCAGTGCAGCGGCTCGGGCAGGCTGCGCCGCAGCGGGCCGGCGCCGACGGCCAGCGTGGCCTGCGCCGACCAAAGGCTGCCCTGGGCATCGACCAGCGTGACGGGCGCGCCGTCCGGCACCCAGGCCATGGCCCAGCGGGCCGGCAGCACGCCCGCCGCGGCCAGGAGGGCCGCGCCGGCCAGCGCCAGGACGCCGGCCAGGCGCGCCGCGCGGCTCGCCGCGCGGCCATCGCCGGGCGCGTCCCCATGCGCGCGCCGGACTCGATTGGGCGCGCTCATGGCGGGCTCCCTGCCGGCAGCGCCAGCTCGATGCTGCCGCTCAGCAGGCCGGGACGGTCGCGCCCCCCGACGTGGCTGCGCGCCAGGTCGAGGCGATGCACCCGCACCCGGGCGATCTCGGGCAGCTGCGCCAGCCAGGCCAGCAAGCGGGCGGCGGGCGCCTGCTCCACCGTCAGCGGCTGCCGCATCGCGCCGTCGGCCGCGCGCACCGGGCCGAAGCGGCCGTGCGCCTGCAGGCCGGCCCGCCGCAGGCTTTCCTGCAGCGCGGCGGCGGTTTCTTCGAGGGTCATGGCGCCGCGCCGTTCGCGCCCCAGCGCCCGGGATTCCAGCACGACGGCCTCCAGCTCGGCCGCCTGCGCCCGCAGCACGGGCAGCTGTTCCCGCGCCTGCCGCAGCGTCCCGATCGCGGGACGCAAGGCCGCCAGCCACAGCACGGCGACCCCCAGCAGCAGGACAGCCAGGCCCAGCAGGCGCCGCTCGCGCGGGCTCAGCCGCCGCCAGGCCGCATGCCAGCGGCCCAGCGCGGGCCGCGCCCGGGCGTTCCAGGCGTCCCGCCAGCGCTGCGCATGCGGCCCGCTCATCCCGCCTCCCCGGCCGGACGGCGCGCGCCCTCCGACGCATCCGGACGGCCGGCATGCCAGACATGGGGCCGGGTCTCGTCGCGCGCCAGCCGGATGCCCCGCTCCGCCGCCGTCCGCGCCAGCGCCGCTTCGTCCGCCGGCGGCCGGTAGCCTTCGGCCAGCGTCAGCGTCAGGCGGCCGTCCGCGTAGCGCAGGCCGAGCACGTGTCCCTGCGCGAAATCCAGCACCTCGGCCGCCGCCAGCGCCAGGGGGATGAAATCGTCGGCGGCCTCGCCGCCGCCGGCGAGCCGCAGCGCGTCGCGCTGCTGGCGGGCCTGGCGCAGCGGATCGATCACCACGGGAATGCGCGGATAGGCCTGCTGCACGGTCCGGCGCATGGATTCGCGCAAATCCTCCAGTTCGCGCCCCTGCCGGGCGGCATAGGCGTTCAGCCCCAGGATCCAGACGGCGCCCGCCGCGGCGGCCCAGGCGAGCGGCCGGCGCCAGCGTCCCGCCCCGCCCGCGGCGCGCAGCTCCCGATCGACGAAGGACCAGGCCGGCAGGGGGGCCAGCCAGCGGGGTCCCGCCGGCAGCTCCAGCACGCGGCCGGGATGCGGATCGTCCGCGGGCAGCGCCAGGGCATGCGGCACCAGGGACTCGACGCGCAGGCCCGCAGACGTCAGCAGCGACCAGGCCCGCTCCAGGGGTTCGCGCGCCGTCCAGGCGACGGCCACCGCGCCGTCGGGCTGGCGCGGCCCATGGGCCACCCGCAGGCGGTCGAGGTCGGACAGCGCCATGGGCTCGACGCTGCCGCGCACCGCGTCGCCCAGCCGCCGGGCGGGGACGGGCGGCACCGTGATGCGGGCGACGACCGCGTCCTCGTCGCGCACGATGGCATGCACCGGCCCCGCGCCCGCCACCGCGGCCAGCGACCGCAGGTCCAGCGCGCCCGAGCGCAGCAGACGCCCGTCGCGCCCCACGAGCGCGAAGGCCAGCGGCGTGGCGGGCGTCAGTTCGGAAAGGGGAGGCAGCAGCAGCCGCATGTGTTGTCTCATGTTCTTCTTATCCATAGCTGACCCAGCGGACCGAGGCTCTCCCCTGCCGGTCGCGCTGGAGCAGGGCCCGCAGCCCGACCATCGTATCACCCACCACGACCTGCCCCGCGACACTGAACCAGTCGCTGCGCACGTCCAGGCGCCGCGCCTGGCCGGCCTGCAGTTCCGGCAGGCGATTGAGGAGATCGCCCCGGTTGACGAACCAGAGCCCCCGGTCGCGCTGGGCGGCCAGGCCCCGCGCGCCGGCCAGGCCCAGCCCTTCGATCACGGCGCCCAGCACCTCGGCCGGCGCGGTATTGGCATTGAGCGGCACGGTCTCCGGCAGGTAGATCACGTAGGGCCGCAGCGCTTCCACCCCCGCCGGTCCCAGGCCCGCGACCCACTGCAGCTCGTCCACCCCGCGCAGCCCCATCGCGGCGGGCGCGCGCCCCGGCGCCGGCTGGCTGTCGGCCACCCGCCGCGCCAGTGCGCTAGCCAGGGCGGGATCCCGTCCCAGCCACTGCAGCAGCCGTTCCAGCGACCGCACGGCGGCGGGGCTGGGTTGCCCGTTCGCGGCCAGGTCGCGCAGATTGAACTTGCCCTGCGCATCCTCGATGCGGCCGGAGAACAGGGCGGAGCCGGGGTCGTCGGCCGGCCCCACGGGCAGATCCGCCAGCGGCTGGGTCCACAGGCCGTCGAGCCGGGTCGTGGCGTTCTCGCGCGCGTCGAGCTGCAGGATGACCCGCGACCAGTCCAGCCCGCCCCGCAGCACCCAGTGCGCCTGGGCCAGGTGCCGTTCGGTCGCCAGCACCCTCACCAGCCGGCCCTGCCCTTCGATCAAGGCCGTGGCCAGCGCGGCGGCCGCGATCACCACCAGCATGGCGGCGATCACCGCCATGCCGCGCTGGGAGGACCGGGCGGCGATGCCCGCCGGACCGCCTCCGTGCCGCGCATATGGGCTCGGGCTCGGGCTCGGGCTCAGGCTCGGGCGCGGGCTCGGGTGCGTACGATCCGGCGTGCCCGGATCGACGGAACATCCTACGATCCCAACCGGCATCGTGCCGCGCAAAACCGCAGTCTCGCCGCCGGAGCCTGTCACAGGATGTCTCATGGCAGCACCACCACCTTGCGATAGGCGCGTTGCTCGCCGGCTTCCTGGCGCAGCAGCACGATTTCCAGACCCACGGTCGCCATTGCCTGCGCGGCGTCCGTCCCCGGGCGCGCCGCGCCGCGGCCCGCGCCGGAGGCATCGGCCGGCGGGGCCTGCGGGTCCGTCCAGCCCTGGCCATGGCGCCATTCGCGCAGCGACCAGGCGCGCAGGCCGTCCAGGACGGCGACCGCGTCCGTGGGTCCGGGCAGGGGCAGGCGGTCCGAAGGCGCGCCGGCCGCCCGGTAGAGGACGCCCTGGTTCACGTACCAGTGCAGCCGCTGCCAGCGGCCGTCGTCCGTCGAGCGCACCAGCAGCAGCCCGGATGCGCGGGCCCAGGCCACGCCCGGCGCGGGAAACGCCAGGCCGGCGCGGTCCGGTCCGCCCTCGGCCGCCCGCCAGGCGGGCAGAACGTCCTCCCCGGCATGCCGGCGCAGGTCGCGCTCCAGCTGCCCCCAGGCCCTGACCAGCGACAGGGTCTCCTCGGCCCGCGCGTCGAGCCGCCCGGAGACGCGCTGGACGGCATCCAGCCCGCGCCAGGCAATCAGGCCCAGCAGCGCCAGCAGCACCAGGGCGACCAGGACCTCGATCAGGGTGAATCCCCGCTGGGCGCCGGGCGCGGCGCCCGCCGGCCGGCCCGCGTGGCGCGGGCGCCCATGTGCGCGCCTGGGGCGGCCCGGCATGCTCATGGCAGACGCGAGGCCAGGCCATCGAGCTTGGACAGCACAGGGCCGTCCTCCAGCCGCACGCTCACCGACACGCGGCGGAAGCGGGCATTGGGCGTGGCCTGCACCCATTGTTCGCATTGCAGGGCGAGGTCCGCCTGCGGACAGGGCCGGCGATGCCGGCCGACCGCCGGGAATTCCCCCTGCAGGCGCATTTCCCCCAGGACGTTCTCCGCCGACTGCAGCGCCAGGCTGCGCAGCCGCAGCGCCTGCGCGCCGCCGATGCCCACCCCCAGCGCGCGGATGCCGGCCGCCAGCGCCACGCCGACGATGGCCAGCGCCACCAGCACCTCGATCAGGGTGAAGCCGCGCTGGCGGCCCGGCGCGCTCATGGCCGGACCTCGTAATGTCCGCTGCCCGAGCGCGAGATCCGCACCGTCCGGTCGCCGGTGCTCAGCGTGATCTCGAGCGGCGCGCCCACCCAGTCGCCGCCGAAGACCAGGGCGCCGGCCGGCCGGATGTCGACCGACACCGGCCCGGATGAAAGCCAGGAGCGCGGCCGCAGGGGCGAATCCGCGCCGAAGCGGTCGTCCCGCCCCCCGGCCGAGCGCACGGCCATCCGGGCCGGCAGCACCAGAGGACGCGGCAGCCGCTCGAAGGCGTAGCCCTGCGCCCCGGGGCGCCAGGCGATGCGCCCGCCTCCGGCCCGGGCCTCGGTCTGCGCCGCCATGAACAGCCCCGCCAGCCGGTGGGCGTCCTGGCGCAGCGTGCGCATGCCGGGATCGCCGAACGCGGACACGCTGGCCGCCCCCATCGCGATGCCCATGATGAGGAGCACGACCATCATCTCCAGCAGCGTGAAGCCACGCTGCGCGTCAATGCGCATCGATCCCGATCTCGGCATCCACGCCCTCGCCCCCCGGCTTGCCGTCGGCTCCCAGGGAAAACACATCGACCTCGCCCCGCACGCCGGGATTCAGGTATTGGTAGGGCGTGCCCCAGGGATCGCGCGGCACGCGGTCCATGTAGCGGGACTTGCCGTCCGGTCCGCCGGCCAGGACCTCCAGACCCTGTTCGACGCTCGGGTAGCGGCCATGGTCCAGGCGATAGAGCTTGAGCGCCTGCTGGATGGAGGCCACGTCCTGCCGGGCCGCGATCACCCGGGCCTGGTCGGGCCGGTCCATGACGTTGGGCACGACGAGCGCGGCCAGGATGCCCATGATGACGACCACCACCATGATCTCGATCAGCGAGAAGCCGCGCTGCGACGGCGCGCCTGGAAGGGAAAAACCTGCTTGCATGATGCTCCGTCCGGACGGACGCCTCGTCCCGCCGCGAAGCCGGCGCACGAAGTCCGCAGCCGGCACTATACTAAAAAGACTGAAAAGCCCGGACAGCGCGACCCGCGACCCATGCCCGCCCTCCGTCTTCCCGCCGCCGAATCCCTGCGCCGCCATGCCCCCGGCATGCTGCGCGGCGCCGCCCTGCTGGCGATCGCCGCGGGGATCGGGCTGTGGGGCGCCCTGCTGCTGGCGCCGCGCCCCGCTCCGGCGCCGCCGCTGCTGGCGCCGCACGCCGCCCAGGCGCCTTCCCTGGCTCCCCTGGAAGGCTGGTTCGGCAGCGGCCGGGGCCGCCTGCAGGTGCGCATCGCCGGCCTGATGGCCGCCGGCGCCCGGAGCACCGCGGTGCTGTCGATCGACGGCGCGCCGGCGCGCGCCTTCCGGATCGGCGACGACCTGGCGCCCGGCATCACCCTGACCGCGATCCGCGCCGGCGAAATCGTCGTCAGCCAGGACGGCATGGAAGAAACCATCGCCACGCCCGCGCCGCCGGCTCCCGCGCCGGGCTTCGTTCCGGTCGAGCGACCGCCGGCAAGCCGCTGAATCCATCCGCACCTCCTTCACCCGCTACATCCCCCACAAGGCGGCCACGCCGGCCGCGGCCAGGAAAGGCCCGAAGCCGAAGGCCTCGCCCGGCGCCAGCCGCCCCGCCAGGCGCCGCGCGAGCGCCACCGCCAGCCCCAGGCACGCGGCCGCGAACACGATGCGCGGCAGGGCCGTCCAGCCCAGCCAGGCTCCCAGGGCCGCCAGCAGCTTGCAATCGCCGCGGCCCAGGGCTTCGCGGCCCGTCAGCGCCCTGAACCCGGCGGCCACGCACCAGAACGCCAGATAGCCGCCCGCGGCGCCCGCCACGGCATGCGCCAATGGCGCGAAGGCCGCGTCCATATTGACCAGCAGGCCCAGCCACAGCAGCGGCAGCGTCAGGCGGTCAGGCAGGTAGCCGGTCTCCGCGTCGATCCAGGCCAGGACCAGCAGCACCGACACGAAAACGATCGCGGCCAGGGCGGCGCCGGTCGCCCCGAAGCGCCAGGCGCAGGCCACCGCCAACAGGGGCGCCGCCAGCAGGAACGCCCGGCGGCCCAGCCGATGGGCGGCCGTCGGTTCGGCCGGCAGGGTGTCGTCGAGGGCGCGCGGCAGCCGCCAGGCGGCCCGGGCGAGCGGTACGGTCAAGACGAGGGCGAAAGCCAGGGCGGCGCACAGAGTCGCCGCCTGCCCCAGGTTCCAGGAAGCCCACAGCATGCTCATGGTCCGCTCCACCTCCCCCTCTGCGCCTCAGCGCGGCCACAGCCGCGCCAGCACGGACGGCGAGGCCGGCGGCGGCGCATCGGACACCAGCCGGAAGCCCACGTGCGACATGGGGCTGTAAGGGTCCGCCGCCTGGCGGGCGCTGGGCCGGTAGGCCAGGCAATAGCTTTCGTTGCACAGGAACGAGCCTCCCCGGATCACCCGCCTGGGCGCATCGGCCGGGACGCCCGGATCGGAGGGATCGTAGGACCGGGGCGGGCCGCGCGGATCGGCGATGGGCTTGCCCTGCGCCGCCTGCGCCTGGCGGGCGAAATAGCGCGCGTCGTACCAGTCGGCCACCCACTGCCAGGCATTGCCCGTCATGTCGTACAGCCCGTAGCCGTTGGCCGGGAAGGACATCACCGGCAGCGTGCCGGCGGCGCCGCCCGCCTCGGGGCTGACGACGGGAAAAGCGCCGCGGCCGGAATCCCAGTAGTTGGCCATGGGCTTGCCGTCGGGCATCAGCTCGTCGCCCCAGACGTAGGTGGCCTGCTCCAGGCCGCCGCGCGCGGCATATTCCCATTCGGCCTCGGTCGGCATGCGCTTGCCGGCCCACCGGGCATAGGCCTGCACGTCGGCGTAGCTGACCTGAACCACGGGGTGGTCGCCCTTGCCCTCGATCGAACTGCCCGGCCCCTGCGGATGGCGCCAGTCGGCGCCCGGCACGTAGCGCCACCACTGGCTGTAGTCCGCCAGGTTCACGGGCCTGTCCGTGCCGACGAACACCAGGGCGCCGGGCACCAGCACCGAATCGGGCGGCCTGGGCGTGCCGGGCGGCAGCTGGACGCGGACGGTCTCCCAGTCGGGCGTGCGCTCGGCCGTGGTCACATGGCCGGTCTGCCGCACGAACTCGGCGAACTGGTCGTTGGTGACGTGGGTGAGGTCCATCCAGAAACCCTTCACCCGGACCGGATGGGCCGGCTTCTCGTTGCGCTGGGCGAGCCGGCTGTCGCTGCCCATCAGGAAGACGCCGGGCGGCACCCATGCCATGTTCCCGGGTGTGTCCTTGCCGTCGCCGAGGATGGCGACGGGCTCGGCCGGCCCGGCCTGCGCACGGACCTGGAACCAGGCGTAGCCCCCCGCCGCCACGGCGATCAGGACCGCGACGGACAGGGCGACGAATCGCGGGCGGGGGCGCGGGCGGTCAGTAGACACTGGCGGGATAGACGCAAGTCTTGCCGAGGTTCAGGCTGACGACGTCCTGGTCGGGACCGTTCGTGTAGCCATCGGGCGGGCTGCCGGGGACGGCGCCCGCGAAATCGTAGACGCTGGACTTGCCCCAGTCGGCGTGGATGCGGCGCCAGTTCTCCAGGTCGGCCTGGTCCACGATCCCGTCGATGTTGCCGTCGCCCTCGCAGAGCACCGCCGACTGCATCAGGCGGTCGAGCCGGTCCTTCAGATCCTTGTAGGCGGCTTCCTCCCCGGCCTGCCAACCCGGCTTGGGAGTGCCGTCGGGGTTGACCTTGCTCGTGCCCTCCTCGTCGAGCAGGGGCGTGCCCTTGGCCTGGTCGACTTCGTAGAACTCGTATTCCACCTCGTCGTGGATGCCCTTGACCGGATCGAAGCGCTTGAAGGTATTGCGCACCAGCTTGTAGCGCGCTTCCCGCACGGCCACGGACTGATCGGGCATGACGGTGTACAGCTCGGCCTCGGGCACCCCGTTCTCGTAGCGCACCTGGTTCACCTGGGCGCAGGTGCCGTAGGAGGCGATGGCGTTGTCGCCGCCCATGGGCGCGAGGTCGTCGTGCCCCTCGCCCCACCAGAAGCCGCTGTTGTCGCCGCAGACGGACTTCGAGGTGGCGATCTGCATGCAGGTGCCGCCGCCCGCCGCGGTCGTCACCACGCAGGGCCCGTTGCGTCCACCGTCGGCCTGCTGGTTCAGGCCGCTGATGGCGAAGTTGGTCTGGCGCAGGGCCGGCTGCGAGGGATTCTTCAGGTAGGCCTGGATGCCGACGGAATCGACCGGGCGCGAGGCCGGCAATGCCTGGCGCACATCGATGCCCGCCAGCTCGCCGAAGAGCTCGAACAGGTCCACCCCGTTGACCATGTGCTCGACGTCGCGGCCGGGATCGGCCACGCCGCGCCCCGCCACGATCAGCGGTACCCAGACGCCCGTCTGGTAGGCCGTGCCCTTGGCGCGCGAGCTGTCGAAGGGCGCCTTGACGGCCAGACCCAGCGAGCCGTTGTCGCCGACGATGACGATCACGGTGTTGCTGGCCGCGGGATCGTAGTTCAGGCTGCCGTCGGGATTGCGGGCGGCGATCCCGGTTTCCACCAGCAGGCGGCCGAACTCGGCGTCCATCGCCTGGGTCATGCGGTTCTGCAGGACCTGCATGCGCAGCACGTCGGCGGCCGATCCGCTGCTGGTGCAGCTGAGGTTGTCGAACACGTGGGCATCGGGATAGCCGCCGGGGCCGACCAGGTCGGACAGCAGCGCCGCGGGCGGCTGCTGCCAGGGCGTATGCGCCGCGGTGTAGCTGACCGTGGCCATCCAGGGCTTGCCGGCCGCGCGCGACTTGATCCAGTCGATGGCCGCGTCGGTCTCGATGGTGGTGCGATAGCCGCGGGCGCGCTTGTCCTCGGGCGGCACCTGCTCCGCCCGGCCGTTTTCCAGGATCACCAGGGGCGACACGTAGTAGCCGTTGTAGCGGGAGAAATCCAGGCCGGCCGGCTTCGGGTCCGCGCAGCTCGCACCGGGCACGAGGATGCCGCCGGCCGCCAGGCACTGCAGCCCCGCCACGTCCTGCTCCGGCGCGTCCTTGCGCACCGGCTGGCAGCTGTCGTCCGGAAAATGGCAGGCGCCATGCGCGGCCCCGTCCGCGGCCGTGGCCCCCGGCACGAAGCCGCACTGGTTCGAGGTGCCGGCCGGCACGGCGCCGCCGGCCCGCAGATCGATGGATTCGGGCAGCCCGCCGATCCAGCCATAAAAATAGTCCCAGCCGAACAGGGCCGGCGTGGCGATGCCCGCCTCGTTGTTTTCCGGGCCGGCGAGGTGAAACTTGCCGAACATGGCGCTCTCGTACCCCGCCTTGCGCAGCAGCTGGGGCGCCGCCGTTTCATAGGGCGAGAGCTGGGCATTGGCCAGGTCGCCGGGGCCCAGCGCCTGGTAGGTGTGGGTCCGGGTGGGATAGCGTCCGACGAAGAAGCTCGCCCGCGCCGGCGAGCATTCCGGCTGCGACCAGGTATTGCGGAAACGGATGCCGGCCTGCGCCACGGCATCCATATTGGGCATCTTCGGGGGATTGGCGCCGCCGTAGCCGAAGGACCTCATCTGGTCGATGCCGACGTCGTCCATCATGACGAACAGGATGTTGGGCTTATCGGGCTGGGACGGCGCCTCGGCCACCTGGCCGGAGCCGCCGCCATCGCAGGCGGCCAGCAGGAAAACCGCCCCGATCGCCGCGCCCGCGGCAGGAAAAATGCTTCTCCGTCCTTCTGACATCTCCATCCCCTTCTTTTGACTTTGTCAAACATTGAAGGAAAAAAATTGATGTGTGTCAAGAAGAAACCACCTCTGCGGTGCGCGCCGCCACGGAGGCGGCGGCCGGCGGCCCCTGGATCGTCCCGCAGTCCTCCGTCAGAACGTGCCTCGCAGCGTCAGCGCGGCATTGACCGGATCCCCGTAGCGGTTGCTCCAGTTCAGGCTGCTGAAGCTCTGGTAATACCTGCGGTCGAAGACGTTGCTGACGTTGAGCGCGGCCGTCCAGCGCTTGTCGATGCGGTATCCCACCCGCAGGTTCGCCAGGGCATAGCCGCCCTGATGCAGGGTGGCGCCGCCGGATACGACCTTGTATTCGCTTTGCACCTGCACGCCGCCGCCCACGCTCCAGCGCCGTCCCTGCCACGGCAGGTCGTAGTGGGTCCACAGGCGCAGGATGTGCTTCGGATTGAACGTCGCGTACTGGCCGCTCTGGACGAGGACCAGCTTGACGCCCTGCTCCAGCGGCTCCTCGTGCCAGTCCTCGCTGGCCGGATGCAAAATGCCCGCCACCAGTTTGACGCTGGCGTCGAAATGGGAGACGTCCGAACATGGCCGGTTTTCGCGGCCAGTCTCGCCGTCCCCCTCTCCGGATGGGGCTTGCGCGCATCCGGGACCCGGCCGGGACCCGCGCCGGCGCCGGCGCGATTAAACTCCCGGCAAGGCGACTGGACGGGCGCGAGGCCGGAACACCCGCGAAAGCCCGGACCGCGGCTCGATCCGGCCCGGCCGCCGGCGCCCCCCGGCCACACCCGGATCGTTCAACGCACTTGCCCAACGCGCTCCAAGGAAGATCATGAAGGTCCATTTCGTCGTGCACGAGTCGTTCGAGGCCCTCGGCGCCTATGAAACCTGGGTCGAGGACCGCGGATTCGAGGCGAGCCATTCGCGCGTCTACGACCATGAGCCGCTGCCGCGGTCCATCGACGGCATCGACCTGCTGGTGGTGATGGGCGGCCCGCAATCGCCGTCCACCACCCGGGAGGAATGCCCGCACTTCGACGCCGCCGCCGAATGCGCCCTGATCGCCCGGTGCATCGCCGGCGGAAAGGCCGTCGTCGGGGTCTGCCTCGGATCGCAGCTGATCGGCACGGCCCTCGGCGCCCCGCACGAGCACAGCCCGGAAAAGGAGATCGGCAAGTTCCCCATCACGCTGACGGCCGCGGGCAAGGCGAACGGCAAGCTCTCGCACTTCGGCGACACGCTGGAAGTGGGCCACTGGCACAACGACATGCCGGGCCTGACCGCACAGGCGAAGATCCTCGCCTACAGCGCAGGATGCCCCCGGCAGATCATCGAATACGGCGATCTCGTCTATGGCTTCCAGTGCCACATGGAATTCACGCCCGCGGTGGTGGAACTGCTGATCGCCGCATCGGAGCGGGAACCGGAAACATTCGCCGCGCGCCGGTTCGTGCAGCCGCCCGACGTCCTGCGCGCCCACGACTACGGCGCCATGAACCGGAAGCTCTACGGCTTTCTCGACCGGCTGGTGGAAGCCTACGCGCACGGGCGCCGCGGCTGACCAGCAGCTAGCCCGCGGCGCGCACGGCGCTCAGATAACGGTAGACCGTGGCCGGAGAGCAGCCCAGTTCCTCGGCCAGCAGGCCCACGGCGCCTTTCACGCCGAAGAAGCCGCGCGCATCCAGGCCGCCGACCCATTTCAGGCGCTCGCGATGGCGCAGCCGCCCCGGTTCCTCGTTCAGCTCGGCCCTGGCCCGGGCCAGAATGTCCGCCGCCAGCCCACGCGCCGAGGCCGGAGACGGGCGCGGCGGCATTTCTCCGGCCGCGGACACGTCCTCCAGCGCCTGCGAGACGAAATGGCTGTCGACGAAGGAATCGGGGTGGCGCAGCCGCAGGATCCGTTCGCTGAGATCGCGGTAGCGGCTGTCGTCGAAACTGATGGTCAGCAGGCCGGCCCGGCGCCGGGCCTCGTCGGTGACGACGCGCGCCGAGGTCCGCAGCAGCTTGCCCGTCGCCGTCATGTCGGCGAGCTGGATCCACTCCTCCGGCTGCTCGTCCCGGGGCTCGTCCAGCCACTGTCCGAGCAGCGGGGGCAGCGGCGCCCCGAGCGTGCGCTGGGTGACGTGGCCGTTGGCGATCGCCACGACCGCGGCGGCCGGTTCCGTCAGGTCGTACAGGGCGATTTCATAATCCGGCCCCAGGGTCCTGCCCAGGAAGCCGGTCAAGGCGATGTGGTTCGGCAGCCAGGCTTTCTGCATGATGTTCGTCCGTTCTCCGCGGACAGCGATGCTCCGCGGCCCATCGCACGGCTGTTCCGCCCGAGGATGGAAAGAATGAAACCTCATGCAAGATGATAATTTTTTATCATGAAAAGCGCAACAAATTCAATGATTCTTGCAAATTTTCCGCCTCATCGGCATAATCCGTCGCATATGTGGCTGTTACGCCTATAAACTGATAATAATTTCTTAAAACATCGCAGACAAGAAATCTTTATCCTTCGCACTGTCCGCCTGTCCACGGCCGCCGGCAAGGCGTCCACGCGACGACCGGGGTGTCCTCCCATCCAATCGTTTCCGGAGGCCTCTCATGGCGATCAAATACATCCCCGAACCCTTCCGCATCAAGTCGGTCGAGCCGCTGCGCCTGCTCACCCGCGAAGAACGCGAGTCCCGGCTCATCGAAGCCAAATACAATCTTTTCGGCCTCAAGGGCGAAGATTGCGCCATCGACCTGCTGACCGACTCCGGCACGGGCGCCATGAGCACCGGGCAATGGGCCGGCATCATGCGCGGCGACGAAGCCTACGCCGGCGCGGCCAGCTACGAAAAGCTGATCGATACGGCCCGCGACCTCTTCGGCTACGACTACATCCAGCCGGTGCATCAGGGGCGCGCCGCCGAAAAGGTCCTGTTCCCGCTGCTGCTGTCCGCCGGCAAGCTGGCCCTCTCGAACATGTTCTTCGACACGACGCGCGCCCACGTCGAACTCGCCGGCGCGCGCTGCATCGATTGCGTCGTCGAAGCCGCCAGGCACCCCGCCGAACGGGCCCGCTTCAAGGGCAACATGGACGTGCCGCGCCTGGAGCAACTGCTGCGTGAACACGGCGGGCGCGTCGGCCTCATCGTCATGACGATCACCAACAACTCGGCGGGCGGGCAGCCGGTCTCGATGCAGAACCTGCGCGAAGTCGCGGCACTGGCCCGGCAATACGGGATTCCGGTCTGCATCGACGCCGCCCGCTACGCCGAGAACGCCTATTTCATCCAGCGCGACGAGGCGGAGTACAAGGACGTGCCGATCCCCCGGATCGTGCGCGAGATGTTCAGCCACGCCGACCTGTTCACTATGTCGGCCAAGAAGGACGCCATCGTCAACATGGGCGGGCTGCTCGGCGTGCGCGACGGCGCCTCGGACCTGATCCAGGGCATCCGGACCGCCTGCATTTCCTACGAAGGCTTCTACACCTACGGCGGGCTCAGCGGACGCGACATGGAGGCGCTGGCCGTCGGGCTGCGCGAAGGGATCGACGAAAGCTACCTGCGCTACCGCATCGGCCAGATGGAATACCTGGGCGGCCTGCTGGACGATGCCGGCATCGCCTACCAGTCCCCGGTCGGCGGACACGGCATCTTCGTGGATGCGGCCGCCCTGCTGCCGCACATCCCCTATACCGAATATCCCGGCCAGGTCCTGGCCATCGAACTGTATCGGGAAGCCGGCATCCGCAGCTGCGACATCGGCTCGTACATGCTGGGCAACGACCCCGACACCGGCAAGCAGCTGCAGGCCAGCTTCGAGTTCACGCGCCTGGCCATCCCCCGGCGGGTGTACACCCAGGCCCACCTGGACGTCGTGGCCGAGGCGCTGAGCGAAATCAAGCAGCGCGCGCACCGCATCACGCGGGGCTACCGCATCACCTGGGAACCCCCCATCCTGCGCCACTTCCAATCCTCGCTGGAACCCATCGCCGCCTGATCCCGCACAAAGCAAAAAACAAACCAAAGAACAAGCCGGATCCGGGAGCAGGCCGAAGCCGCCCCGGAATCCGGTGCCTCAGGAGACAATCCCATGTCAGCCACTCAAGCCGGCGGACTCGCCCGCAACCTGAAAAACCGCCACATCCAGATGATCGCCCTGGGCGGCGCGATCGGCACCGGGCTTTTCTACGGCTCGGCCGCGTCCATCCAACTGGTCGGTCCGGGCATCATCCTGTCCTACGTGATCGGCGGGCTCTTCATCTACCTGATCATGCGCATGCTGGGCGAGATGTCCACGCAGGAACCCGTCTCGGGCGCCTTCAGCCATTTCGCCTACCGGTACTGGGGCGCCTTCCCCGGCTTCCTGGCCGGCTGGAACTACTGGCTGCTCTACATCCTGGTCAGCATGGCCGAGCTGTCCGTGGTCGGCATCTACGTCTCGTACTGGCTGCCCGGCTTTCCCGCCTGGGCGAGCGCCTTGACGGTCCTCGTCGGCATCACCGCCATCAACCTGATCAACGTCCGGTTCTTCGGCGAATGCGAATTCTGGTTCGCCCTGATCAAGATCCTGGCCATCATCGGGATGATCGTGCTGGGCCTGGTCCTGATCGTCTTCGGCCTGGGACACGAAAGCACCGGGATCGACAACCTCTGGATCCACGGCGGCTTCCTGCCCAACGGCGTCCACGGGCTGCTGCTGTCCCTGGTGGTCGTGATGTTTTCCTTCGGCGGCACCGAGCTGATCGGCATCACGGCGGGAGAATCCGACGACCCGGCAAACAGCATCCCCCGCGCCATCCGCCAGGTCATGTGGCGCATCCTGGTCTTCTACATCGGCGCGCTGACCATCCTGGTCGTCATCTACCCCTGGAACCAGGTCGGCATGGAAGGCAGCCCCTTCGTCATGATCTTTTCCCGGCTCGGCATCCCCGCCGCCGCCGACCTCCTCAACCTCGTCGTGCTGACCGCCGCCATCTCGGTCTACAACAGCGGCATGTACAGCAACGGCCGCATGCTCTACAGCCTGGCCGAACAGGGCAACGCCCCGAAGATCTTCCTGCGCCTGAACCGCAACCGGATCCCGGCGGCGGGCATCCTGTTCTCCTCGGCCTGCACCCTGGTGATCGTCCTCGTGAACTACCTGATCCCCGAAGGCGCATTCATGCAGGTCATGGCCGTGGCCACGGCCGCGGCCACCCTCACCTGGATGCTGATCGTCCTGGTGCATTTCCGGTTCCGCCGGGCGCACCGGCGGCAGGGTTCCACGCTGCGCTTCGAGTCGCCCTTCTTTCCGTACGCCAACCTCCTGACCGCCGCCTTCCTGCTGCTGATCCTGGCGATGATGACGCAGCTGGACGGCACGCGCAACGCGGTCTGGATCCTGCCCTTCTGGATCGGCCTGCTCTACGCCGGCTACCGGATCGCCGGCCTGCACCGGCGGCCCGAAGGGCCGCGAGCCCGGCTGGGCGTCAATCCCGAGTCGGCGGCCGGAATCGATTGAGGCGAGGCTTTCTTCGCCCGACTCAGGCAGCCTGCAGGTGCGCCTTGAGCAGCGCATTCACCTCGCTTGCCTTCTCCATCTGCGGCATGTGTCCGGCGCCGGCCAGGATCTCGATGCGCGCGCCTTCGGGGGCGGCCTGCGCCTGGGCGCTGGGTATGATGCGATCCTCCCGGCCCCAGACCACGAGCACCGGCTTGTCGAAACGGCCCAGCTCGCGTCCAGGCTGCTCCGCCTGCCGCCCGCCGGCGAACAGTTGCCGGTCGAGCGCCGTCAGGGCCTGCGTGACGCCATCCAGGCGCTTGTACCTCAGCAGATCGTCGAGCATCTGCCGAGTGACCAGACTGTCATCGGCGAACAGCAGCTGGGCGACGGGCTTGAGCTCGCGGCGCGAGGCGGCGCGGATGAAACCGCCGGTGTAGTCGCCGTTGATGTCGTCGCCGAAACCGGCGCTGTCGATCAATGCCAGCGAGGCCGCCCTGCCGGGGGCGTCCAGCGCCAGGCGCATGGCGATCGCGCCGCCCAGCGAATGCCCGATCAGATGGGCCGATTCCACGCCGACCGCGTCCATGAACCGCGTGACGAAGGCGGCCATCTCGCCCAGGGTGGCGCCGGCCAGCGCAATGCTGGTCTGTCCGTGCGCGGGAAGATCGAAGGCGATGACCGGGCCGCGCCCGGCCAGGGCATCGATGTTGAACAGCCAGTTGTTCAGATCGCCGCCAAAGCCGTGGATCAGCAGCGCCGGCACGCCCTCGTCCGGCCCGCGCCGCACATGGCGCACGCGGATGCCGCCCACGTCCGCATACAGGTAGGCCGGCCCGTCGTCCCCGCCTTCGGCTTCCGCGGCCGGCACCTCGTAGGCCGCGATGTACGCGTCGATGTCGGCCTCGCTCACGTCGGGCCCGGCCATGACGGCGAGCAGCGCCTTGACCGGCAGGACCTCGCCGCTGGCCGCCACGATGCGGCGCAACACCCCCGGATCGGTGGCTTCCACCGCATTGGAGATCTTGTCGGTCTCGACGTCGACCAGCGCCTGGCCCCTCTCGATGGGGTCGCCCACCGACACCAGCCATTCCAGCACCGTGCCCTGGCGCATCTCCAGCCCCCACTTGGGCATGACGATCGGGGTAATCTCCATAGCCATCACTTGCTCCCTTTCTTGCCCATTGCGCGGCGCGCCGCCTGGGCGATGCGCTCGGCGCCGGGGATGTACATGTCTTCCAGCGCCGGCGAAAACGGCACAGGGGTGTGCGGCGGCGAGACCATCTGCACGGGCCCTTCCAGGGCATCGAAGAGCTGCATCGCCACCTGGGCCGCCACGTCGGCCGCGATGTTGCAGCGGGGACTCGCCTCGTCGACCACCACCAGATGCCCCGTGTTCTCGACCGACTCCAGCACGGTGTCCATGTCCAGCGGCGACAGCGTGCGCAGGTCGATCACCTCGGCCTCGATGCCCTCCCGGGCGAGCAGCGCCGCGGCCTCCAGGGCGCGGTGGACCATGAGGCCGTAGGCCACGATCGAGACGTGCTTGCCGTCGCGCACGATCTCTGCCTCGCCGAAGGGAATGGCATAGGGCGCCTCGGGCACGTCGCCCTCCATCCCGTACAGGTTCTTGTGCTCGCAGAAGATCACGGGATCGTTGTCGCGGATCGACTGGATCAGCAGCCCCTTGCTGTCGTAGGGCGTGCTCGGGCACACCACCTTCAGCCCCGGGATGTGCGTGAACAGCGGGGTCAGCATCTGCGAATGCTGGGCCGCCGCGCGAAACCCGGCGCCCACCATCGCCCGGATGACCACCGGGGTCTGCGCCTTGCCGCCGAACATGTAGCGGAACTTGGCGGCCTGGTTGTAGATCTGGTCGAAGCACACGCCCATGAAGTCGATGAACATGAGCTCGGCGATCGGGCGCATGCCGCAGGCCGCCGCGCCGATCGCCGCGCCGATGTAGGCGCTCTCGGACAGCGGCGTATCGAGCAGGCGTCCGCCGTGCTTGCCGTGCAGATCCTTGGTGACGCCCAGCACCCCGCCCCAGGCATCGCTCTGCCCTCCTCCGCCGGCGCCGCCGACGATGTCCTCCCCGAGCATGATCACGCTCGGATCGCGCGCCATCTCCTGATTGATTGCTTCATTGATCGCCAGTTTCATACTGAGTTTTCGGGCCATGATAAAAGTTCCTGGTCGGTTCAGTCGGGTTCAATAGCTGACGTACACGTCGGTGGTCAGGTCGGCCTCGGTCGGCAAGGGAGCGGCCTTCGCCTGCTGCACGGCGTCTTCGATCAAGGCCGCCACCTCGCGGTCTATCGCATCGAGCTCGGCCTGCGCGATGACGCCGGCCTCGGTCACGCGCGCGGTGAAGAGCTTCAGGCAGTCGCGGTTGAGGCGGATGTCCTCCAGCTCGCCCGGGGCGCGGTAGGTCTGCGCGTCGCCTTCAAAGTGGCCATAGAAGCGCACCACCTTGCATTCGAGCACCGAGGGTCCGCCGCCCTCGCGGGCGCGCCGGATCACCTCTCCGGCCGCCTCGTGCACGGCGAAGAAGTCGATGCCGTCGACCGTGACGCCCGGGATGCCGAATCCCGCCGCGCGATCGACATAGCTGTCCACGGCAGTGGCGTAGTAGCGCGAAGTGGCCTCGGCATAGCCGTTGTTCTCGATCACGAAAATCATCGGCAGATCCCAGGCCGCGGCCAGGTTCATGCTTTCGAGCACCGTCCCCTGGTTGGACGCGCCGTCGCCGAAAAAGGTGATGCCCACCTCGCCCTTGCCGCGGAACTTGGCCGCCAGCGCGGCGCCGCAGACCAGGGGGGCGCCGGCGCCCACGATCCCGTTTGCCCCGAGCATCCCCTTGGACAGATCGGCGATATGCATGGAACCGCCCTTGCCGTTGCAGGCCCCGCCCTTCCTGCCATAGATTTCCTTCATCATGGCGACCACATCCACGCCCTTGGCAATGCAGTGGCCGTGGCCGCGGTGCGTGCTGGCGATGCGGTCGCCGTCGCCCAGGTGGTGGATGACACCGACGCCGGTCGCCTCCTCTCCGGCGTACAGGTGGACGAAGCCGGGGATGTCTCCCCGCGCGAAATCCACATGCAGACGTTCCTCGAATTCGCGGATCGTGCGCATTTTCCGATAGCAATGCAGCAGTTCATCGTGCCCGAGCGGCAACGCGGTCGATCCGGTGGGATGGGCAATGGCCATGCGGCTCTCCTTGCTGGGTGGGATGGCGCCTCAGGAAGCTGAAGCAGTGGGGGAAATTGGCGGGGAACCGCCGTGCGCCCGACGCAGCAGCCCGTGCTCGGCGGCATGGCGCAGGCAGGCGCCGACATCGACGCTGCGAAACGCGCGTTCGCGCAGCGTCACGGTGAGCACGTCATCGGGGCCGAACGTGATTTCACGCTCTCCGTCGAGCGCCACGACGCCCTCTCGCTGGCGCACGCGCACCGGCTCGCCATCGGACAGCCGCCGCCAGGCATGCACCGGTACGGCCTCGATGAGGCCGGGCACGATGGGCGCCCGCAGATCGAAGCGAGGCACTCCGGCCGCATCCGGTCCACCGGCGCCGGCGGCGCGCACGGCATCCGTGCCGGGGACGCCCGAGGGGGACAGCTCGACACACAGGCCGCCCGGCTCATGCCGCCCCACGGGGTCGAGCAGGCCGCCGATGGACGACAGGCCAAGCGCATCGGGCTCGGCGAACGACAGATAGACGGCGGCGAGCGAATCCGTCTTCCAGAGGGCCTTGGCGCCGATGTAACGCTCACGCGCAATCGCGACGTCCACCAGGGCGATGTCGCTGCGCGCATCGGCGCGTCCCGCATTGAGCGCCACGTCCAGGCGCTTGTTCCACGCCAGGGCCCGTGCCGCCGGAATCCGTCCGGTCGCGTACAGGCCGACCGCCAGGCCGGCCGTCGTGGCCTCGCGCATTTCCGGATAGGCATTGTTGGTGCCGGTCGAAATGCCCGCGATGGGAACCCGCCCGCATTCGCGCACGACTGCGCGATGGGTACCGTCGCCGCCGAGCACGATGATCGCGGCCGCTCCGGCTTCGCGCAGCAGGCGGGCCGCCCTGAAGCTGTCATCGACCCGGCCGGTCACCGGCATTTCCAGCCAGCCCAGGCACGGCCAGCGGCGGTCGCTCCCGTCGGCCGCGCGGGCACGCGCCAGATGGCGCGTGAGCATGACGCGCAGGCCCTCGTGATCGGGCATCATCAGGACCTGGCGCACATCGCAGGCGCCCAGCGCCGCGAGTGCGCGCAACACGATATTGGCCCGGTCCGCAAGCTGCAGGCTGCCCGCATTGGCGACGACGCGCCGGATGTCGCGCGCCGATACGGGATTGGCAATGATGCCCACGACCGCGCCATCCCCGGCCGTCCCCGCCCGATCCGATACGCCGGCCGCCGCCTGCCGTGCAGCTTCGCGCATTGCGTTCTCCCAGAATCATTGCCATGACCTGGGAGACGCAAAAGGCGTGCCAACCCTGCGGAGGCTTCCAGCCGGCGGAATTTAAGGGTTGACCCTGAAAAAACGGCCCGATCGGCTGCGACACCTGGAACGGCCTGTGACAGCTGTCACAGGCCACCTGTCACAGCGTATCCCCCGCCGCGCTGATCTGATTGGGCGAGCGCACGCCATAGCGCTTCATGCGCCGGTACAGGGTCATCCGGCTGATGCCCAGCTTGCGCGCCGCGGCGCTCACGTTCCAGCCCGTGGCGCACAGTTCCCTGACGAGGGACGCCGCATCGTACGGCGGCGGGCCGCCGTCCGGCCGGCCAGGCGGCCGGCCCGCCAGCCGCGGCCCGCCGCCATCGCCCGGCACCGGCGCCGCCGCGCGCTGGCATTGCGCGAAATCATCCGGGAGGTCCGCATCCCGGATGATGCCGTGATTGCAGACCGCCCGCGCATATTCCAGCACGTTGCGCAGTTCGCGCAGGTTGCCCGGCCAGCCATAGGCCCCGAGCCGGGCCCGCGCGGCCGGTTCGATCCGGATCCCCGTGCCCAGCAGCTTGCCGATGAGCCAGTCCAGGTCGCTGCGCTCGCGCACGGGCGGCAGCGTGAACACGACGCCCTTGAGCCGGTAGTACAGATCCTCGCGGAAACGTCCGTCGAGCACGAGCCGCTCCAGGTCATGGTGACTGGCGGAAATCACGTGGATGTCCACCGGCACCGGGCGCACCGCGCCGACGGCCAGCACCTCGCGCTCGGCGAGCACCCGCAGCAGCCGCGCCTGCAGCGTATACGGCATGTCGCCGATCTCGTCCAGAAACAGCGTGCCGCCGTCGGCCTCCTGGATCAATCCGCGCTTGCCGTTGGGTCCGGCCCCCGAGAAGCTGCCGGGCAGATGGCCGAACAGCTCGCTCTCGATCAGGGTCTCCGGGATGGCCGCGCAGTTGACCGAGACGAACGGCCGCCGGTGGCGGGCGCTGGCCGCGTGCAGCGCCTTGGCGAAATATTCCTTGCCCGAGCCGGTCTCGCCATGAATCAGCAGATTGATCGGCGAATCCACCAGCCGCGCCGCGCGCTGCAGCTGGCGCGTGAGCGGCGCATCGCCGCCCGTCAGCGCGGCGAGCGGCGCGGGGAGGTCCGCCACGCTGGGCAGCGTTCCCGGCATCCCCTGCGGGCGTTTCACGGGGGGCACCGCCGCGAGGAACAGCGTATGGCCGGTTTTCGTGAAGGTGATGGCCCGCCCTTCCGGCCGCCGGGAGCCGAGATAGTCTCCCAGCCGCTCGAAGGAAGCATCGAAGATCGCATCGAACGCGCAGCCCAGGATCCGGCTCTCGTGCCGCGTCCCGGCGCCCGGCAGGCCAAGCTCGCGCTCCAGCAGCTTCTGCGCATACCGGTTGTGGCCGATCACGCGGCCCCCGGCGTCCAGAGCGATCAGGATGTCCGGCGCCACGTCGACGAAGGCCGGCGACGCCGACAGGCGCAGCGTCCAGTCATGGTGGTGCGCCCGCATGAAGCAGGCGTTCTCGATCCGCTGAGCGTAGATCTTGACCAGCTGCAGCGCGAACTGCTGGCTGGACTTGGGAGCCGGGGACGTGAGCGCCGAGGCATCCAGCACGGCGCTCATCCGCCCCTGCGAATCGAATACCGGCACCGCCGTGCAGGTCAGCGGAATATGCGTGACGTCGAAGTGATCCGTCTGATGCACCGTCAGCGCCTGGCCCGTCGCCAGTGCGGTACCCACGGCGCAGGTCCCGGCATGCGTCTCCGCCCAGTCCGCCCCGAGATAGAGGCCGGTGCGGCGCAACTCCGCCGCGGAGCGCTCGTCGCCGATGTAATCCACCGTCACGCCCTGGGCGTCGGTCAGCAGGACCACATAGCCCACGCCCGCGATCTGGTGATAAAGCTGGATGAGGCCGTCGCGCGCGATCCGGGTGAATTCTTCGACGCGCTCCTGGTGTTCGCGCAGTTCGCCGCCGGGCAGGATCCGCGCCGGCTGCGGGCTGGTCGGGTCCAGCCCATGGACATCGACGCAGCGCTGCCAGGAGTCCTGTATGAGACTGTCGCAACCCGTGCCGTGGATCGCGGGCGCGCGCTTGCGCCCGCTCGTCAGGCCGAGCACGGTTTCGATGTGGCAGCGCTGGTTCAGGTCCACCGGCGTCTCCTGTGCGGTGGATAGAATGACCCCAGTGTAGCGAATTTGCCTGCGAACCGCATGATGGTCACATCCGGCGGCGCACGCGCAGCGGCACGAAGCACGGCAGCGTGCCCGGCGGGGGGAAGGCCCAAGGAGGCCGATGGCGCAAAAGAGCATCGGCAGGGCCATGGCCATCACCAACAGGAAGGGGCAGGCCCGCCGGGGAGCCCGGATATCGGCTTTCGGTGCTCATGGACATGCCGGCCCATCCCGTTCCACCAGCATCGGCTGCGTGGATCGAGCAACCGCCTCGCGCACCCGGAAGGCGATACCAAAGGCGGCCAGAACGCCCAGCGTGAGCACCGCCAGCATGCCGTCGTAGCCCAGCACGTCGAGCAACATGCCCGCCAGCACCGGCACGGCCAGACGCGCCACCGTGAACAGCGTGACCTGCAGCCCATAGTCGGTCGCATTGCGCTGGCGCCGGGTGAAACACATCGTCAAGCCGAACATCAGCGCCGACACCAATCCCATGCCGGCCGCGACCAGGATCGCGCTGGCGATCAGCCAGCCCTCTTCGCCCAGCGGCATCCAGACGGTCAGCGTCAACAGGACCAGTGCACCCAGCGTCACCAGCAGGTACAGCACGATGGCGCGCGCAATCCCCAGCAGCGGTATCAGCAGGCCACCGATCAGACTGAACAACGCGCCTGTCGAGCCCCCCACGATGCCGACGATGAAGGCCACGCGCTCGAGCGGCATGCCCAGATCCAGCATCAACGGCTTCAGGTACAACCACGCCGCGCCGATGAAAGGAAAGCTGGTCAGCAGCAACAGCGTCCACTGCCGTGCGCCGGGCTGGCCGAAGAATCCCGCCCAGTCGGCCAGCATGCCGGGCTCGGGCGCCTGATCGGCGGCCATCGCTCCCCGCGGCGCGGCCCGTGAGCACAGGAGCAGGAACGGCGGCATCCCCAGCGCCAGCCCGGCGCCCATCAGCCAGAATGGCGCCTGCCAGCCATGGCGCGCCTGCACGACGATCAGGATGCCGCCGCCCACGATCGCCCCCAGGAACATCGCCGCCGAGCGGATGCTGCCCGCCCGCATCTGTTCGGCGCGCGGCAGCCACTGCACCGCCAGCGCATTGAGCGGGATGTCGGCCCAGGTGGCCGCGACGCTGACGGCCAGCGTCAGCGCGAACAGCAGCGCGTGATCATCGATCAGGTTCGCCCGGCCAAGCTGCCAGTACAGCGCCAACAGCGCCACGCACAGCAGCAGCAGCCAGTGCACGAAGTGCCCGCGCCCCAGCCGCATCCGCTGCACCGGCACGGCGAACAGGAACTTGAAGATCGCCGGCAGCGCCGCGAGCTGGAACAGGCCGATTTCCGTGCCGCTCCAGTCATGCTGGCGCATCACCACCGGCATGCCGAACATCAGGTAGATCGCCGGCACGGCCAGCGCCAGATTCATCCAGCCAAACAGCCATTGCAAACCGAGCAGACGCATCCTGGCCATGGGGCTCTCCTGTGTGAGTGAATCTGCGAGTGTGGCCTCCTCCTTGGCATCCTGGAACCGGATCCGAGAATCGCATAGGAATAAGATCGCTTTGCATATGAATGTGAATATCAAGCATTCTCATTCGTATCTATCATGACAAAAGGCATCCACATGTCCACCGACAGCGACAGCCCCGCAACCCTCACAGACAAGGAACGCAGACGAGATGGAACGCGCATCCCGCACACATGGTCCGATCCACAGACACATCCCCCTGCGCGCGGTCACGGCGGCATGCGGCGCGGCCCTCATCCAGATGAGCCTCCCGGCCCCGGCGCTGGGACAGACTGCGCAGGACCGGCCGGCGGCCGGCAGTCCTGCGGAAACGGATCGAGCCACCGGACTGCCTCCCATCATCGTCCATGCGCAGAAGCAGGACGAGGATCTCCTGAGCGTGCCCGCGGCCATCGCCGTCGTCGATGGCGAGACGCTCGCGGAAGAAGGCGCGCAAAGCCTGGATGCGCTGTCGGGCATGGTCAGCGGCCTGAGCTTTCAGCCCATGGGGCAATCCGGCCTGCTGCCTCCCGTCATCCGCGGCATGAACGCCAACGTGACGTCCTTTTCCTCCTCGACCGCGCTCATCGTCGATGGAGTGCCCACGCTGCGCGGGCAGGGGTTCGAGGATCCATTATTGGGCGTCGAACAGGTGGAAGTGCTGAAGGGGCCTCAGTCGACGCTGTACGGCCGCAATGCCGAGGCGGGGGTCATCAACATCACGACCCGCAAGCCCGGCAACGAGCCCTACGCCTTCATTTCCGCCGAGGCGGGCAACCATGAGCGGCGCGCCCTGCGCTTCGACCTCAGCCACCCCCTGGTCCAGGACCAGCTGTTCCTGGGGGTCGCGGGTTCCTTCAGCCGCCAGGACGGCTTCCTGGAAAACACGTGGCTGGACCAGAAGGACGGCGGCCAGATGCGGCGCAGCGGCCGGTTCGCCTTGCGCTGGACGCCAGGGGCGCGCACCGACGCCATCCTGCGCTACACCCAGAACGAATACCGCGACCAGGCCTCGCTGTGGGGATCGCCCTCCTCGCCCGAACGCGCCGAGGTGCGCTCCGGCACCGAGGGCTGGAACCGATCCACGGCGCGCACCTGGTCGCTGGACGTCACGCACCGGTTCGACTCCGGCATCCGGCTGCGCTCGACCACCGCGCGCAACACCTACGTGGACGACCTGCAGCAGGACACCGATTTCCAGCCCGCCGACATGATGCACATCGGGCGCCGGCACGAGTTCACCACCCTGTCGCAGGAACTGCGCCTGGAGGGCGGCGAAGCGGGCCAGACGCGCTGGCTGGCCGGGCTGTACCTGGACGACGACAAACAGGACTTGTCCTTCGCCCAGAAAACCCCCATGGCCCTGACCCTGACTTCGGGAATCCAGAAGCAGCGCACCGCCGCACTGTTCACGCACTGGACGATCCCGCTGTCCGGCCCGTGGTCCCTGGTCGCGGGCGGACGCCTGGAACAGACCCGGATCCGCTTCGACATGCCCGGCATGGATCGGCAATCTCGCACCTATACGCAATTCTCCCCCAAGCTGGCGCTGCAATACGCCGTCAATCCGCGCACCAGCCTGTACGCCAGCCTGGCAGAAGGCTATCGCGCCGGCGGCTTCAACGCCTTCTCGCCCGCCGCCTATCGCGAATACGATCCCGAGAAGGTGTGGGCGCTCGAACTCGGCGCCAAGGGCACCGCGCTGGACGACACGCTGCGCTACGGCGCCGCGCTGTACGCCATGGACATCCGGCAGATGCAGGTGCAGCAAATGGTGACGCCCGGCCAGGTCTTCATCACCAACGCGGCCACCGGACGCTCCATCGGGGCGGAATTCGACATCGACTACCGGCTGGCGCCCGGCTGGAACCTGCAGGCGGGCCTGGCGCTGAACCGCAGCACGTTCCGCGAATTCCAGGACGGCGCCAAAAGCTACGGCGGCAACGACAACGCCTTCTCGCCCCGCGTCAGCGGCTACGCCGGCCTGCGCTACCAGGATGCGCGCGGCTGGTACGCGCAGGCGCGGCTGCACGGCGCAAGCAAGGTCTATCTGGACGCGGCCAACGCATACTCGCGCAACGGCTTTGGCATCCTTGATCTGAGCGCCGGCTACATGCTCAAGAACGTCGATCTGACCGTCTATGTCAACAACGTCGCCGACCGCCACTATGACGCGGTCGGCTTCCTGAACGGACTGGTCACCATCTACAGCCCCCCCAGGGAAGTGGGCGTGCGCGTGAGCTGGAAGCTGTGAAGCCTGGCCATCGCGGGCACCCTGCCCCAGCAGGATCACGGGCGCTTCGCCGACCTGTGGCTGGACCGCTTCAGGAGGATACTGCTGAAACATATACTGCTGAAGCATGCGGAGGACTCGGCCCTGATCCAGGCCCGGGATCTCCGAGCTCAGGCGCAATCCCCGTCTTTGCGCGCGAGCAGCACGGTGACGGGCGCCATCGGAAAGCGCACCTCGTCGATCTGCTCGATGCAAGCGAACCCCGCATCCCGCAGCAGCGCCGCCAGCCGGCCGCCCGGCAGCACGTGCCGGCCCTGCATGCGCAGGTGCAGGTAATACTGCAGTACCGGCCGCGCCCGGCGCGCATCGCCGCCGATCTCGGCATGGCAGCAGACCAGCAGCCCGCCGGGCCGCAACGCCGCGCGCAGCCGTGCCAGCACCGCGGGAATGTCCGGTACGAAATGCAGGACCGACGAGCACCAGATGAAGTCGTAGCCACCGCCGAAATCGGCCTCCGCCAGATCGCCGCCACGCGCCTGCAGGCGGTCGGCCAGGCCCGCGCGCTCGATCGCCGCCTGCGCGACCGCGGCCACCGGTGGATACTCGAAGACGACGCCCGTCAGGCGAGGCTGAAGCCCCGCCAGGGCAATCGCCACCAGGCCGGGGCCGCCTCCCAGGTCGAGCATGCGGCGCGCCCGCGCGAATTCCGGCTGCCGGCCCAGGATGTCGCAGGCCACCCGGGCCGTGACCGCCCGCTGCTCCTGAGCGATCTGGACCTGGGCCGCCCGCGCCCAGCCCGCCTGTACCACCGCCGGATCCGCCGCCTGGGTGTGCGATGCGCCATCGCGCACCAGCCCCTCCAGTTGCGTGCCCACCTGCCGCAGCACCTGATGGCGAAACAGCAGCGCATCGCCGCAGTATTGCTCCGATGCCGTGTGCAGGTACGGCCGCAACGCCGCCTGCGTGCGGTATTCCGGCTCACCACCCCCCCGCGGCCTGCGCTCCAGCAGCTCCATGCCCCACAGCAGCTCCAGGAAATGGCCCGTGTTCACCGGGTCCAGCCCCAGGCGCCGCGCCAGTTCAGGCGCGCCGGCGAACTCGTCCAGATGGGTGAACATGCCGGCTTCCAACGCCATGCGCATAGCATCGGCCCCCAGGCCCGCCAGCTGCATGTCCCAACAGGGCTGCAGGGCATGGGGCAGCGTCACGGAGGCGGGAAGGTTTTCGAGGACGACCTGCGCCATCACGCAGCCCTCCCCGCCCACTCGTCGATCCCGATGGACGGGCCCAAGCCCGCCCCTGTCTGTTCGGTGGTACTCGGACACATGAATTCATCCTCCTAATGCGTTGATTACATTGATTTGTCTCAAACCAAAACGCCCGCTGCGGCACAAAAATCTGGCATTCCACAGCCGGCCAACTTATGATATTGAGAATCATTCTCGTATTTCTATGAGATGAGCATGATTTCCTATGCGAGAGGCCTTTCGCAGTGGAAAAGCAGGAGGGAAGAAAGTGGACACGTGCACAAGCGGCTACCGGTTGTCGATCGACGAACCCCGCATCCACAGTCGCCCGGGAAACGGCAAGGCTCGGCAGCAATTGCCCGACGATCTGGGGCACTGCTACCAGGACTTCGTCGAACTGGAACCCGGCCTGGGCCTGAACCGCCTGCACTATCATCCCCGCATCCCGCTGATCGAAGAAAGCAGCGGCCCGCACAAAGGCCGCGTCATGGTCGTCACCCTCGGCATGCAGGGCCGCTCCCGCTACGAAGGCCAGGACGCCACCCGGCTGGAATTCGTGCAGAGCCACACCACGGTCACCGCGTTTCGCGCCATCCCGGGCGAACGGCGCTACGAGGCCGGTGGCGTCGTGTCCCAATTGCGCATCATCGCGCATGAGGCCCTGATCGACAGGTATGCCGGACGGGAGCGCACCGACAGGATCCTCGGCAACCGTCGGCTCAACTGCCTGGCTTTCCGCGCCAGCACGCCGGCGGCGATGGCGCACGCCCGGGCCCTGCTCAGCCTCCTGCAGCCCTGCCAGGGCGAGCCATCCCGGCTGGACCTGCACATCCACACGCTCAGCCTGCTTGGCGAACAGTTCAATCTGCTGGCGCCTCCGCGCCGTGCCCGCGCATTGCCGTTCTCGCCCTCGGAGATCGAACGCATCGAACGGGCACGGCGGATGATGGGCGAATGCCTGGACAAGCCCATCACGCTCGACTATCTCGCCGCCGCCGTGGGCATCAACAAGAACAAGCTCAAGGATGGCATGATCCTTCTGTACAACGGCACGCCCGCGGAGCTGCTGCTGGAGCTGCGGATGACCAAGGCGCTCGCCCTGCTGGAAGCCGGCTATCAAGTCGCACAGACCGCCTGGCAGGTCGGCTACAAATACCCGAACAATTTCACCGCCGCCTTCACCCGCTATCACGGGAAATCGCCCAAGGCCATGTTCGGCAGGCGCACGGCGCTGTGACCAGCCCCTGCGTCCGCAGGTTCGCCCTTCCCCTTTCCAGGATCCCCGCCATGTCCATCGCCGCCCGTCTGAAGCTCGTCTCCATCATCGGCCTGCTGACGATCCTCCCCACGATCGCCATGGCGGCGGATACGCCGGACCAGGCCGCGGTCCGGAAGGTGCTGATGGACACGTACGACACGCCGCAGTCGCATCTCGTCGTCGATCCTGTCGTGGTCGGCTCGAATCGCGCGTTGGCGGGCTGGACGCAGGGCGAGCGCGGCGGCGTGGCCCTGTTCACACGGGAGCCGGACGGCTGGCGATTGTCGCTGTGCGGGAACGACTTGATCAGCCAGCCCGACAGCCTCGTGCTGACCGGCATGGCGCAATCGGACGCGCAGATCCTGTCGAAGGCATTCACGGCCGCGGCGCGGGAGGCGCCGCCGGAGCGGCGCGCCCTGTTTCGGACCTTCGGCGAGACGATACGCATGAATTAGGGCCTATCCGGTCCCGGGGCTGCCGCGGCCGAATCAGGATGCCCAGCCCGGGTATTTACATCAGCCACCGTGCGAAGATAGAATTCCAACTTGAAATTCTTACTTTGCTGAAATCCTTTGTGGAAACCCTGCCATGCAAGTGACCGAAAAAGGGCAAGTCACCATCCCCAAGCGCCTGCGAGAAGCGGCGGGCATTCTGCCCGGCAGCCAGGTATCGTTCGCGCTGGAAGGCGGAAAGATCATCATCCAGAAGGCCGGCATGGGGATGGGTGACCGGCGCAAGGCGCTGCGCGCGGCCGCCGCCAAAGTGCGTTCGAGCCTCGATGCGCCCTTCAGGCAGATGGACAGCGAAGCCATCATCGCGTTCCTGCGGCCGAGCGACGAGGACCATGTTTGATCTATCCAAGTACGATGGCTCGGCGGGCTTTCTGGTCGATACCAATGTCTGGATCGACTGCATGGATCCCGATAGCCGCTGGCACGTATGGTCGGTGGATCAGCTCCAGATCTGCAGCGAGCAGGCGCCCCTGCACGTCAATCTCGTCATCTACACCGAACTGCTGATCCCCGGGCCCGACATCGACGCCCTAGACGCGATGCTCGACGTCTACGACACGCTGCGCAGCCCCCTGCCATGGTCATGCGCGGGGCTGGCGGCCCAGGCTTTCCTGAGCTACCGCCAAAGCGGCGGCACGCGCCTCGTTCCCTTGCCCGATTTCTACATCGGCGCCCATGCGGCCGCGGCCAACCTGAGCGTGCTCAGCCGCGACCTGGGGCCCTATCGCAGCCACTTCCCGCGCTTGCGCTGCATCGGCCCGGGCGCGGAAGGCGGCCCCGGCGCCCCGTGAGGCAGGGCCGACCCGCCCTCTCAAGACTCATCGATCCCCTGCTCCACCCGCCACCGGGCCCGCATCAGGTCCAGTTCGTCGCCGGTGGCGTCCGCGGTCTGCCACCAATACCACGGGGCGCCGGGGCCGCCGTCCATCCTGTCCACGCGTCCGCGCACGACACCGGGCGCATCCACATAAAGCCAGGCCGTGCCCCGATGGACCCATCCATAGGACCCGCGAAAACTCGGCCAGAAACGCACTTCCGGGGGCGCACCATGCGCACGCGCCGGTTTCGCGCCCGATAATCGGACCATCGTCATTCTCCCAGTCCGGTGATGATCATTTGCCGGTCCATGTTCATTCCTCCGCCCAGGACCTTGTACAGCGTGACGCGATTGCTGGCCTCGGTCAGCGACAGGGAAACCAGCCCCTGCCGCGCCTCGTACAGCGAGCGCTGGGCATCCAGCGCATCCAGATAGCTGTCCATGCCGTTGCGATACCGCGCATCGGCGAGCTGAAAGGCCCGGCCGCTGGCCCGCACCAGCGCCTGCTGGGCCGCCAGACGCTCCTGCATCGACGCGCGCACGGACAAGGCATCGGCCACTTCGCGAAACGCAGTCTGGAGGGTCCGCTCGTATTCGGCCACCGCGATGTCGCGCTCGGCGTGGGCGACGTCGAGCGAGGCGCGCAGGCTGCCGGCATCGAAAATGGGAATGTGGATGCCGGGCGCAAACGACCAGCTCCGGCTGGCGCCGGAAAACAGATCGGAGAGCTGGCTGCTGATGCGCCCGCCCGATGCGGTCAGCGAAATGGTGGGAAAGAAAGCCGCACGCGCCGCGCCGATATCGGCATTGGCCGCCTTGAGCGCGTGTTCGGCCGAAACCACGTCCGGCCGGACCAGCAGCGCGGTGGAATCCAGGCCGGCGGGAATCTGCGCCAGCAGGACCGGCTCGCCCGCCGATCCGTCCGGCAGCAATGCGTCCGGCACGGCGGCGCCCACCACCAGTTCCAGGGCATTGCGGTCTTGCTCGACTTGCGCGGCGTAGCGGGCCGCGTCGGCACGCGCGCTTTCCACGGAGCGCCGGACCTGGGCCAGGTCCAGGCCGGACACCACGCCCAGGGCATGGCGATGCTCGCTCAGGGCAAGCGTCGCCCGCTGGCTCTCCAGGGTCTCGCGGGCAAGCGCCAGGAGTTCCCGGTCGGCCGCCAGGGTCAGCCAATCGCCCGCGATCTCGGCCATCAGGCTCAGGCGCGTGCTGCGCTGCGCCGCGGCGGTGGAGAGATAGCTCTCCAGCGCCTCGTCCTTCAGGCTGCGGATGCGGCCGAACAAATCCAGCTCGTAGCTGCTGAAGCCCACCTCGGCCGAGTACTGCCGGCTGACGGCCGACACGCCGGTGGCGCTGACCGAGGCGGGACTGCGCGAGACGCTCTGGCCGGCATCGGCTCCCACGGAAGGCAGCACCTCGGCACGCTGGATCCGGTATTGAGCGCGGGCCTTTTCGATATTCGACAGCGCGATGCGCAGGTCGCGGTTGTGCGCCAGCCCCAGCGCGATGACCTGGCGCAGGCGTTCGTCCTGGAAGAACGAGCGCCACTCCACGTCGAGGAGCGACACCGGCTGCGCGCCGCCCCGCGCGGCCTCGCCGGCCGCCTCCACGCCCCGCCACTGCCGCGGCACGGGGAGTTCGGGACGCGCATAGTCCGGCGCCAGGCTCACGCACCCGGCCAGGAGCGCCGCGGCGGGCAGCATCGCGGAAAACATGCGCTTCATCACCGCGCCTCCTTCATCGCCACGCCCGCCGCATGCGGGCGCCCGCCCGGAAACCGGGTCCGCACGAGGACGTAGAACAGGGGCACGAAGAAGATGCCCAGGAGCGTGGAGGACAGCGTGCCGCCCAGCACGCCGGTCCCCAGCGAATGCCGTCCCCCCGAGCCGGCGCCCGAGCTGACCACCATCGGCAGCACCCCCAGCATGAACGCCAGGGAGGTCATCAGGATGGGCCGCAGGCGCAGGCGCGCCGCCTGCAGCGTCGCATCGATCAGGGGCCGGCCCTGCGCTTCGAGCGCTTTGGCAAACTCGACGATCAGGATGCCGTTCTTGGCGGCCAGGCCCATGGTGGCCAGCAGGCCCACCTGGAAATAGATGTCGTTGTTCAGGCCCCGCAGCCACGTCGCCAGCAGCGCGCCGGCCAGGCCCACCGGAACCGCCAGCATGACCGACACGGGGATCGACCAGCTTTCGTACAGCGCGGCCAGGCAGAGGAACACGAACAAGGCCGAGACGGCGTACAGCAGCCAGGCCTGGGATCCCGCCTGCCGTTCCTGGTAGGACATGCCCGACCAGGCATGGCTGAAGCCGCCGTCCAGCCCGGCGACGAGCCCGGCGATGTCCGTCATCGCCGTGCCGGAGCTGACGCCGGCGGCGGGGCTGCCGGTGATCTCCATCGACTCGGCGCCATTGAAGCGCGTGATGGTCTGGGGGGCATAGGTCCACCGGCCGCTCGAAAACTCGGAGAGCGGCACCATGTCGCCGTCGCCATTGCGCACCTTCCAGCGCCCGATGTCCTGCGGCAGCATGCGCGCGGAGGCCTCTCCCTGCACATACACGCGCTTGATCCGGTCGTTGTGGACGAAGTCATTCACATAGGAGCCCCCGAGCGCCGCCGACAGCGTGCTGTTGACGTCCGACGCCGACACTCCCAGCGCCCCCGCCTTCCGGTCGTCGAGCGCCAGCTTGTAGATCGGCGCATCCTCCAGGCCGCCGTACCGGACGGCGGACAGGCTGGCGCGGCTGCCGGCCCGCTCCAGCAGTTGTTCGCGCGCCTGGACCAGGGCCTCGTGGCCATTGCCGGCCGGGTCCTGCAATTGCAGGGTGAAGCCCGCATTGCGCCCCAGGCTGGCGATGGCCGGCGGCAGAACGGCAAAGACCTGCGCATCGCGCACCGCGTCCGCCATCGCGGCATTGAGGCGGTCGGCGATCTCGCGGGCGGAGGCCGTACGCTCGCTCCAGTCCTTCAGGCGCACGAAACCCATCCCGGAGTTCTGGCTGCTGCCCGCCGTGCTGAAGCCGGCCACCGTGAAGAGGCTCTCGACTTCCGGCTGCCGGCGGATGAATCCGGCCGCCTCGTCCATCGATTGCACAGTGCGCTGCTGCGTGGCGCCGGCCGGCGCATTGAGCATGACCATCAGCATGCCTTGGTCCTCCTCGGGCAGGAACGCGGTCGGCAGCCGCCAGAACAGGAGACCCATCCCGGCCAGCACGCAGGCATAGGCCAGGATGCCGGGACCGCGGCGGCCGAGGAGGCGGCCGACCCCGTGCCGATAGCGGTCCGTCATGCGACCGAAGCCGCGGTTGAACCAGGAGAAGAAGCGGCCCAGCGGCCCCCTGGCCGGCACGTGCCCGCCCTTTTCGACCGGCAGCAGCAGCGTGGCGCACAGGGCCGGGCTCAGCGTCAGCGCGACGATGACGGACAGGATCATCGCGGCGGCGATCGTCACCGAGAACTGGCGATAGATTTCCCCGGTCGAACCGCCAAAGAACGCCATGGGGATGAACACCGCGGTCAGCACCAGGGCGATGCCGACCAGCGCGCCGGTGATCTGCCCCATGGATGCGTACGCGGCCTCGCGGGGAGGCAGCCCTTCCTCGGACATGACGCGCTCGACGTTCTCGACCACGACGATCGCGTCGTCCACGAGCAGCCCGATGGCCAGCACCATCGCGAACAGCGTCAGGGTGTTGATCGAATACCCCAGCAGCGCCAGCACGCCGAAGGTGCCCATGAGCACCACCGGCACCGCCACCACGGGAATGAGCGTGGCGCGCCAGTTCTGCAGGAACAGGTACATGATCAGGATCACGAGCGCGATGGCCTCGCCCAGGGTCTTGACCACCTCGGTGATCGACAGGCGCACGAACGGCGTCGTGTCATACGCGATCCGATAGGACAGGCCATCCGGGAAATACGGCCGCAACTCTTCGAGCCTGGCCTTGACCGCCTCGGCCACGTCCAGGGCGTTGGCGCCCGTGGCCAGTTGCAGTCCCATGCCCGAAGCGGGCACGCCATTGAACCTGGACACCGACGAGTAGTCCTGCGAGCCCAGCACCACCGTGCCCACATCGCCCAGGTACACCGCCGCGCCGCTCGCATCCGACTTGAGCACGATGCCGCGGAACTCCTCCGGCGTGCGCAGCCGGCTGCGCGACGTCACGGTGGCGTTGAGCTGCTGCCCCGACGCGGCCGGCAGGCCGCCCAGCTCGCCGGACGACACGTCGGTGTTCTGCGCCTCGATCGCCGCCACGACGTCCGACGCCATCAGCCCGTAGTGGGCGAGCTTTTCCGGGTCGAGCCAGATGCGCATCGCATATTCGGAACCGAAGACGTTGACGCTGCCCACGCCGTTGACGCGGCTGAGCGGATCCTGGACGGAGGACGCCATGTAGTCGGCGATGTCCGTCGCATCCATGCTGCCGTCCTCCGACAGGAAGGAGACCACCATGAACATGTCGCCCATGGCGGATTTGCTCACTATGACGCCCTCCTGGCGCACGGCCTGCGGCAGCATGGCATCGGCCTGCGATACCTTGTTCTGCACCTGGACCTGGGCCGTGTCCGGATCCGTGCCGGACTCGAACGTCAGCGTCAGCTGCGCGCTGCCCGTGGAGCTGCTGGAAGACATGTACAGCAGATTGTCCAGCCCGGTCATCTGCTGTTCGAGGATCTGCGTCACGGAATGCTGCACGGTCTCGGCGGATGCCCCCGTGTAGGTGGCGCGCACCGAAATCGAGGGGGGGGCGATGTCGGGATACTGCTCCAGCGGCAGCGTGAATATCGAGATCACGCCGCCCAGGGTGATCACGATGGCGATGACCCAGGCGAAGATCGGCCGGTCGATGAAAAAACGTGCCATGGATCGCCTCAGTCCGCCTGGGTGCCGCCGGAGGCCGGCTGCTCCGAGGTCCCGGATGGAGCCGGACGCGCCTCGCCCGGGCTCGATGCGGCCGAGCCCGGGTCGATCTCCACCGCGCGGACCGCGTCGCCGGCCCGGACCTTCTGCGCCCCCTGGACGACGACTCGTTCGCCGGCCGCCGCGCCGGCGGTGATCACCCAGCGGGAGCCGACGGCCGCACCGGTCTGCACCACGCGCGACCGCACCCGTCCGGCATCGTCCACGACCAGGACGGTGGCCTCGCCCTTGCCGTTGCGCGACACCGCCTGCTGGGGCGCCAGCACGGCCCGTTCGTCGATGGCCATCGACAGCGAGGCCTTCACGTACATGCCCGGCAGCAGTTCATGGTCCGGGTTGGGCACGACCGCGCGCAGCTTGACGGTTCCCGTCGCCTCGTCGACTTCCGAGGCCACGACCGCCAGGGTCCCCTCGTGGGCGTAGCGGCTGCCGTCTTCGAGCGTCAAGCCGACCGGCACGCCGCCGCCGGCGGATTTCAGCGCCCCCTCCCTCATCCGGCGGCGCAGATTCAGCAGCTGGACGCTGGACTGGGTCACGTCCACGTAGATGGGATCGAGCTGATGGATCGTGGCCAGGGCGTCCGTCTGGTCCGCCGTCACCAGGGCGCCCGGCGTGTAGGCGGAGGTTCCGATGCGCCCGGAAATCGGCGCGCGCACCCGGGTGTACTCCAGATCGATGCGCGCGCTCTCCAGGCCGGCCTGGGCCGCCACGACCGCGGCCTGGGCCTGTTTCAGGCTGGCCAGCGCGTCGTCCCTGTCCTGCTGGCTGACCGCATCCAGCTCCGCCAGCCTGCGATAACGTTCGGCCTTGGGGCGCGCCGACAGGACGGCGGCCTCGGCCTGGGCGAGCGTCCCCCGGGCGCTGTCGTAGGCGGCCTGGTAGGGGGCCGGATCGATCTCGTACAGCACGTCGCCTTCGTGCACCACCGCCCCTTCGGTGAACAGGCGCTTGCGCAGGATGCCGCCGACCCGCGGGCGCACGTCGGCGGTGAGGTAGGCGCGCGTCCGTCCGGACAGCTCGCTTGCCACCGGCAGGCGTTCCGACCGGAGCGTCACCACGCCCACCTCCGCGTGCGGCGAGGCGGGCGGATCGTCCTGTTTCGCGCAGGCCGCCAGCCCCAGCACCAGGGCGGACAGCAGCAGAAGCCGCCAGAGCGGCCTGCGACCAATGACTACACCGGACTGCATGGGCGGATTCCACAAAATTTCAACGAGTGCATGCTGCCCAGGGAATGTGATGAAAATATGGAGTTCGCACCCCGGGCGCCGGAATGCCGCCGCACGCCGGCCCGCGATGGCTACACTGGGGACGCTCCGGACCGATCCGGGGACGAACCGCCGCGCACCGGCCTGCCTTTCCCCGGGCTCGCATGAAGATCAGCATCATCATCAAGCTATTCCTGGCCGTATTGGCCGTTTGCAGCGCCGTCATGCTGATGCAGGCCGTCGCCATGCGGATCAGCGTGCAGCAGGGCTTCTTCGGCTACCTGAACGATCAGGGACGCCAGAGCATCGAGGAAGTCCTGCCGCGCGTGGCCGCCTTCTACCGCCGGCATGGCGGCTGGGACGAACTGCACGACAACATCCGCCTCTGGATAGACACCGTCCGGCCGCCGCCGGCCAAAGACGCGGGCATCCATCTATCGACGGCGGACCAGACGGGCGCGGGGGTCCGGATGGGCCTGCTCGACGACCACTACGTCCGCATCGTGGGCAACCCCATGGTCGATGCCCGGTCGATCCGCCAGCCGGTCGTGGTCGACGGCAGAACGGTCGGGTGGGTCGCCATGGTGCCCTTCGAGCAGGCCCTGGCGCCCGGCGAAGCGCGCTTTCTCGCGGAGCAGCTGCGCATGCTGTGGATCATCGCCGCCGCCTCGGTGGTGCTGGTGGCCCTGTTCACCTATCTGGTCACCCGGACGGCATTGCGGCGCGTGCGCAACCTGGCGCAGGCCACGCGCGCCCTGGCGGCAGGGGACTACGCCTTGCGCATCGAGGCCGGGCCGCGCGACGAGCTCGGCGCATTGGCGCAGGATTTCAACCACATGGCGCAGGCCCTGGAACACAACGAACGCGCCCGGCGCACCTTCATGGCCAACATCTCGCACGAACTGCGCACGCCGCTGGCGGTCATCCGCGCGGAAGTCGAAGCCATACAGGACGGCATCAACCCGCCCACCGCGGAATCGCTGGGCGTCATACACCAGGAGGTCGGCCAGCTGGGCAAGCTGATCGGCGACCTGCACGACCTCTCGCTCACGGACATCGGCGGGCAGGCCTACCAGCGGGTGCCCATCGACCTGGGCATGGTGCTGAACACGACCGTGGCCAGCATGCAGCGGCGCTTCGAGGGCGCCGGGCTGCGGCTGCGCGTATCCATCCAGGCAGGCCCTCTGCTGGTGCTCGGCGACGAAAGCCGCCTCCAGCAGCTCTTCGCCAACCTGCTGGAGAATTCGCTGCGCTACACGGACGCCGGCGGCGAAGTGCGCATCCGCTGCGCGCGGCAGGCGGACGCCATTCAGCTCCACATCGAGGACGGTCCTCCCGGCGTGGCGCAGGACAAGCTCGGTCACCTGTTCGAGCGGTTCTACCGCGTGGAAGAATCGCGCAACCGGGCCAGCGGCGGGAGCGGACTGGGCCTGGCCATCTGCCGCAACATCGTCCAGGCCCATGACGGCCGCATCCACGCCGCGCGCTCGCCGCTCGGCGGCCTCGGCATTTCCATCGAACTGCCCCTGATCCCATGAACGCCACCGGACACGGACACATCCTGATCGTCGAAGACGAGCCCCGGCTGGCGGCGATACTGGGCAAGTATCTGACCAGCGCGGGCTACACGCACCACTGGGTCGCCGACGGCCTGCAGGCCTTGCCCGCCTGCCGGACGCAGCACCCCGACCTCGTGCTGCTCGACCTCGTGCTGCCCGGCATGGGAGGAATGGACATATGCCGCGCCCTGCAGCGGGCGGGCGGCCACCCTCCCGTGATCATGGTCACCGCGCTCGTCGAGGAAATCGACCGCCTGCTGGGCCTGGAGGTGGGCGCGGACGACTACATCTGCAAGCCGTTCAGCCCGAAGGAAGTGGTCGCGCGCATCGGCGCCGTGCTGCGGCGGTATCGCCACGTCCCGCAGGCGGGGGGCCGCGGCCCCCTGATGCTGGACGAGGCCGCCTATTGCGCCCATCTGCACGACAGGCCCCTGGACCTGACCGCCGTGGAATTCCGCCTGCTGAGCCTGCTGTACCACGCGCAAGGCCACGTCTTCTCCCGCAACCAGGTGCTGAACCACATCTATACCGACCACCGCGTGGTCACCGACCGCACCGTCGATACGCACATCAAGAACCTGCGCCGCAAGCTGGCCGAGGCCGGCGGAAACGAAGAATGGATCAAGTCGGTCTACGGGGTGGGCTACCGGATGGAGCTTTGAGGGGGTCCGGAAACCGGCGGAAGCCCTTCGGGCGGCGATGCCTTGCATGGGGCGTTGTCCACCGCATCCCGAGCGGCCTGAGAATTTCTATGCTAGAATTTCGTTCTTTCGGGGCGTAGCGCAGCCTGGTAGCGCACTTGCATGGGGTGCAAGGGGTCGCGAGTTCGAATCCCGCCGTCCCGACCATTTATTCAGTAGTAAAAACAAGGGCTTACAGCATAATCGTTGTAAGCCCTTGTGCTTTCTTGTCGGGGGGTTCCGATTTTTACCCCACTTTTTACCCCACCGGATTTTTACCCCACTCGACCTACACCCCCATCACCCGGTACGGTGCCAGCAGGCGCTCGTAGGTCTCGTTGGGGAAGTATTCACGGTCGCCCTGGCGCTCCCTGTTCTCGTACAGGTCGCCCACCTGCAAGAGGATGGCCGCGTCGATGGGGGCAGGCACCGGGTCGGGCATGGCCTCCAGGTTCAGGTAGTCCAGGGCCGCAGCCGTGGCCGCGTCGATCATGGACAGTATCAGCGCGTCTTCGCTGTCGTCGTCCACCCTCAGATGGTCTTTGGCTTGTTGCAGTGTCGTCATGCTGTCACCTTGCAGATTAGGTCGGTAAATTCGCGGTCGTGAACGTCTGGTAGAACGGCCTCGATGTCGTAGGTTTTGCCTGAGACCACGGCCACCATGCTGGCGTCGATCCCGGCGATATAGCGGATGCGGATGCTGGCCTTGACCTCAGAGACGGCAATGTTGGATCGCACGGTCTCCAGGCCCGATAGCAGGCGCACATCGCCCCATACGGTCGCCACCGTGGTCCAGCCGGGGACGGGTTCGCCGTATTCGTCCAGCGTCGTGCCGTACTTCTTGATCTCGACTCGTCGGGTCAGTGTGCCTGCTTGCATGTCGTGTCCATCCGCATTTCAAATGCCGAAGTTAGATTTCAAATGCGAGAAAATCCCGCGTTTCAGTGGTAAGTAAGCAGACGCCCAAAATGGGTGTCTGGGGTGGTGTTTCGCCACCCGCGTTTCAAATGTAGGTGGCGGCCACCGGCCCCCGAACGGATACCGCGCCGCCTGACGGGGTTTTTCTGAACCGTGGCACTCACCGTCTAATCCACGTCTACCGCCCGGTTTCCCGGCCCCGGTAGCTGGGGAAGAATCAAACAAAGAAAATCTCATCTGGCATCACCGCCACCTGTTCGGTTCTGGTCGCCACGCCCATGGCCATGGCAAGGGCCTGCAGGCCGTCAATGCGCCCCGTGGGCCGCGACTTATCCAGCTTGCGATTGCCTGCCGGATCTTTCGTCACCGTGGCGTTGGCCGCGCACATGGTCAGCACCGGATGATTGCCGTGGGCCAGTTCACCGTTCAGCAGCGCCGCCTCCAGCGCATCCAGGGCCGGAGACATATCCTTGAAACCCTGGCCCCATTCGATCAGGGGCAGATCCAGGCCCAGGCGGTCCAGTTCACGGCGCAGCACATCAATACGCCAGCGGTCAAAGGCCACGGCTTGAATGTCCACGTCGGAGAGGATCTCGGCCATGTCGTTGGCCACCTGCTCGTAATTGATCGCGCTGCCCTCACAGACGCGCAGCAGCCCTTGCTGTGCCCAGGTGGTATAGGGTGCCCGGTCGCGCCGTTCTCGATCCTGCAGCCCCGCTTTGGGGGTCCAGAAGAAGGGCTGCACCTGCCACACGCCATCCACCTGGCCCACCAGCACCAGGGCCGTCAGGTCAGTGCGGGCCGACAGATCCAGGCCAGCGTAGACGGGGCCGTCGAAGGGCAAGGGGGTCGCAGAACACGACTTCCAGACATCCGGCGAGACGAAGGGACTATCCAGGCTCACGCGCTGATTCAGGATCAGGTTTCGGAACGTGTTGGCCACGCTCGGCATACGTTCGGCCTGGCGGGCCTGCTCCCGCAGGTCGTCCAGGGATCGGAACAAACCCAGGGCCGGGTTGGCCGCCTTCCAGGCGTCTTCATCCAGCAGGGCGCAATCATCGGGGGCCGTGTACAGGCGCGAGACGATGCGCGGGTCATCGCTTGCCTTGGCGTCATCCAGCCACAGAGAAAGCAGGTCGGCATCGCTGGCGGCTTGCGTCGATATGGCCAGCAGCAGCGGCGATTCATGCGCCCCTTGGCTGGTCACGATGGCGTCGATAAAGTCGGACTGCGGGCCGCGCACCTGGCCGATTTCATCCAGAATCGCCAGCACGGGACTCAGGCCGTGGGCCGTCTTGCCATCGGCGGCGAGCGCCCGGTACTCGACGTTCAGCGGCAGGCCGATCAGGCGTTTTCCGCTGGGGATGATCTTCACCAGTTCGGAGAGCATCGGGGACTGTTGCACCATCTTGCTGGCCAGCGCGAAGACCAGCGCGGCCTGATCCCGCGACATTGCGCCCGAGACGATCTGACTGTTTTGCTTGGCCTCGGGGCCGACCAGGTGCGCCAGCAAGAGACCGGCCACCAGGCCCGATTTGCCGTTCTTCCTGGCAATAGACAGATACCCGCGTCGAGTGCCTGCCGGGTTGTCGTACACGTCGCAGATGAACTGCTTTTGAAAATCAGCCAGAACCATCGGCTGGCCCACCAGCGCCCCCTCGGGCACCAGGCAGTACCGCTCGATGAACTTGATAACGGCCTCACCTCGGGTCACTTGGCAATCCTCAGACGCGGGATCAGATCATCATCAGGCTGTTGCCGTGCCTGGCGCTCCAGGGCTGCAGCATCGCGGGTATCGGTGGACCGCCCGACCGTGGCAATGGCGTGAACCTGCAGCACCCGTGTCAGGGCCGTGGCACGCTTGACCAGGGTTTCCAGCATTTGCGCCGCCGGGTTGATCTTGCCGTCCAGGATGTAGCCCTCGGCATCCACCACCGCCTGCAGGGCCTCGATGTCAGCCTGAGCACGGGCCAGTTGCGCCGCCGTCACCAGATCCACATCGGTCCAGTTGTCGCGGGCCTTGCTGGTGATAATGCGCTCCCAGAAGGGCCGATCATCAGGACGCAGGGAAACACACGCGGGCGGCTCCAGCGGCGGCAGGGCGGCGTTCTGAGCGGCATTCACAGCAGCCTTGACGGTATCGGTACGGGGGCGTTTGGCGGTCGTTTTCATGGTCGGATTCAGCAGTCAGCATTGAAAAAAGAGAGGGCGGGCGGTCTATCGCCATCAGCCCCCCGTGATTTCTGGCGCTCGATGGCTTGCTGGCCTGCCAGAACGGCGTCTGAGCGCCGATACCAGGGGTGCGAAGGGTCCAGCGGCATCCCGTTCAGATCGCAGCCCATAGCCACGCTCTTGCCGTGGTCGCGGGCGGTCTTGATGGAATGGCATGAGTGGCACAGGCTTTGCAGGTTCGCCATGCTGTTGTCCGATGGGTCGCCCGAGATATGGTCCACATCGGTGGCCGGGGTCAGGATGCCTCGGGCCATACAGTGCTCACACATCGGGGACTCATTCAGGATGTAGGCCCGGAGCTTGCGCCACCTGGCGCTGTTTAGCGGGATGGTGCGCCGGGGGTCAGCATCCCGACCTGACTGGTTGGCCTTGGTCATTCTCCAGCCTCCTTGCTCGGGTATGGCTTGGTCGGGGTCGTGGGGGCCCGTCCACCATCGGTGGGTGTATCGTCCAGGCCATCCACAGGTGCAAGGTTCTCCAACTCCCTGGCCTCTGACTTGCGCAGCCACCCAGCCTGTATGCCGCTGGCGTAGAAGGCAGCGCGGGCGGTACTGTCGCCACGCAGCAGCCCTTCAACCGAATGTTCAGCAAAGTAGATCCGGCGTCCTGCCTCGGTCAGGCACTTGGCACTGATCCCGCCTTCCCACATGGACAGCCACCGGCGCAGGGTCAGCGTGACAAACTGGCGGTTCAACTCCACGCTGTTCGAGTAGTTGGCCGACTCCATCGCGCCCACAATGACGGGCGGCACGCGGAACAGGCGGCAGACCTCGATCGTGCTGAACTTGCGGGCCTCGATCCACTCGGCATCTTCCAAGCTCATGGACATGGGCTTGTAGGTCAGGCCCGCTTCCAAAACGGGTGTCCGCCCCGCATTCGCAGTGCCACCGTACTGGCTGGCCCACGAATCCTTGAGCGCCGTCTTCTGTTCGGGTTTCAAGACCTGGCTGGTCTCCAGGACGCCCGACAGGCGCGCCCCGTTCCTGAACGTCGATACCCCATGATCCTGTTCGGATTGCGCCAGCTCGATGACACCACGCGCCACGGCAATCGGACTCAGGCCCAGCACACCATCAGGGCCGATCCGATGCCGCAGGTGTAAGACCTCATGATCCAGCAGCCGATGCACCACGCCTCGACGGTCGGCGTATTCGTAGGCCAGCCGGTCGTTGTTCAGGCGCAGCACCGTCACATCGGACAGCGGCCACAGTTCCCGTACCTGGCCATCACTGCCCCGGACGATGCGGGCAAAGGCGTTGCCTGTCAGCAAAACCGATGCGGTCATCAGCTCCCGAAACTCCATGCTGGTCTGCTCGGGGTTCGGTTGGTCGTGGATCACGCGGTACAGCGGATGGCTGCGGGCCTTTTCGCGGGTGCCGTCAGTGTCGCGGTACAGGTGCAGGGGCAGGGTCGCCACGGTCTCGCTGATTGCGGCCACGCAGGCGTAGACGGCTGCCACGCCTTGTGCGGTCGTGCTGTTAATCGGACCGCTGGGGACCAGCGCCCGCATATTCTCCCAGGACGGATCAGGGGCGGCGCGGGTTTCGGATCGTCTGAAAGGCCAGATCATCGGCAGGTCTCCAGCCACAGCATTTGATAGCTGGGTTTGTATTCAGTGATCTTGTCCAGGCTGCGCAGGGCCACCGTGGTATCGGTATAGGCCGGGTCGCTGGTCAGCGTGATTTCGCGCAGATCCACCCGCAGCAGTTCCCGCAGGAACGTGCCTGAGCGTTGTTCCCACCGTTCTCCACCGTCAGGCACCGTGAACCCGAAGGAACACCCGGCCACGTCGCCGCGTTCGATCAGGACGGCAAGATCGCGGCCATGAGTGGTATCAGGTAAAGCCAGCTCGAATTGAAGGCCATGATCGTCCTCGCGCAGTTGCAGGGTGCCCGACTTGGTGGACCCCAGCAGCGCATCACCTTGATGGTGGTAGAGCGCCCGGATCGCCTGGCCGGACGCGAGCGAATCCGCGAAGGCACCGGGGCGCACGATCTCATCGAACCCGCCCAGGTGCGCCGCAGAACCGAAGACGGCGGCATAGCCCCGGACACGTCCAGGGCCAGCCAGCGCCAGATCACCGCTTGACCGGATCTCCATCACAGCGCCAGATCATCGGCCAGAACAAAGGCGTTCGGCTCACGGCACACCATGTCCATCGTGGCCATGATGCGCAGTTGAATGTCGCCCTTCTCGTAGTAACCCGCGGCGTAGGGATTGGCGAGAATTTCCGCGCTGCCCCACTGGCCGACGATCAGTTGCGAGAAGTCGCCCGCGAGAACCCGGCCCGTTGCCGGGGTGCCGGTCTTGGCGTCCAGTTGGTTGGTGATATTCGCCGGAATCCCGGCGATTCGGCCATCCTGCATCAGGTATCCGGGCAGGCCGGTTTCCTTGAGCGTCGTCTGCAGCTTGCTGGCGGCCTTCGGGTGCGTCAGGATCGCGTTGGCCGTCACGTTCTTCAGGGCCAGCTTTTCCAGCAGCGCCACGATGGCGTCCCAGTCCAGGGTCGCAAGGCTGCCCGTCTGGATGCCCGACACGTTCAGAATGCCCACCGGCTCATCGTTGGCCGATTGGCCGTGGATCATCGCCTTGTCGATGGCAAGGCCGATCACCTGAACGAAGTCATCGCGGATCAGTTGCTCGATGCTGGGGTTTGCCTGTTGCAGCAGTTGCCGACTGATTGCCGACAGCGCCCCGACGTGGCGCGGCTGCAGCTTGATCGTGGCGAAGGACGGGGCCGATTCGGTCAGGGACTCGCCCTCGGAAACCCAGTAGGCCGTAGATGCCCCGGTTTGCTTCGGGATCACGGTATCGCCCCGCAGGCCAGTCAGCACACGTGCCCCCAGGCTGCGCATGACCATGGCGTTGCGCAGCAGGCCCACAAACTGATCGGGCCGGTAATCGTCGGGGACGATGCTGGCCTGGCTGGTCGTGGTTTGCGTTGCGCGTTTCTCAAAAACGCTGGTAGGCACCAGGACGCCACCACGGCGGGCCGTCACACCCTGGCGGGCCTGTTCGGCGTTGAACTCGGCCAGTGCGCCCGTCGTCGCCCGGTTCTCGACTTGAGCCATGATGGCCTCGGTCAGCGTCACCCGGCTTTCCAGATCCGCCATGCCGCGATCCACCGGCTCACCAGCGGCGCGGCGCTCGGCTTCGTCGATGAACGCCTGGCGGGCCTCTTGCTGTTCCAGGCTTTGGATCTCGGCCTTCAAGGCGTCGAACTTGGTTTGCTGATCGGCGGTCAGGGTCTTGTTGCCGTCCAGTAGGGCGCGGGCTTCGGCCACCTTTTGGCTGCGGGCTTCGCGGATCTCGTGGAGTTTCATGTGTCTGGTTCCTATAGGGAATTACTGTACAGATAACCAGTAAATAACATATTGATGCGCAAAGAAAAAGCCCCGTTTCGAGGCTTGGATGTTGGCGGATTTAGCCTGGATTTTTCACCAAAAGGAATCGGCACATCCCTGAAACCCGCATAAAATCAAGGTGCGAACAAGATTTTGG
>OFIS01000198.1_pt1 | contig 58667 bp, 54 predicted proteins | sample 1775071 | NCBI WGS metagenome assembly OFIS01 (sample SAMN08195774, study PRJEB24354) | sludge metagenome | isolation source: sludge from phenol fed wastewater aerobic bioreactor C | place: India: Nagpur | collected 2016-09-17
CATCGGGGTGTCGTTTCCTCTTGGTTACTTCTCCTTTGGACAAGCAAAGGAGAAGTAACTCGGGCCGCGGCAGCGGCTCGAAACCGCTTTGAAACGAGCGATGACGCAGAAGCAAAAGCCACCCCCTCACCCCAACCCTCTCCCCCAACGATGAAGCTGTTGGGGGAGAGGGAGTGAACTGCCGCAATCCCGCAACCCCATAAGCGAGCGAGAGAAAAACCTCAAGCGCCCCGCGGCAAGATCAGCATCGCATCCCCATACGAGAAGAACCGATACCGCTGCTCCACCGCATGCCGGTACGCGTCGAGCACGAACTCGCGTCCGGCCAGCGCCGACACCAGCATCAACAGGGTCGATTGCGGCAGGTGGAAGTTGGTGATCAGGCCGTCGATGCTGGTGATGCGGTAACCGGGGAAGATGAAGATCCGCGTCTCGCCCGCGAACGGGCGCAGTTCGCCATTCACGGTGGCGCTCTCCAGCGCGCGCACCACGGTGGTGCCCACCGCGATCACGCGGCCGCCGGCGGCGCGGGTGCGGTGGATCTGCTCGATCAGGCCGGCGCCCACGTTCAGCCACTCGCTGTGCATGTGGTGGCTGCTGATGTCCTCCACCCGCACCGGCTGGAAGGTGCCCGCGCCCACGTGCAGGGTCACGTAGCCGAAACTCACCCCGCGCTCGCGCAGCGCGGCCAGCAGCGACTCGTCAAAGTGCAGGCCGGCGGTGGGCGCGGCCACCGCGCCGGGTTCGCGCGCGAAGACGGTCTGGTAGCGCTCCATGTCGGCCGCGTCGGCGTGGCGCTCGATGTACGGCGGCAGCGGCATTTCGCCGAGCTTGAGCAGCAGCTTCTCCAGCGGCTCGGGCGCCTCGAAGCGCAGGCGGAAGAAGCTCTCGTCGCGGCCCAGCACCAGCGCATGGCTGCCGTCGGCCAGCTCGATCCGCGCGCCCTCCTTCGGCTTCTTGCTCACGCCCAGCTGCACGGTGGCTTCGTGCGCGCCGGTGACGCGCTCGATCAGGATCTCCACCGCGCCGCCGCTCTCCTTGCGCCCGTACAGGCGCGCCGGCAGCACGCGGGTGTCGTTGAACACCAGCAGGTCGCCGGGTCGCAGGAAGTCGGGCAGCTCGCGGAACAGGCGGTCCTGCCGGCTGCCGGCGGCCACGTCCAGCAGCAACAGGCGACTGGCCGAACGCTCGGCCAGCGGCGCCTGCGCGATCAGCTCATGCGGCAGGTCGAAATCGAAGTCGGACTTTTTCAAGGAGAGGCTCGGCGCAGGGACGAATGCCGTGGGCAACGGCGCATTATCGCGCAAGCCCGTGCGGCTTGGCGCTTGCATTGCCCGCATGGCCGACAACGGCCAGAATCCGCGCATGCAGACACCTTCTCCCGCCGCGCCCTGGAGCGGCTTTCTCAAGGGCATCTCGATCGCCGTCACCCTGCTCCTGCTGGGCGTGTCCTGGCTGGTTGCGGCCACCGTGCCGATCCATGCGCTGCCGGGCTTGCGCACGCTGACGGTCGCCTTGCCGCTGGTGATCCTGCTGGCGGCCGTGCCCTTCGTGGTGCGCGACTACGAGGTGCGCGACGGTGTCCTGCACGTGCGTCGCCTGTTCTGGACGACCCGCGTCGCACTCGGCGAATTGCAGGAAGCGACGATCGATCCGCAGGCCTGCGCCGGCTCGATCCGGCTGTTCGGCAACGGCGGCCTGTTCTCGTTCTCGGGCTGGTTCCGCAACGCGAAGCTGGGCCGCTATCGCGCCTTCGTCACCGACTGGCAGCGCGCGGTGGTGTTGCGCGCGGCGAACTGCACGGTGGTGCTGTCGCCGGCCGATCCGGCCGGCTTCGTGCGTAATCTGCAAGCCGTGGCCACGCCACCAGCGCACGCCCAGCCACGGCCGCGCTGGCGACAAAGCCGGCGCTGATTCGCGGCCATCCGCAGTCGGGATGAATCCCGACCTACAACCAGCCTTTCTGCCGCGCCAGCCGATACGCCTCGATGCGATTCGCCACGCCGAGCTTGCCGATCGCCTCGGACAGGTAGTTGCGCACGGTGCCGTGCGAGAGGTTGAGCGCCGTGGCGATGTCGCCGGCGCTCTGCCCTTCGCCGGCCAGGCGCAGCACCTGGCGCTCGCGGTCGTTCAGCGGGTCGGCCTCCGACCACGCCTCCAGCGCCAGTTGCGGGTCAATCGCGCGGCCGCCGCGATGCACGGTGCGCAGCGCCTCGGCGAGGTTCTCGGCGGGCGCGTCCTTGAGCAGGTAGCCGGACACGCCCGCGTCCAGCGCGCGGCGCAGGAAGCCGGGGCGCGCGAAGGTGGTGACGATGATCACCTTGATCGGCAGCTCGTGGCGCTGGATGCGCTGCGCCAGCTCCAGCCCGGTCAAGCCCGGCATCTCGATGTCGGTGACCAGCACGTCGGGCTTGAGCTTCTGCAGCTCGCGCCAGGCCGCCTCGCCGTCGCAGGCGGAGCCCAGCACCTCGATGTCCGATTCGAGATTCAGCAGCGCGGACAGCGCGCCGCGCACCATCGCCTGGTCCTCGGCCAGCAGCACGCGGATCATGCGGCATGCTCCTGTCCGGCCGGCGTCAGCGTGGCGAACCGCGCCGCCGCGCGCAGCGACACCGCGACCTCGAGCGTGGTGCCGCGCCGTGCGGGCGAGTCGATGCCGAGCTCGCCGCCCAGCGCACGCACGCGTTCGCGCATGCCGCTGATGCCGTTGCCGTGGGCGGCGAGGCCGCCGCGTCCGTTGTCGCTGATGCGCATGTGGAACCTTTCCGCTGCACGGGAGAAAACCACGCGCGCGCTGGTGGCGCGGGCGTGGCGATGGATGTTGGTGACGGCCTCGCGCAGCACCAGCGCCAGCGAGGCCTCGATTTCCGGCGGCAGTTCGAGCGCGGCCGGCGCCTCGGCGTCCAGCGCGATGTTCGAGGCTTCCAGCATCAGCCGCGCGGAAGCGAGTTCCGCCGCCAGGTCGCTGCGCCGCATGCCGGTGACCGCCGCGCGCACCTCGGCCAGCGCATGCCGCGAGACGCGCTCCACCTCTTCCATCTCGCGCTGCGCGCGCGGCGGATCGGCCAGCGCCAGCTTGCGCGCCAGTTCGGACTTCAGCGTCACCAGCGACAGCGTGTGGCCGAGCAGGTCGTGCAGGTCGCGGCCGATGCGCTCGCGCTCGGCGAGCACCGCCAGCCGGCGTATCTCTTCCTGCGACAGGCGCAGCGCCGCGTCCTGGCGCAGGTTGCGCGCGCGCAAGTGGTGACCGAAACCCGACAGCACGGTGAGCATCAGCAGCAGCGGCATCAGCCACGGCGACACCTGCAGCCACAGCGCCATCGCCGTGGCGAACACGAATGCCACGGCCGTGAAGGCCAGCCAGCGGCGCCACGACGGCAGGCAGGCGCAACTGATGCAGCCGGAGATCACGTAACCCAGCGCCACCCCGTTGAACGGCCAGGCGGCCAGCCCCAGCAGCATCATGCCTGCACCGTACCAGGCCAGTCGCCGGACGGAATCCGCATACACCAGCCGATGCAGGCAGAGATAGAGCGGCACCGACAGCAGCGCCGACAGCAGCCACGCCCAGCCCGGCTGTTCCTGCGTCAGCGGTATCGCGAACAGCGCGACCACCCACAGCCGCCCGCCCCATTCCTCCCAGCGCAGGCGCCGCGCGCCGAACTGGCCCAGCAGCGAATCGGGACGGGGAGCGAACAGACGGATCATGTCGCATGCTGCCCGTGGGGCTGCCAGCCACCGACCGGGGCGAACTCCTGCCCAGCCTTGCCTGGCTCCGAAGCTTGTTCGCGCATGCCGTTCGCGGCCGGCAACGGCACCTCGATGCACAGGTGCGTCCCCTGCCGCCGCGGCGACTCGATGCGCAAAGTGCCGCCCAGCCCATGCACCCGTTCGCGCATCCCGCTGAGGCCGTTGCCATGCGCATCGATGCCGCCGCGGCCGTTGTCGTCGATGCGCAGGCGCACAACGCCGCCCTCGGCGGTCAACGCCACCTGCGCGCGCGTGGCCTGGGCGTGCCGGGCGATATTGGTCACCGCCTCGCGCAGCACCAGCGCCAGGCTGCGCTCGATCTCCGCCGGCAGCGACGATGGCAGGCGCGTGCATTCCAGTTGCACCGCCGAAGACTCCAGCAGCAGGCGCGCCGAGGCCAGCTCGGCGGCGATGTCGGTGGCGCGGATGCCGGTGACCGCACTGCGAACTTCGGCCAACGCGTGGCGAGCCACCCGCTCGGCCTCCTCCAGCTCGCGCCTGGCCGCCTCGTGATCGCGGTCGAACAGCTTGCGCGACAGTTCCAGCTTCAGCGTGATCAGCGACAGCGTGTGGCCGAGCAGGTCGTGCAGGTCGCGGCCGATGCGCTCGCGCTCGGCGGTGGCGGCCAAACGGCGCACTTCGTCCTGCGAAAGGAGCAACTCCGCATCCCTGCGCTTCTCCATGAACTCCACGCTGGTCACGAAACTGATGGTCAGGGCCATGCCCGACACGCTGAACAAGGTCTGCCACGGATAGCCGGCCAGCCAGCCCAGCAGCACGTATGCCGCGTTCAGCAGCAGCAGTCGCCCCAGGTGCCGCAGGAAGCGGCTGTTGGGCACGTGCAGCATGATGCAGCCGTAGATGAAATAGCTGATGCCGCTGGGGTACCACGGCATCAGCACGAAGCTCAGCAACACCATGCCCAGCGCATAGCGATACGCGACCCGCCGCGACGCCAGATGACTCATCGCGTACAGCAGCACGAACAGCGGGTACGAACCGAGCGTGAACAGCGCCCATTGCCAGTCGTAGCCATGGGTGAACAGCGGCGTGATGAACACCCACACCGACCACACCAGGTGGATCGCTTCGAACCAGAGCGATTTGCCCTGGCGCAGGTTGGCGGCGATCGACGAATCGGGCGCCGGCGACAACCAGGCAGGGAGCAACTTGAGGTTCACGCGCGTCCCCTTGGCAACGGACAGCAAGCCAGCATGCTACTGCGCCTCAGCCGACCCGGCGCAGCCGCCGCAGCGCCAGCGCGAAGAACGCCGCGCCGAAGCCGGCCAGCACCAGCACGTGCGGCAGCACCGGCTCGCGCACGATGCCCACAGCAACCAGCGCGACGCGGTCGAGGTGGTAGCTCGGCCACAGCGGCGCGAACTGCTGCAGCAGCTTCGGCAGCATCGACAGCGGGAACCACAGGCCGGACAGGAAGGACATCGGCAGGTAGACCAGTTGCAGCATGCCGGGCGCGCCCTGCCCCTTGAACAGCGTGCCCACCAGCATGCCCAGCGCGCAGAACGGCAGCACGCCGAGCACGCCCGTCGCCAGCAGCGCCGCGGCCTGCACCGGCGTCAGCGCGACGCGTGCGATGCCCATGGCCATCGCCAGCAGCATCAGCACCACCACCGCGGCGGCGGCCATCGCCATCAGCATCTTGCCCAGCAGGTAGGCGCCCGGCGGCATCGGCAGCGCGCGCTTGAGCGTAAGCAGGCCGCCGTCGCGCTCGATCGCCAGCGACACGCCGAAGCCGAACAGGCCCGGGCTCATCACGCCGAACACGCCGTAGCTGGCCAAGAGGTAACGTGCCGCGTCGGCGCCCTCGGACTTGCCCATCAGCACCCCGAACACGAGGTAGAACAGGCCCGGGAACAGCAGGATCGGCAGCATGAAGCCCGGCGCGCGCAGGTAGCGCAGGCATTCGCTGCGCGCCTCGGCGAGGTAGGCGCCGAGCACGCGGCGCGGCGGCATGGCGGACATGGCGGCCGACGGCGCGGCGGGAAGGGTCACGGCGTGCATCAGGCGGCCTCCTGCTCGGCGGCGGTATCGCGGGTGAGTTCGGCGAACGCCTCGGCGAGGCCGGCGCGCTGCACCTCCAGTTCGGCCAAGGCGGGATCGGCACCGAGCAGCCGGCGCACCACCGCCTCGGCCTGCGCGGTGGCGATGCGCAGGTGGCCGTGCTCGCGCGCGGCGGAGGCCACGTTCGGCCAGGCGGCGACCGCATCGGCATCGAGATCGCTGACGCAGCGGATGCGGGTGAGCGCCACGCGCTTGCGCAAGTCGTCCACGCTGCCTTCGCTGAGCACGCGGCCCTGGCCGAGCACCACCACGCGCTGCGCCAGCGCCTCGGCTTCCTCAAGGTAATGCGTGGTGAGCACCACCGCGCAGCCTTCGGCCACCAGCGCGCGCATCGCCGCCCACGGCTTCTGCCGCGCGTCGATGTCCATGCCCACGGTAGGCTCGTCGAGGAACAGCAGCTCGGGCCGCCCGCACAGCGCCAGCGCGAACTGCACGCGCCGCTGCTGGCCGCCGGAAAGTTTGCCGTAGGGCCGCAGCAGCAGGTCGGCGATGCCGGCCAGCGCGGCGGTTTCGTCGTAGCCGCGCGGGTTCGGGTAATAGCTCATGGTCAGCCGCAGCAGCTCGCCCACGCGCAGCGTGGGCGGCAGGTTCGCGGACTGCAGCATCACGCCGATGCGCCGGCGCGCCTCGATGCGCTGCGGGTCGAGCCCGAACAGTTCGGCGCGGCCCGCATCGGGACGGATCAGCCCCAGCAGCAGGCCGATGCTGGTGCTCTTGCCGGCGCCGTTGGGGCCGAGCACGGCCAGCAATTCGCCGCGCCGCACGGCGAGGTCCACGCCGTCCAGCGCGGTGAGGGTGCCGTAGCGTTTCGCGGCGGCGGCGAGGCGGGCAACGTGGGTGTCGGTCATGGTTTTCCTCCGTGCCGCACAGGCTAGGCAGCGCAGCGTGCCGGCCCCAGTCGCCGCCGTCAGCCATCGCGTGTGACAAGCGTCACTCGCGCGCAAGTTGCTGCAGTGCAAGGCGTTTCGATGCCGCCAAGGGGTACCGGGCACCCGGTCTCGCGCGCTATCCTTGGCGTTCGTGATTGCGCGCCGCCCGCGAAGCCGGATGACTTGCCGCGCACATCACGCCCCATACGTCGGCCTGCTTTGCGCTGGGTGCGAGGCGCCGACGGCACCGAGGAGAAAACCATGGGTTTGATCGATCAGCTGCGCGAACTGCGCGAATTCGGCGGCAAGCCGCGCACCACCGGTTTGGACGATGCCAGCATCGAGCGCATGGCCGCGGCCGACGCCATGCTGGGCGAGGCCGTGGCCGCCGCCGTGGCGCGCCATCGCGAACTGCGCGCCGAGCTCGGCGACTTCCTGAAGCTGGACGAGGCCGCGCAGCTGGCGCAGGCGCAGGCCGGCTTCGTCAACTTCTATCCCGACGACGCGATCAACCCCTACCTGCCGGCCGCCGCGCGCGGGCCGTGGATCGTCACCCTGAAGGGCGCGGTGCTGCACGACAACGGCGGCTACGGCATGCTCGGCTTCGGCCACAACCATCCGGCGATCGACGCCGCGCTGGCGCGCGAGCAGGTGATGGCGAACGTGATGACGCCCAGCGTGGCGCAGCTGCGCTTCGCCCAGGCGCTGAACCGCGAGCTGGGCCGCAACCGCGGCGGCAACCCGTACGCGCGCTATTTGTGCCTCAACTCCGGCTCGGAGTCGGTCTCGCTGGCCTGCCGTGTCGCCGACGTCAACGCCAAGCTGATGACCGACGCCGGCGGCCGCCACGCCGGGCGCACGATCAAGCGCCTGGTGGTGAAGGGCGCCTTCCACGGCCGCACCGAGAAGCCGGCGCTGTATTCCGACTCCTCGCGCAAGACCTACCAGCAGTACCTCGCCAGCTACCGCCACGAGGACAGCGTGCTGGTGGTGGAGCCGTACAACGTCGCGCAACTGGAAGCCGCGTTCGCCGACGCCGACAAGCACGGCTGGTTCATCGAGGCGATGTTCCTCGAACCGGTGATGGGCGAAGGCGACCCGGGCCGCGCGGTGACGCCGGAGTTCTACAGCGCCGCACGCCGCCTCACCGAAGCGCACGGCGCGCTGTTCCTGGTCGATTCGATCCAGGCCGGCCTGCGCGCGCACGGCGTGCTCTCGATCACCGACTACCCCGGCTTCGAGAAGCTGCCCGCGCCGGACATGGAGACCTTCTCCAAGGCGCTGAACGCCGGCCAGTACCCGCTGTCGGTGCTGGCGGTGAGCGAGCGCGTCGCCGGCCTGTACCGCAAGGGCATCTACGGCAACACCATGACCGCGAACCCGCGCGCGCTGGACGTGGCGCTGGCCGTGCTGGGCGAGCTCAGCAACGCGGTGCGCGCCAACATCCGCGAGCGCGGCAAGGAGTTCGTGGACAAGCTCAACGCGCTGAAGGACGAGCTGGGCGGCCTGATCACCAAGGTGCAGGGCACCGGCCTGTTGTTCTCCTGCGAGTTGGCGCCGCAGTTCAAGTGCTACGGCGCCGGCTCCACCGAGGAATACCTGCGCGAGCGCGGCATCGGCGTGATCCACGGCGGCGTCAACTCGCTGCGCTTCACCCCACACTTCAACGTCACCAGCGCCGAGGTGGACTTGGTGGTGTCGCACGTGCGCCAGGCGCTGCTGGAAGGGCCGCGCAAGAGCGAGAGCAAGGCGGCCTGAAGCGACGACTGCACCGGGCTGCCACTGCCTGCCAAAGCTGAGCATTCGCTTTGGCAGGCAGCCCTCCCGGCACGGCGCGGTCATGCGGCGTTGTCCTAGATGAATGCGGCTTGCACCGGAATTTCTGCAGGCCGCCACGACGCTCCCCGAGCGGCGATAGACTGCACCCGCCGGCAGCTGCCGGTCACCATGGGAGGTCACCACATGTCACTGTCGATTCGCATGCTCGCCGTCAGCGCCGCCATCGCCCTCGCCGGCACCGCCTTCGCGGCCACGGCCGCCCCTGCCGCAGCGCAGGCAGCCAGCGCCGCGGCAACGGCCCCGGCCGCCAAGAAGGAAATGACCGCGCAGCAGCAGCGCATGGCGGACTGCAACAAGGAAGCCACCAGCAAGAAAGGCGCCGAGCGCAAGGCCTTCATGAGCTCCTGCCTGAAGGGCGAGACCGCCGCGCCGGCCACCGCCGCCGCGCCGTCGGCCAAGGAGACGCAGCAGGAACGCATGAAGAGCTGCAACGCCGAGGCGAAGACCAAGGCTCCGAAGGGCGCCGCCCACAAGGCCTTCATGAGCTCCTGCCTGAAGGGCGAAGCCCCCGCGGCTGCGCCTGCGCACTGAGGCCTGTTGCTCTGTTTCAAAGCGCCGCCGCAAGGCGGCGCTTTTTTTTGTTGCACGCCCTGCTCCTCTCTCACTCCTCACTCCTCTCCACTCGCTCCTGCTGCGGCTATGCTTGGCCGATGAAAATCGTCGAAGTCCGCCATCCCCTGATCCGGCACAAGCTCGGCCTGATGCGCCGCGCCGGGATCAGCACCAAGGAGTTCCGCGAGCTGGCCGGCGAGGTGGCCTCGCTGCTCACCTACGAGGCCACCAAGGACCTGGAGACCGTCGAAGAACGCATCGAAGGCTGGGCCGGCCCGCTCACCGTGCAGCGGATCAAGGGCGCCAAGATCACCATCGTGCCAATCCTGCGCGCCGGCCTCGGCATGCTGCCCGGCGTACTCGACCTGATCCCTGCCGCCAAGGTCAGCGTGGTGGGCCTGCAGCGCGACGAGCACACGCTCAAGCCGACCGCCTACTACGAGAAACTCACCGGCCGCATGGACGAGCGCATCGCGCTGATCGTCGACCCCATGCTCGCCACCGCCGGCACCCTGGTCGCCACGGTGGACATGCTCAAAGCCGCCGGCTGCACGCGCATCAAGGGCCTGTTCCTGGTCGCCGCGCCGGAAGGCCTCCAGCGCATCGAAGCCGCGCATCCCGACATCGAGATCTACACCGCCGCGATCGACGAACGCTTGAACGAACACGGCTACATCCTGCCCGGCCTGGGCGACGCGGGCGACAAGATCTTCGGCACCAGGCCGGGCTGAATGCACGCGCCACGGGGGACATTCGACTACATCATCGTCGGCGCCGGCCCGGCCGGCTGCGCCGCCGCCACGCGGCTGGCGCTGGCGCGGCCGCAAGCCTCCGTGCTGCTGCTCGAAACCGGCCCCGCGAAAAGCGGCCTGCGCTCGGACGTGCCGCTGGGCATCGCCACCCTGGTGCCGTTCCGCAACGCACGCAACTACAGCTACCGCACCGTGCCGCAAGCCGGCTTGGACGGACGCCGCGGCGTGCAGCCGCGCGGCCGCGGACTGGGCGGCTCCAGCCTGATCAACGCGATGATCTACATCCGCGGCCAGCGCGAGGATTACGACGGCTGGGCGCGCCTCGGCGCCACCGGCTGGGGCTGGCGCGACGTGCTGCCGTACTTCCTGCGCAGCGAGGACAACGCACGCGGCGCGGACGCATGGCATGCCACCGGCGGCCCGCTGGCGGTGAGCGACCTGGCCAGCCCCAGCGACTGCGCGCGCGCCTTCGTCGACGCCGCCGTGCAATGCGGCCATCCGCGCAACACCGATTTCAACGGCGCCAGCCAGGAAGGCGTGGGCCTGTACCAGGTGTTCCAGCGCCACGGCCGGCGCTGGAACGCGGCGCGCGCCTACCTTGCCACGCTGGCGCCGAGGAACCTGACCGTGCTGGCCGACACGCCGGTGGCGCGCGTGCTGGTCGAGGACGGCCGCGCTCGCGGCATCGCCTGCGCCGATGGCGGCACCTACGCGGCGCGCGCCGAAGTGGTGCTCGCGGCCGGCGCCTTCGGCACGCCGCAACTGCTGATGCTCTCGGGCATCGGCCCCGCCGACCACCTGCGCGAACTGGGCATCCCCGTACTGCACGATGCACCGGAGGTGGGCGCGAACCTGCAGGACCACGTGGACTTCGTCATCAGCCGCAAGGTGAACGACCGCGGCCTGTTCGGCACGGTGCCGTCCATCGTGCCGCAGGTGATCCGCGCGATCGCCCCGTTCCGCCGCGGCCGCGGCCTGCTCACCAGCAACGTGGCCGAAGCCGGCGGCTTCCTGCGCACGCGGCCCGAACTGGATCGACCCGACATCCAGCTGCACCTGTGCATCGGCATCGTCGACAACCACAGCCGCCGCATGCACGCCACCCGCGGCATGTCGCTGCACACCTGCGTGCTGCGGCCGCACAGCCGCGGCAGCGTGCGCTTGGTCAGCAACGACGTCCGCCGCGCACCACTGATCGACCCCAACTTCCTCGGCGACCCACGCGACCTCGACACCCTCGTCGCCGGCGTGGCGCTCGCCCGCGGCATCCTCGCCGCACCCGCCTTCGCCCGCTACGCCGGGCCGGCGCTGTACGACGCCGAGACCACCGACGAAGCGCGCCTGCGCGAGATCATCCGCGCCCACGCCGACACCATCTACCACCCGGTCGGCACCTGCCGCATGGGCAGCGACGCAGGTTCCGTGGTCGACCCCGAACTGCGCGTGCGCGGTGTGGCGGGCCTGCGCGTAGCCGACGCCTCGATCATGCCCACGCTGATTTCCGGCAACACGCAGGCTGCCTGCGCGATGATCGGCGAAAGGGTGGCGACGTTTCTCGCACGCTGAGCCCTCGTCCTTCCACGCCCCGCCGGGGTGAGTAGAGAGCGCTCACGACAGCTCATGCTTCCGCAAGCGACAGAGCGGTTTCGGTCGCCGGCCGGCGCCCGAGTCACTTCTCTTTGCTGGCCCACGCCATCGCAGGAGCGGTGGCGAACGGCGAAGCCGGCCCGAAGGGCGGAGGGCAGGATGCCCGGAGTCAAGAGAAGTAACCCAGAGAAATGGCCTGATTCAATCCGCCGACCCTACAAGCCCGCTGTGTCGAGGGGATTGGACCAACGTTCGTCGACACGTCGCCCTACAGTGGCCACCCCGCGACGTATCTGGAAACTGAGGACATTAGATCTCGTCGTTCCAGCGCAAGCTGGAACCCAGTGCCTTTGCTTCGCTTTGCTGGTGCTTCGCTTTGCTGGTGCTTTGCTCTGGCCGTTGCTTCTGCGCGCTTGGAGCGCGCTGCTTTTCCCGGGGCCCCTCGGCGACGGTGAGGCGGGGACGAGGAGGCCGCGCAGCGGGCAAGCCCATGGATGGGCTTGCCTTTTCGACCGGGCAGGAGGCCCGGCCGAAAAGCCCGGCACCGACTCACGCACTTTCCGTCCATGGATGGACGGAAAGCGTCGCCGCGGGGTGTCGTTTTCTCTTGGCTACTTCTCTTTGACTCCGGGCATCCTGCCCTCCGCCCTTCGGGCCGGCTTCGCCGTTCGCACGCGCTCCTGCGCGTGCGTGGACAAGCAAAGGAGAAGTAACTCGGGCGCCGGCAGGCGCGCGAAACCGCTTTGTCGCTCGCGATACCGCAGAAGCAAGAGCTCCCCAACCCTCTCCCGGAGGGAGAGGGATTCACCAACCAGCACCTTCCCGAATTCGAGTCGCTTGGCTTCGTTGTTCAAGGCGAGAGCCTTGCGGTGCTTGGAGCCTGCGAACTGGAATATCGAATATTCCGGACACCAGTGCGCTTGACCAGCCTTCGGCTGTTGAAAAGCACCTCGCAGGAATGACGAGCAAGAACCCTGGTTGCTCGGGCCTCCCCTAGGGCGACGCCACCTCGATGCGGCTCTCCGACAGCGTGTTGCCGTCGCTGTCGCTGGCGCGCAGCCGGTAGCGGCCGGGGCGCAGGTAGAGCTTGGTGGTTTCGTTGGGGCCCATGAAGGCGTAGCGGTCGGCTGCGATGGCGGCGTTCGGTTCGCCGTCGTAGTAGGCGTCGAGCACGCAGGGGAGGTTGCCCCGGCACAGCGCCGCGCCGATCGGGTAGGGGCGGCGCCGGCCGTCCAGCGTGAGCCAGCTCGCCCGCTGCATTTCGTTGTGGCCCACCACGTGCGGCATGCCGGACGCGTAGGGATTGAGCCGGTAGCCGTATTTGAACTCGCCGAAGGCGTCGAGGCTGAGGCCGGCCGGCAGGATCACGTCGATGTCGTAGGCGGTCGGCCGCGCGCTCCACGGCTGGCCGGTACTGCGGTTGAGCAGCACCTCGGGTTGGCTGGACGGAAACGCATGCGCGAGCCGGTGGTAGGCGTCGTCGGCATCCAGGTTGGTCTCGAGGAAATCGGTCTGGTCGACGGACAGCGGCACGAGGCCGGTCAGCGCCTGCAGTTCCATCGCCATCGGCCGCACGTCGCCGAGGCGCCCGGCGGCCTTGTCGATGTGGGCGTAGCCGGCATGCACGAACAGCCGCGCCTTGGGATCCTTGGCGAACACTTGCTGGAACAGGGTCCTGGCCTGCGCGCTCTCGCGCGCCTGCCCGGCGAGCGCGTTGTCGTAGGGCACGAGGATGTAGCCGAGCCGCAGCGCCTCGCGCACGATGTCGCCGTACAAGGGATCGCGCAGGTACTCCGTGCCGCTCCTGCGGGTGGGGTAGCCGCGCTTGGCGAGGCCGGGATCGTCGCTGCCCAGCGCCTCGGCGGCGAAATAGCCGTAGCCCAGCGCGCGCAGGCGGGGCAGCAGTTCCAGCGTGAGCTGGCGCGTGTGCGCGTCGTGGTGCGCCTCGTTGACCATCACGATGCGCCGCTGCGCCGCGAGCGCGGCGATGGTGTCGACGGCATCGGCCGACTTCCAGTCCGCCGGCGTGGGCAACACCAGCTTGTCCGGCAGGGAGTTCTTCAGCGGGAAACTGAAGACCGCCTGGTCGTAGAGGCCGAGCTCGGCTTGCGAAAAGGAGAGGTATTGCAGTGCCAGCACCCGGTCCTCGGGCGTCAGCCTGGGCAGCTCGCGGATGAGGTACTGGTAGCGGGCCAGGGTGTTGGGCGCGCGCCCCATGGTCTGCAGCAGTTTCAGCGCGGACGGGGCGAACGACTGCGCGGCGGCGCCGGCGCACACCAGCAGCGCGGCGATGAAGCCTGCACGAACGGCATGTCTGGCCAGCATGGTGGTTGCCTTCGGGGAGTAGGCACCGCGGATGGTGCGCGTTGCCCGCGCACCGCGCATGACGCGCCGCAGCAGGCGGCTACAATCGCCCCATGGAGACGGCGCGCGCGGATGTGCTGATACTCGGCGGCGGGGTCATCGGCCTGGCCTGCGCGCTGTTCCTGCTCAGGCAGGGTGCCGCGGTGCGCGTGCTGGAACAGGGCGTGCCCGGCTGCGGCGCTTCGCACGGCAACTGCGGCACGATCACGCCCAGCCATGCCGCGCCGCTGGCGATGCCGGGCACGCTGGGCGTGGCCTTGCGCTCGATGTTGCGCGCCGACGCGCCGCTCTACCTCAACCCCCGCTTCGACGGCCCGCGCCTGCGCTGGCTGCTGGGCTTCGCCCGGCACTGCAACTGGCGGGACTTCGAGCGCGCCACCGCGGCCCGCCTGGCGCTGCTGCAACGCTCGCGCCGGCTGCTGGGCGAACTGGTGCGCGACGAGGGGCTGGATTGCGAGTACGCCGAGGAGGGCGTGCTCTATGTCTACCGGCAGCCGGCGAAGCTGGCGGCCGACGAACGCGGCCACGCCGCCGTGCTCGACCGCCTCGGCGTCGAGGTGCAGCGCCTGCGCGGCGAGGCGGTGGAGGCGATGGAGCCGGCATTGAAACCCGGCGTGCTCGGCGGCCTGTTCCATCCCGGCGATGCGCGGCTGCGGCCGGAGCGCTATGTCGACGAACTGGCGCGGCGCGTGAGCGAGCTGGGCGGTGTGATCGAGAGCGGCGCGCGCATCGAGGGCTTCGCCACCGACGGCCGGCGCATCGCGCACGTGCATACCACCCACGGTGCCTTCGCGGGCGAGCGCGTGCTGCTGGCGCTGGGCGCGTGGTCGCCGCTGCTGGCGCGTGCGCTGGGCCTGCGCCTGCCGATGCAGCCGGGCAAGGGCTATTCGATCACCTGGACGCGCCCCGCCCGCGCGCCGCGCCGTGCGCTGGTGCTGCGCGAGGCGCAGGTCTGCGTCACCACCTGGTCCGGCGGCTATCGGCTGGGCAGCACGATGGAGTTTTCCGGCTATGCCGAGGGCTTGAACCGCACCCGGCTCGACGCGCTGCGCCGCGGCGCGGCCGCGGGCCTGCACGAGCCGGAAGGGCCGCAGCTGCTGGAGGAATGGTGGGGTTGGCGGCCGATGAGCGTGGACGAGCTGCCGATCATCGGCGCGAGCACGCGCTGGTCCAACCTGCACCTGGCCACCGCGCACGGCATGCTGGGCGTGAGCATGTCGGCGGCCACCGGCGAACTGGTCGCCGCGCAGCTCGGCGGTGTCGCGCCGGCGTTCGATCCGCGGCCCTATGCGCCGGCGCGCTTCGGCCTCTGACGGCATCGTTGCCGGGCATCGTCGATGCCGTTGGCGGAGCGGCGGCGACGAGCGCGCGGGACGGTTTGTTATGCGCATCGTCACCAAGCTGAAGCCCGGATATCCGCGGACGGCGCATTCCGAAAAATCCGTGTCTCATTCAGTCCCGGTACGCCTGCGGTGCTGCTATTGTGGAGCTGTCGCGCCACCCGTGACGCCGGGTTCCGGCCGGGTTCGCGATACAACAATTACATCGAGGCTCACCATCATGATCCGCAAGTTTGCCATTGCTTCTCTGCTCGTCGCGGGTGTGGCCCTTTCCGGCTCCGTGCTGGCCCAGCAGGCCGCTCCGGCTGCCGCGCCGGCCGCTCCCCAGCAGACTGCCCCTGCCACTGCGCCGCAGGCCGCGGAACCTGCCGCCGAGCAGGCCAAGCCCGCCGCCGAGCACAAGACCGCCAAGCATCACAAGCATCACAAGCACCACAAGAAGGCTTCGAAGACCGAGGCCGCTCCGGCCGCCAGCACCGCCGGCTGATCGCCGGGGCGCGGCCACGGAAAACCCGCCGGTGCGCCGGCGGGGGATTCCGTCAGGCCGCGGGTGTCATCCATCAAACCGGATTCCGCAGGGAGTCCGGTTTTTTTGTCGCCGTTGACGAACTCGGGTATGTCTTGGTGTCGTTTCGCTTTGTCCCATCGACATCCCGGACTTGACGGATTCCATATTTCGAGAATAATCGAAATGTGGAATCCGCTCTCGCCCTCGACTGCCTCAGCGCGCTGGCCCATGCGCACCGCCTGACCCTGTTCCGCCTGCTGGTGCGGGCGGGCGACGAAGGCATGGCGGTCGGCGAACTGGCCGAGGCCACCGGCATGGCCGGCGCCACGCTGACCAATCACCTGAACATCCTGCGCCGGGCCGGCCTGGTCGCCGACGAACGGCGCGGGCGCGTGATCCAGTGCCGCGCCTGCTATCCGCAGATGAACGCGCTGCTCGGTTTCCTCACCGAGAACTGCTGCGCCGGTTCGCCCGGCGCCGCTTGTACGCCTTGCAAACCCAAGCCCGCCCGGAGCACCGCCCGATGAAGCGTTTCCACGTCCATGTCAACGTCGACCACCTCGACGCCAGCATCCGCTTCTACACCACGCTGTTCGGCGCCGCGCCCAGCGTGGTCAAGCCCGACTACGCGAAATGGATGCTGGACGATCCGCGGGTGAACTTCGCCATCTCCCAGCGCGGCCGGCCCGCCGGCCTCGACCATCTGGGCCTGCAGGCCGACGAGGAAGCGGAACTGGCGGAGATCGGCGGGCGCCTGCTCGCCGCCGATGCGGTCACCCTCGCCGAGCAGGGCACCACCTGCTGCTACGCGCATTCCGACAAGTTCTGGGCCGAAGATCCGCAGGGCGTGCGCTGGGAAACCTTCCGCACGCTGGGCGAGGCCACCACCTACGCCGGCAGCGAGGCCAAGGGCGCCGCGAACGCCTGCTGCGGTCCGGCGACTGCTGCGACGACAGCGGCCACCTGTTGCGGTCCCAAGTCCGCCGGAACCTGCTGCTGATGCGCACCGCGCCCTGGAACGTGCTGTTCCTCTGCACCGGCAACTCCGCACGCAGCGTGATGGCGGAAGCCCTGCTCAACGTGCTCGGCCAAGGCCGGTTCAGGGGATACAGCGCCGGCAGTTTCCCCTGCGGTCGGGTGCAGCCGATCGCCGCCGAATTGGCGACCGCGTTCGGCTATCGCGAGCCGCTGCGCAGCAAGAGCTGGGACGAGTTCGCGGCCGATGGCGCGCCGGCGATGGATTTCATCGTCACCGTCTGCGACAACGCCGCCGGCGAAGCCTGCCCGATCTGGCCGGGCCAGCCGGTGACGGCGCATTGGGGCGTGCCCGATCCGGCCGCCGTCGCCGGATCGGACGACGCGCGCCGCCGTGCGTTCGACAGCGCCTGGAACATGCTGCGCCAGCGTATCGAACGGCTGCTCGCGCTGCCTCTCGAAACGCCGGATCGCACGGCGATCGAGCGCGAACTGCGCGCCATCGGCCGGCAGCCATGAGCAGCGTCGAAGCGACGCGCGGCAGTGCGGCCGCGCCGCCCGCCATGAACCTGTTCGCCCGCTACCTCACGCTGTGGGTGGCGCTGTGCATCGTGGCGGGCATCGGCCTGGGGCATGCCTTTCCCGCCGCATTCCGGGCCTTGGCCGGGCTGGAAACGCAGCACATCAACCTGCCGGTGGCCGGCCTGGTGTGGCTGATGATCGTGCCGATGCTGCTGAAGGTGGATTTCGCCCAGCTGCACAGTGTGCGCCGGCAGGCGCGCGGCATCGGCATCACGCTGCTGGTGAACTGGGCGATCAAGCCGTTCTCGATGGCCGCGCTGGGCTGGCTGTTCGTGCGGCATGTGTTCGCCGCATGGTTGCCGGCCGCGCAGCAGGATGCCTACATCGCCGGCCTGATCCTGCTGGCCGCGGCGCCGTGCACGGCGATGGTGTTCGTGTGGTCGCGCCTGTGCGGCGGCGAGCCGAACTTCACCCTGGCGCAGGTCGCGCTCAACGACGCGATCATGGTGCTGGCGTTCGCCCCGATCGTGGCGCTGCTGCTCGGCGTGGCGGCGATCGCGGTGCCGTGGGGCACGCTGCTGCTGTCGGTGCTGCTGTACATCGTGGTGCCGGTACTCGTGGCGCAGGCCTGGCGCGGCTGGTTGTTGAGCCACGGCGGCGCGGCCGCGCTGCAACGCACGCTGCATCGGCTCGATCCCTGGTCGATGGGCGCGCTGCTCGCCACGCTGGTGCTGCTGTTCGGCTTCCAGGGCGAGGCCATCGTGGCGCAGCCGCTGGTGATCGCGCTGCTGGCGGTGCCGATCCTGCTGCAGGTGTACCTCAATGCCGGCATCGCCTACGGCCTCAGCCGCTGGGCCGGGGTGCCGCACTGCGTGGCCGGCCCGTCGGCGCTGATCGGCGCCAGCAACTTCTTCGAGCTGGCGGTAGCCACGGCGATCAGCCTGTTCGGCCTGCGCTCCGGCGCCGCGCTCGCCACCGTGGTCGGCGTGTTGGTGGAAGTGCCGGTGATGCTGTCGGTGGTGCGCATCGTGCAGCGCACGGCGCTGTGGTTCGGGGCCGCCACGGCGGAGCGGGGCGGCTGATTGCAAGAGCTCTTCTGAAGAGTGCGGCCAGGGATGGCCGCCCGTTTGACTCTCGCAATCAGGGATGATTGCAAGAACACATTGAAGTGCGGCCAGGGATGGCCGCCCGTTTGATCTTCGCGATCAGGGATGATCGCAAGAATCAAGCCCCACTCCCACCACCGCGATGCACTTCAACTCGATCGCGATCGGCGTGGGCAGGGCGGTGATGCCGACCGTGGTGCGGCAGGCGTCCACGCCGGCGAAGTGCTCGGCGTAGAGCTTGTTGTAGGCGGCGAAGTCGCGCGCCATGTCGGTGAGGAAGACGGTGACGTCGACCAGGTCTTCCCAGCGCGCGCCGCTGGCCTCCAGCACCGCGCGCACGTTGGCGAACACCTGGCGGCACTGCGCCTCGATGTCGTAGGACACCAGCTTGCCGTCGGCGTCGTGCACGTTGCCGGGGATCGCGTTCGTGCCCGGCTGGCGCGGGCCCACGCCGGACAGGAACAGGAGATTCCCCACGCGCCGCGCGTGCGGATAGGCGCCCACCGGCGCCGGCGCCGTGTCGGTGCGCACGATGCCGCTCATCGCGCGCTCCAGCGTTCGGCGAGGCTGGCCAGCACGTTCTCGTAGGCGGCGGGCAGTTGTTCGTGGCCGCGCACGTCCAGGCCGAGGTCGGTGATGTGGCCGTTGTCCAGGCCGTAGATCCAGGCGTGCACGGCCAGTTCCTGGCCGCGCTCCCAGGCCTCGCGCACGATGGTGCTGTAGCACACGTTCACTGCCTGCTCGATGGCGTTCAATTCGCACAGGCGCGCGTGGCGCACCGTGAACTCGGTGGCCGGGTCGAGCTTGTCGGGATGCTTCAGCGCCACGTCGCCGATGTGGCGCAGCCAGTTGTCGATCAGGCCGAGGCGGGACTGCTGCAGCACCGCGCCCACGCCGCCGCAGCCGTAGTGGCCGACCACCAGGATGTGCTTCACCTTCAGCACGTCCACCGCGAACTGGATGGTGCTGAGCGCGTTCAAGTCGGTGTGCACCACCACGTTCGCCACGTTGCGGTGGACGAAGATCTCGCCCGGCGGCAGGTCCACGATCTGGGTGGCCGGCACGCGCGAATCGGAGCAGCCGATCCACAGGTATTTCGGCGCCTGCTGGTGCGCCAGCTTCTCGAAGAAATCCGGCTCCTTCGTGGTGACGTCGGCGGCCCAGCGCCGGTTGTTGGCCAGCAGGTCCTTCAGCGAGTTCATCGGGGTACCTTCAATAGCGGATGCAGACATTCTTGGGCTCGGTGAAGAAGCGCAGCGCCTCGCTGCCGCCTTCGCGGCCGAGGCCGGAGTGCTTCACGCCACCGAACGGCGTGCGCAGGTCGCGCAGCATCCAGCAGTTGATCCACACGATGCCGAAATCGAGTTGGCCGGCGAGGCGGTGCGCGCGCGACAGGTCGCGCGTCCACAGCGAGGCGGCGAGGCCGTAGCCGGTGCCGTTGGCGATGGCCAGCGCCTCCGCCTCGTCCTCGAACGGGATCAGCGTCACCACCGGCCCGAAGATTTCCTGCTGGTTGGTGGCGGCCTCGTTCGGCAGGCCTTCGATCACGGTGGGCGCCACGAACCAGCCGTTCGCGCAGCGGCCGGGCACGCCGACGGCCTCGCCGCCGCAGAGCACGCGGCCGCCTTCGGCGCGCGCTTGCGCCAAGCAGGCCAGCACCTTGTCGTAGTGCGGCCTGGACACCAGCGCGCCGAGGTCGCAGGCCGCGTCGTTCGGATCGCCCACGCGCAGTGAGCGCACGCGCGCGAGGTAGCGCTCGCGGAACGCCTCGTAGATCGAACGCTGCACCAAGAGGCGCGAGCCGCACAGGCAGATCTCGCCCTGGTTGGCGAAGCCCGAGCGCACGAGGGTGTCGAGGTTCGCGTCGGAAAGCTCGGCGTCGGCGAACACGATCGCCGGGTTCTTGCCGCCCATCTCCAGCGACAGCTTCTTGAATTGCGCGGCGGCCGCGGCGGCGATGTGCGCGCCGGTGGCGGTGCTGCCGGTGAAGGAGATCGCCTTCACCGCGGGATGCTCGACGATGGCCTGGCCCACCGCGGGGCCGCGCCCGTGAACGATGTTCAGCACGCCCGGCGGCAGGCCGGCCTCGATGCTGAGCTCGCCCAGCAGCGCGGCGGTGCAGGGCGTGACTTCCGAGGGCTTGGCCACCACCGCGTTGCCCGCGGCCAGCGCGGGCGCGATCTTCCAGGTGAACAGGTACAGCGGCAGGTTCCACGGGCTGATGCAGCCCACCGTGCCCAGCGGCTGGCGCAGCGTGTAGTTGATCGCGCCCGCCTCCATCGCGTGCGACTCGCTGCCCCACGCCGCGACCGCGGCGGCGAAGAAACGCAGGTTGCTCACCGCGCGCGGGATGTCCACGCTGCGCGCGAGCTTCACCGGCTTGCCGCTGTCGCGCGATTCCAGCGCGGCGAATTCTTCCAGCCGGGCCTCGATCAGGTCGGCGAGCCGCTGCAGCAGGCGCGCGCGCTGTTCGGCCGGCGTGGCGGCCCAGCCCGGCGCGGCGCGCTGCGCGGCGGCGGCCGCGGCGGCGACGTCGGCGGCATCGGCATCGGGGCAATGGGCGAAGATTTCGCCGGTGGCCGGCTCGAACACGTCGAGCCAGCGGTCGGCCTGCGGCGGCACGAGGCGGCCGTCGATCAGGTTGGCGAGGCGCGGGATAGGCATCCGCGCAAGCTTACGCTGCGCGGCCGGCGATTGCACCGGACGCGGAGGTACGTTGGGCAGGGATTGGGGATTCGGGATTCGGTAGAGCTGGGCACGGCGAGCTTGCGGCTGTTCCGAATCCCGAGTCCCGAGTCCCGAGTCCCGTGGCTACAGCGAACGCAGCCGCCCGCCATCCACCGGCAGGCTGACGCCGGTGATGTAGCCGGCGGCGGGCGAGGCGAGGAAGGCCACGGCGGCGGCGATTTCCGCGGGCTCGGCGAAGCGGCGCATCGGCACCTCGGCCTCCATCGCCTGCTGCACTTCGGCCGGCGGCTTGCCGCTCTGCTGCGCGCGCGCGGCGACGATCTGCTCGATGCGCGGCGTGCGGGTGGCGCCGGGCAGCACGTTGTTGACGGTGATGCCGTGCGGCGCGAGTTCGCCGGCCAGGGTCTTGGCCCAGCTCGCCACCGCGCCGCGGGTGGTGTTGGAGACGCCGATGCCGGGAATCGGCTCGCGCACCGAGGTGGAGATCACGTTGACGATGCGGCCCCAGCCCGCCGCGCGCATGCCGGGCACCACGGCCTGCGCCAGCGTGTGGTTGGCCAGCAGATGCTGCTGCCACGCGGCGAGGAACTCCTCCGGCGTGGCGTCGAGCACGCTGCCGGGCGGCGGGCCGCCGCTGTTGTTGACGAGGATGTGCACCGGCGTGGCGGCGACCAACGCCGCGGCCTGCGCGCGCAGCGCGGCGGTGTCGCTGGCGTCGACGGCGATGAAGCCGTGGCGCTGCGCCGCGTGCGTGCGCGGCAGCTCGGCAACCAGCGCCTGCAGCGCCTCGGCGCGGCGCGCCAGCACGGTGACATCGGCGCCCAGCAGCGCCAGCTCGATCGCGCTGGCGCGGCCGATACCTTGCGAGGCGCCGCAGACGAGCGCATGGCGGCCGTCGAGTTGCAGTTGCATGGTGTCGTGCTCCCTGATGTTTTCGTATGAGGCGGATCAGCCCCAGCGCAGGCGCATCGCCAGCGCGGCGAGCCAGCACAGCCAGCCCAGCCATTGGCTGTAGCGCCAGACGCCGCGCCAGCGGTTGATGTTGCGGTCGTCCAGCAGGGGCAGGGCGGGCGAGCGCAGCACGTACTGCATGCGCATCCACACGTGCAGCGGGCCGATCCGGCCCTTGGCCGACTCGACCACCACTTGCCAGTGCTGCGGATGGCGCTCGCGCATCAGCGCGGCCACCCGGAACGGCGCCACGTAGGAGAGCACGAACAAGGCGACGCCGGCGGCCAGCAGGCCGAGATAGATGGCCAGCACGTCAGCTGCCCTTGGCTTTGGCGGGGCCGTTGCCGGCACCCGCGCCGGTGCTGCTGGTGCTGTTGCTCCACGGCAGCGGCAGGGCGCTGCGCAAGGTGTTCAGCACGCCGTCGCCTTCCTGCGGCTTCTTGCAGATCGCGTTGTCCACGGCCTTGGCGTAGGTGGTGTTCATCATGCCCACCCAGAGCGTGCCGTCCGGCCCGTGCGGCACGCTGAAGCTGCCGCTGGTGTCCATGTCCAGCGTGGCCTTGCTGTTGAACGTGGCGGGCGACTGCTCCCAGTAGGTCTTGCCCTGCTGTTGCGCGGCCGAGCTGTAGACCAGCAGGTAGCGCGCGTCCTTGTCGTCGACGGTGAAGCTGCCGAAGGCGCCGGAGCTCTCGTTGCTCCAGCCCATGTGCTCGCACAGGCCGATGTCCTTGGCGGCCACCGGCTGGAAGCCGCTGTCCAGCAGCACCACGGTGGGCGCGAACAGGTAGCTGGACTTCAGCCAGCGGCCGTTCAATTCGGACTTGAACGCCACGCGGTAGGGCAGCTTCAACCCCGCGGGTAGGCGGAAGGCGAGGAAGTAGCTGTGCGTGCCGGCGATGTTGGCCACGCTGCTGCCGCTGCCCAGGGTGAACGGCTGCGGCTGCCAGGGCAGCAGGTCCTGGTAGGAGAAGTCGGCGAAGCTGGTGCAGCACGGCGTGGCATCGAGCAGGCGCTGTTGGGCCTGCTTGAGCGGGTCGTCGCTGTTCTCCGGCGGGCGCAGGTTCGGCGGCACCATGTCTTTCACCGGCGGCACCAGCTTCTGCATGGTGTGGCAGCCGGCCAGCAGTGCGCCGGCGGCGAGGACGATGGGCAGGAGAGGGAACCGGCGATTCATGGGCACTCGCTGAATGTTCAGAACTCCGCCGTCCCCGCCGCGCGCGGGTAGGGGATGGCATCGCGGATGTTGGAAAGGCCGCAGACGTAGACCAGCAGGCGCTCGAAGCCGAGGCCGAAGCCGGCATGCGGCACCGTGCCATAACGGCGCAGGTCGCGGTACCAGCCATAGGTCACGGGGTTCAGGCCGAACTTCGCCATGCGGCGGTCGAGGTAATCGAGGCGCTCCTCGCGCTGGCTGCCGCCGATGATCTCGCCGATGCCCGGCGCCAGCACGTCCATCGCGGCCACGGTCTTTTCGTCGTCGTTGAGGCGCATGTAGAAGGCCTTGATCGCCTCGGGATAGTTCATTACGACCACCGGACGGCCGATATGTTTCTCGGCGAGGTAGCGCTCGTGCTCGGTCTGCAGGTCGATGCCCCAGGCCACCGGGTACTCGAACTTCTGCCCGCACTTCTGCAGGATCGCCACCGCCTCGGTGTAGTCGATGCGCTCGAACGGCTGCGCGATGAAGTTTTCCAGCCGCGCGATCGCGGTGGGCTCGACGCGCTCGGCGAAGAACGCCATGTCGTCGGCGCGCTCCTCCAGCACCGCCTTGAAGATCGCCTTTAGGAAACCCTCGGCGCAGTCGGCATCGGCGGCGAGGTCGGCGAACGCGATCTCCGGCTCGCACATCCAGAACTCGGCGAGATGGCGCGGGGTGTTGGAGTTCTCGGCGCGGAAGGTGGGGCCGAAGGTGTAGACCTTGCTCATCGCGAGGCAGTAGGCCTCGACGTTCAACTGGCCGGACACGGTGAGGAAGGCCTCGCGGCCGAAGAAATCCTTGCGGAAGTCGATCTTGCCGTGCTCGTCGCGCGGCAGGTTGGCGAGGTCCAGCGTGGACAGCCGGAACATGTCGCCGGCGCCTTCGGCGTCCGAGGTGGTGATGATCGGCGTGTTGACCCAGAAGAAGCCCTGCTCGGTGAGGTGGCGGTGGATCGCCGTCATCATCGTGTGGCGCACGCGCGTCACCGCGCCGAACAGGTTGGTGCGCGGGCGCAGGTGGGCTACCTCGCGCAGGAACTCCATCGAGTGCTGCTTGGGCTGGATCGGATAGGTTTCCGGGTCGTCGACGAAGCCGGTGACTTCGACCTTGTCGGCCTGGATCTCGAACGCCTGGCCCTTGCCCTGCGAGGGCACGAGCGTGCCGCTGACGATCACGCCGGCGCCGGCGGTCAGGTGTTTCACTTCGCTGTCGTAGTTCGCCAGCGTGGCCGGCACCACCGCCTGGATCGGGTCGAAGCAGGAGCCGTCGCTGACCGCCACGAAGGACAGGCCGGCCTTGGAATCGCGGCGGGTGCGCACCCAGCCGCGCACGGTCACGGCGCTGCCGGCTTCGAGCTTGCCGGAAAGTGCCTGCTTCACACTGCATGCCGTGGTGGCCGCGGTCATCGTCGAAAACTCCTGTGGCTGCGCCGCTGCGGGCACATGGATGGCTGGAACGCGCGTGCTGCGGAGCGCGTGGACAAACCGGCATGATAATCTAGGCCTAGCGCGCATCGCGACCGTTTCGCGCGCGCCATTCCACGTTCCGCACGATCCTGCCGCCATGACCATCACGATCACTCCCGCCGCCAGCGAACGCATGCGCCAGTTCCTCGCGCAGGCGCCGGACGCGGCCGGCGTGCGCTTCGGCGTGAAGCGCACCGGCTGCTCGGGCTTCGGCTACGTGGTGGATCTCGCCACCGCGGCCGGCGAGGGTGACCGCGTGCTCGAGGTCGACGGCGTGCCGCTGGTGGTGGACGACAAGAGCCTGCCGCTGGTGGACGGTACCGTGATCGACTTCCGCCGCCAGGGGCTCAACGCCAGCTTCGTGTTCCACAACCCCAACGCCACCGGCGAGTGCGGCTGCGGCGAGAGCTTCACCGTCGGTTGAGGAGTGTGCTTGTGCGCTCGTCCCTGGGCGCGAAAGTCAAATAGGCGGCCATGCGTTATTTGTGCGCTCATCCTTGATCGCCAGGATCAAGCGGGCAGCCATCGATGGCTGCACTCTTCAACTTTGTGCGCTCGTCCCTGAGCGCGAAAGTCAAATGGGCGGCCATCCGTGGCCGCACTCTTCAAATTCAATTACTTGCGCGGCATCGCTGATCTCGCGTACACTTCCGCTTCTGTCCACCCCGCAAGGGGTGTGACGGGCACTTGCCTCACCGCATCCGGCGGGAGGCTGCGAGGCCAATCCCGGCCGCATCCACAAGGAGTCGAACCACGATGTCCCTGCGACATTACGAAGTCGTGTTTCTGGTCCACCCTGACCAGAGCGAACAGGTCCCGGCGATGATCGAGCGCTACAAGGCGCTGATCGAGGCCGACGGCGGCAAGATCCACCGCCTGGAAGACTGGGGCCGCCGCCAGCTGGCCTACCCGATCGTCAACCTGGCCAAGGCGCACTACGTGCTGCTGAACATCGAAGTCGGCCAGAACGCGCTGAACGAGCTGGAGTCGGGCTTCCGCTTCAACGACGCCGTGCTGCGCCACCTCGTGATCAAGCGCGACGCCGCCGACACCGAGCCGTCCTTCATCCTGAAGAGCAAGGAAAAGGACGACGCCCGTTCGTCGCGCCGCCGCGACGACGAGGGTGACAGCCGCGACAACGACAGCGACAGCGACGACTGAGAGGAGCCCAGACCATGTCCAAGTTTTTCCGCCGCCGCAAGTTCTGCCGCTTCACCGCGGAGAAGGTGAAGGAGATCGACTACAAGGATCTCAACACCCTGCGCCAGTACATCACCGAGAACGGCAAGATCGTGCCGAGCCGCATCACCGGCACCAAGGCGCGCTACCAGCGCCAGCTGGCGACCGCGATCAAGCGCGCGCGCTTCCTCTCGCTGCTGCCGTACACCGACAACCACGACGTTTGATCGCGTGCTCCCTTCTTCCCGATGGGGAGAAGGAGCCCGCAGGGCGGATGAGGGGCGGGTGCTCGCGATGATGGTGATCGAAGCCGCTTCGATGACCGCCAAGGCAACCCCGTCCCCTCACCCCGGCCCTCTCCCCGAAGGGGAGAGGGAGCAAACATTCGGACACCCGTCCACGGCTGCGCCGGCCCTCCGGCGCTAACGAAAAGGAACACCCATGGAACTCATCCTTCTGCAGAAAGTCCGCAACCTCGGCGACCTCGGCGACAAGGTCAGCGTGAAGCCGGGTTACGGCCGCAACTTCCTGATCCCGCAGGGCAAGGCCGTGCGCGTGAACGCCGCCAACCTGGCCGCGTTCGAGCAGCGCCGCGCCGAGTACGAGGCCCGCGCCAAGAACGCGCTGAGCGAGGCCGAGGCCCGCCAGGCGAAGCTGGCCGACGTGTCGGTGACGATCGAGGCGCACGCCAGCCCCGAAGGCAAGCTGTACGGCTCGGTGGGCCCGCGCGACATCGCCGAGGCGCTGCAGGCGATCGGCCACGATGTCCACAAGGGCGAAGTGATCCTGGGCGAAGGCCCGCTGCGCAACACCGGCGAGTTCGAGGTGGCGATCCACCTGCACGCCGACGTGCAGACCAGCATCAAGGTGATCGTGGTCGGCGAGAAGAAGTAAGCCTGTTTTCGCAGGGTGATGAGCGGGCGCCTTCGGGCGCCCGTTTGTTTTTTTGGGCGGGACTCGGGACTCGGGACTCGGCAAAAGCCGGGTAAGCCCCCGAAGGGTTTGCTTTTCGGAAAGCGCCGACTGCGGCCGCTGTGCTCCTCGCTCCGAGTCCCGAGTCCCGAGTCCCGAGTCCCGAGTCCCGAGTCCCGAGTCCCGAGTCCCGAGTCCCGAGTCCCGAGTCCCGGCTTTATCCCCAACTTTCCCCAGCTTGTCCACAGACTTGTTGTCTCGACGCCTGAGACGGCGCCGCGCATCATGTGGGCTTGTCCGTCGCCGTGCGTCGGCGCCTGCCGCGGCGGCCGGTCCGTCTTTTCCGAGGTAACCCGATGTCCTTCGTGCCCGAACGCAAGCCTTCGTCGCCGGCCGTCGAGGCGTTGCGCGTGCCGCCGCACTCCATCGACGCCGAGCAGGCGGTGCTGGGCGGCCTGATGCTGGCGCCCGACGCGCTGGACAAGGTGGCCGATCGCCTCGGCGAGGAGGATTTCTACCGCCGCGACCACCGCCTGATCTGGCGCGCGATCAACGAGCTGGCGAACAAGGGCATGCCGTGCGACGCGGTGACCCTGGGCGACTGGTTCGAGGCGAACGGCCTGGCCGAGATGGTCGGCGGCGCGAGTTACCTGATCGAGCTGGCCAACAGCACGCCCAGCGCGGCGAACATCGCCGCCTACGCGGAGATCGTGCGCGAGAAATCGGTGCTGCGCCAGCTGATCGACGCCGGCACCTCGATCACCGAGGACGGCTACCGTCCCGAGGGCAAGAGCGTGCACGAGGTGCTGGAGAGCGCCGAGCAGCGCGTGTTCCACATCGCCGAGTCCGGCGCGCGCGGCAAGAAGGATTCCGTCTCGATGCGCGAGGCGGTGAAGGACGCGTTCCGCCTGCTCACCGAGCGCTACAACAACCGCGGCCAGCTCACCGGCATCACCAGCGGCTTCAACGACCTCGACAACCTCACCTCGGGCCTGCAGCCCTCCGACCTCATCATCGTCGCCGCGCGCCCCTCGATGGGCAAGACTGCGTTCGCGCTGAACATCGCCGAGAGCGCCGCGCTGCGCGCGAAGAAGGCGGTGGCGGTGTTCTCGATGGAAATGTCCGCCTCGCAGCTCGCGTTCCGCCTGATCTCCTCGGTGGGCCGCGTGCACCAGCAGCACCTGCGCAACGGCGACCTCGCCGAGGAGGACTGGCCGCGCGTCTCCAACGCCATCGCCATCCTGAACGAGGCGAAGATCTTCATCGACGACACGCCCGGCCTGTCGCCGGTGGAGCTGCGCTCGCGCGCGCGCCGCCTGCACCGCGAGCACGGCGGCCTGGGCCTGATCGTGATCGACTACCTGCAGCTGATGCAGGTGCCCGGCAACAAGGAGAACCGCGCCACCGAGATCTCCGAGATCTCGCGCTCGCTGAAGGGCCTGGCCAAGGAACTCAACGTGCCGGTGATCGCGCTCTCCCAGCTCAATCGCTCGCTGGAACAGCGCGCCGACAAGCGCCCGATGATGAGCGACCTGCGCGAATCGGGCGCCATCGAGCAGGACGCCGACGTGATCATGTTCATCTACCGCGACGAGTACTACAACAAGGAATCGCCGGACAAGGGCCTGGCCGAGATCATCATCGGCAAGCAGCGCAACGGCCCCACCGATACCGTCAAGCTCACCTTCCTCGGCCACTACACCAAGTTCGAGAACTACGCGGCCGACTCGTTCGTGGGTGGGTTCGAGTGAATACCGGGACTCGGGACTCGGGACTCGGGACTCGGCAAAGCGGAGCGTGGCAAGACTCGCCCCAGTGGCCGGTACGTGGCGACCGTTTCTTCGGGTCCCGAGTCCCGAGTCCCGAGTCCCGGCAAACATGAGCCGCACCACCGTCGCCACCATCCATCTCGGCGCCTTGCGCTACAACCTCGCGCGCATCAAGGCCATGGCCGCGCCGGCGAAGGTGATGGCGGTGGTCAAGGCCGATGCCTACGGCCACGGCCTGGAGCGGGTGGCGCGCGCGCTGGATGCGGAGGCCGAATGCTTCGCCGTGGCCGCGCTGGGCGATGGCCTGCGCCTGCGTGCGGCGGGGCATCGCCAGCGCATCGTGGTGCTGTCCGGCCCCGACCAGGCCGGCGACATCGCCGAGATGCAGCGGCTGGAGTTGGACGCCGCGATCCATCACGAGTCGCAACTGGCCTGGCTGGCCGAGGCCAGCGCACGGCGCGGCCGCCTGCGCGTGTGGCTGAAGATCGATAGCGGCATGCACCGGCTGGGCTTCGCGCCCGAACGCGTGGCCGAAGTGCATGCGCGGCTGGCCGCGCTGCCCGGCGTCGATCCGGAGATCGGCCTGCTCACGCACTTCGCCGAATCGGAGGTGTTCGACGGCGAGGTCACGCGCGCGCAGATCGCGCGTTTCAACGAAGCGACCCGTGGCCTGCACGGACCGCGTTCGCTGTCCAATTCCGCCGCCGTGCTGGGTTGGCCGGAGGCGCGCGCCGACTGGGTGCGCACGGGCGGCCTGCTGTACGGCTTGTCGGTGGTGGCGGGCAAGCGCGGCGCCGACTTCGGTTTCCGCCCCGCGATGACGCTGGCCACGCGGCTGATCGCGATCAACCGCATCGGCAAGGGCGAACGCATCGGCTACAACGGCACCTGGATCTGCCCCGAGGACATGCCGGTGGGCGTGGCCGCCGTGGGCTACGGCGACGGCTACCCGCGCAGCGCGGCCAGCGGCACGCCGGTGCAGGTGGGCGACGCGCTCGTGCCGCTGATCGGCCGCGTCTCGATGGACCTGATCACGCTCGACCTGCGCGAAGCGCCGCAGGCGAAGGTGGGCGACCGCGTCACCCTGTGGGGCGAGGGCCTGCCGGTGGAAACCGTGGCGGCCCACGCCGGCACCATCGGCTACGACCTCACCTGCGGCATCACGCGTCGCGTGCTGTTCGTCGAGGACGAAGGCTGACACTCTGCACCGGCGGTGCCGTCTCGCCGCCTGCGATGGGGGCCGGTTACTCTCTTGGTATTTCCGGATAGGAGTGTGCCCCGCATGGCCAAGGCCAAGACCGTCTACGTCTGCACCGACTGCGGTGCCGAGCATCCGAAGTGGCAGGGCTCGTGCGCGGAGTGCGGGGCGTGGAACACGCTCAGCGAGATCGTGCTGGCGCCGGCGGTGAAGTCGGCGGGCGCGGCGCGCGGCGGCTATGCGGGCAAGGCGGCGGGCGCGAGCCAGGTGACGCCGCTGACCGAAGTGGCGCTGACCGCCGAGGCGCGCACGCTCACCGGCATCGGTGAGCTGGATCGCGTGCTGGGCGGCGGCCTGGTCGAGGGTTCGGTGGTGCTGGTGGGCGGCGATCCGGGCATCGGCAAGTCCACCCTGTTGCTGCAGATGCTGGGCACGCTGGGCGCGCAACTGCCCAGCGTCTACGTCACCGGCGAGGAATCGCTGGCGCAGGTGGCCGCGCGCGCGCAGCGCCTCGGCCTGCCGCTGGCGCCGTTGCAGGCGCTGGCCGAAACCTGCATCGAGCGCATCCTGGAACAGGCGGCGGTGGCGAAGCCGCGCGTGCTGGTGATCGATTCGATCCAGACTATCTGGACCGAGCTGCTCACCGCGGCGCCGGGTTCGGTATCGCAGGTGCGCGAATCCGCCGCCAGGCTCACGCGCTTCGCCAAGGAAACCGGCACCAGCGTGTTCCTGGTCGGCCACGTCACCAAGGAGGGCGGCATCGCCGGCCCGCGCGTGCTGGAGCACATGGTGGACGCGGTGCTGTATTTCGAGGGCGAATCCGGTTCGCGTTTCCGCGTGCTGCGCGCGTTCAAGAACCGCTTCGGCGCGGTGAACGAGCTGGGCGTGTTCGCGATGGGCGACAAGGGGCTGCGCGAGGTGCCGAACCCGTCCGCGATCTTCCTCTCCGCCCACGCTGGCCCCACGCCGGGCAGCGCGGTGATGGTGACGCGCGAAGGCACGCGGCCATTGCTGGTCGAGGTGCAGGCGCTGGTGGATCAATCTTCGCTGGGCAACCCGCGCCGCGTGGCGCTGGGCCTGGAGCAGAACCGCCTCGCGATGCTGCTCGCCGTGCTGCACCGGCACGGTGGCGTGGCCGCCTACGACCAGGACGTGTTCATCAACGTGGTGGGTGGCATCCGCGTGCAGGAGACGGCGGTCGATCTGCCGGCGCTGCTGGCGGTGCTGTCCTCGCTGCGCGACCGGCCGCTGCCGGAGAAGACCGTCGCGTTCGGCGAAGTGGGTTTGTCCGGCGAGATCCGCCCGGTGCCGAACGGCGAGGAGCGCCTGAAGGAAGCTGCGCACCACGGCTTCCGTCGCGCCATCGTGCCGAAGGCGAACGCGCCGAAATCCGGCCGCGTGGGCGAGCTGGAGGTGGTGGGCGTGGAGCGGCTGGGGCAGGCGATCGATGCCTGCCGGTAGCGTTTTCGCGTCTGGAAATACGGCGACATCCGTGGGTCGGGATTCATCCCGACTCGCGGGGAGCGTGCGGATGTCGGGCTGAAGCCCGACCTACAGTCCGACCTACAGCCCGATCTGCAGCAGGGACGGGGCGGTGGGCGCAAAAAAGCCGGCCAAGGCCGGCTTTTTCGTGACGCGCGACGCGAGCGGCTTACGCCAGTTCGCGGATCTTCGCGTTCAGGCGGCTCTTGTGGCGGGCGGCCTTGTTCTTGTGGATCAGGCCGCGCGAGGCGTAGCGGTCCATCACCGGCTGGGCGGCGGCGAAAGCCTCGACGGCGGCAGCCTTGTCCTTGGCCTCGATGGCCTTGACGACCTTCTTCAGCGCGGTGCGCACCATGGAACGGGCGCTGATGTTGCGCAGGCGGCGCTGCTCGGACTGGCGCGCACGCTTCTTCGCGGACTTGATGTTGGCCAAGGTAGAACTCCCGAATCGCGGGTTGCAGGTTGGAGAAAGAGGCGAATTATGCGGTCGATTCGCCCATGCGTCAAGCATTTAGGCGGCCGTAGATGGAGCAGTGCCCGCATCCGGCCATGATCCGGCGGTGATCTTGCCCGCGCCGGCTGGCAGACTGTGCGCCCATTGCCGTCCCAGGCCCAGGATTCCCCACCGGATGAAGTCCCCCAGCATGTTCCGCGGGCTGCTCTCGTTCAGCAGCATGACGATGGTATCGCGCGTACTCGGCCTGGTCCGGGACATGTCGCTGAACGCGGTGTTCGGCGCCAATGCGGTCACCGACGCGTTCTGGGTGGCGTTCCGCATCCCGAACTTCATGCGCCGGCTGTTCGCCGAGGGCTCGTTCTCCACCGCCTTCGTGCCGGTGTTCACCGAGGTGAAGGAGAAGGGCACACACGAGGATTTGCGGCAGTTGATGGCGCGCGTATCCGGCACGCTGGGCGCGGTGCTGCTGGTGATCACCGCGCTGGGGCTGATCTTCGCGCCGCAGCTGGCCACGGTGTTCGAGCCGGGCGCGATCGACCAGCCGCACAAGTTCGACCTCACCATCGACCTGCTGCGGCTGACCTTTCCGTTCCTGCTGTGCGTGTCGCTGACCGCGCTGGCGGGGGGCGCGCTGAACAGCTTCCACCGTTTCGCGCTGCCGGCGCTGGCGCCGGTGATCCTCAACATCTGCATGATCGCGGGCGCGCTGTGGCTGTCGAAGCGCCTGGCCGTGCCGATCATGGCAATGGGCTGGGCGGTGCTGGTGGCCGGCGTGCTGCAGGTGCTGTTCCTGCTGCCGGCGCTGGCCAAGCTGGACCTGCTGGTGTGGCCGCGCTGGGGCTGGCACTACCCCGAGGTGCGGCGCATCCTGAAGCTGATGGTGCCGACCCTGTTCGGCTCCTCGGTGGCGCAGATCAACCTGTTGCTGGACACGGTGATCGCCTCGCTGCTGGTCACCGGCTCGCAGAGCTGGCTGTCGCTGTCCACTCGTTTCCTCGAACTGCCGCTGGGCGTGTTCGGCGTGGCGCTGGGCGCGGTGGTGCTGCCCTCGCTGTCGCGCCATCACGTGAACACGGATCGCGCGGGTTTCTCGCGGGCGCTGGACTGGGGGCTGCGGCTCACCTTGCTGATCGCGGTACCGGCGATGTGCGCGTTGCTCGTCCTCGCCGGGCCGATCGTGGCCACGCTGTTCCAGCACGGGCGCTTCAACGCGTTCGACACGCACATGTCCACGCTGTCGATCCTTGCGTTGAGCTGCGGCCTGCCGGCGTTCGCGCTGGTGAAGGTGCTGTTGCCCGCGTTCTATGCACGGCAGGACACCCGGACCCCGGTGCGCGCTGGCGTGGCGGCGCTGGTGGTGAACATGCTGGGCAACTTCCTGTTCATCGCGCTCTTGTTCGAGCTGTGGGCGCCAGCGGCGGTGCGCCAGCAGAGCTGGCTGGCCGGCATCGCGCAGGTGCCGGGCCTGCACCTGGCGCTGGGCATCGCCAGCACGCTGTCCAGCTACCTCAACTTCGTGCTGCTGTGGCACTGGCTGAAGCGCGCCGGCGTGTACCAGCGCCAGCCGGGCTGGCTGCGCCACTGGTCGCGGCTGGCCGTGGCCTGCGCGGCGATGACCGTGGTGCTGCTGGCCGGCCGCTGGCTGTGGCCGGACTGGGACCACGTCGCCACCATCGCCCGCGTCTGGCGCCTCGCCGTGCTGGTGGTCGCGGGCGGCGCGGCGTATGTCGCGACGCTGTTCGCGGCGGGCCTGCGGTTGCGCGACCTGCGGGCGGTGTGAACAACCGAGCCTGTAGGTCGGGCTTCAGCCCGACTGGGCGGAGTGTCGGGCTGAAGCCCGACCCACGGCCTGCATGATTGCGATCCTCCCTGATCGCGAAGATCAAGAAGCGGCCATCCATGGCCGCACTTTTCATGAAAGCCAGTTTCACCACATACTTTCGCGATGACGAAACTTTCCCGCGATATCGCAGGCCCATGCCTGGCGCCCAACGGCAGCGTGGTGGCGATCGGCGCGTTCGATGGCCTGCATCGAGGGCACCAGGCCTTGTTTGCGCAAGTGCAGCGTCGCGCGCGGTCCCTGGGCTGCGCACCGGCGGTGGTGACGTTCGAGCCGCTGCCGCGAACCTATTTCTCACCCGAGCCGCTGCCCCGTCTTTCCAGCGTGCGCGAGAAGCTGCTCGGTTTTGCGGCGGCGGGTTTCGAGCAGGTGCACATGTTGCGCTTCAACGCCGAGCTGGCGGCGATGTCGGCCGAGGACTTCGTGCAGCGCATCGTGGTCGAGCGCCTGGCTGCAAAGGAAGTATGGGTAGGCGCGGACTTCCACTTCGGACACCAGCGCCGTGGTGATGTGACCCTGCTGCGCGAAATGGGTGCGAAGGCCGGTTTCGCTGGCTGCGTGATGCCGTCGATCCTGCTGAATGGCGCACGCGTCTCTGCCAGCCGCGTGCGCCAGTTGCTGAGGGCCGGCGAGTTTGCCGGCGCCGCCGCGCTGCTCGGCCGCCCGTTCGTGATCGAGGGCAAGGTGGAATACGGCAACCAGCTCGGCCGCACGCTGGGCTATCCCACCGCCAACATCCACCTGCGCGAGCGGGTGAGTCCGGTGCAGGGCATCTTCGCGGTGCGCGTGGGCCTGGGCGAGGGCGAGTGCAGCTGGCCGGGCGTGGCCAGCCTCGGCGTGCGGCCCACGGTGAACCAGGTCAGCCAGCCGCTGCTGGAGGCGCACCTGTTCGATTTCGAGGGCGACCTCTACGGCCGGCGCATGGCGGTGGAGTTCGTCGCCAAGCTGCGCGACGAGCAGAAATTCCACGATCTGGATGCACTCAAGGCGCAGATGGATCATGATGCGCGCTCGGCCCGGGAGATCCTGGGCATGAACCTCGTACTGGCCCGCGCATGACGTACCGCGAAAAGCCCCAGCCGATTCCCTGCCGCGCGCGCGTTCCCGCGCCTGCGGCCATCGTCATTATTATTTGAAGGCATCCGCCCGCAGCGCGTGCGCCTGCCGCCGCGCGCGGTGGACGGCATCACAGCGCTTCGGGCCGGGCGGCTTCGGGGCGAGACAGCAGAGGCACCCGAAGCGATGACCACGGACTACAAGAGCACGATCAACCTGCCGCAGACGGATTTCCCGATGCGCGGCGACCTGCCCAAGCGCGAGCCGGGCTGGCTGGCCGACTGGGAAAAGGCCGGGCGCTACCAGGCGATCCAGCAGGCCACCGCCGGGCGCGAGCGTGCCTTCGTGCTGCACGACGGCCCGCCGTACGCGAACGGCGCGATCCACATCGGCCACGCGGTCAACAAGATCCTCAAGGACATGGTGGTGCGCTCCAAGCTGCTCGCCGGGCATCGCGCGCCCTACGTGCCGGGCTGGGACTGCCACGGCCTGCCGATCGAGATCGCGGTGGAGAAGCAGCACGGCAAGCCGGGCGAGAAGCTCGACGCGCGCGCGTTCCGCCAGAAGTGCCGCGAGTACGCCGCCGAGCAGATTGACACCCAGCGCGCCGGCTTCAAGCGCCTGGGCGTGCTGGGCGACTGGCAAAACCCGTACCGCACGATGGACTACAAGTACGAGGCCGACATGCTGCGCGCGCTGGCGCGCATCGTCGCCAACGGCCACGTGGTGCGCGGCGCCAAGCCGGTGTACTGGTGCTTCGACTGCGGCTCGGCGCTGGCCGAGGCGGAGATCGAATACGGCGACAAGACCTCGCCCGCGGTGGACGTGGCCTACGACGCGGTGGATGCCAAGGCGCTGGCCGCGAAGTTCGGCGTGGACGCGGGCGACGCCATCGTCGCCGTGCCGATCTGGACCACCACGCCGTGGACGCTGCCGGAAAGCCAGGCGGTGGCGCTGGGCGCGGAGTTGGAATACGCGCTGGTCGAAGGGCCGGCACGCGGCGGCAAGCGCGTATTGCTGGTGATCGCTGCTGCGCTGGTCGACAAGGCGCTCGCGCGCTATTCCCTTCTCCCTCCGGGAGAAGGTGCCCCGGCAGGGGCGGATGAGGGTGCGGGCAAGGCGCAGCCTTCCGGTTCCGCCGAACCCTCACCCCCAGCCCCTCTCCCGAGGGGAGAGGGGAGCAGAGTGCTCGGCCATGCCACGGGCGCAGCGCTCAACGGCACGCCACTCCACCACCCGTTCTACGACCGCGTCGTGCCGGTGATCCTCGGCGAGCACGTCAGCGCCGAGGACGGCACCGGCGCGGTGCACACCTCGCCCGACCACGGCGTGGAGGACTTCGTGGTCGGCCGCGAGAACGGCATCGGCCTGCTCAACTACATCGGCGCGCGCGGTACCTACCGCGACGACACGCCGAAGGCTGGCGAGCTCGACCTCGCGGGCATGCACATCTGGAAGGCCAACGACGCCATCGTGGAGCTGCTGCGCGCGCGCGGCGTGCTGCTGGCGCACGCGAAGATCGAGCACAGCTACCCGAACTGCTGGCGGCACAAGACGCCGGTGATCTTCCGCGCCACGCCGCAGTGGTTCATCGGCATGGAACAGGCCGGCCTGCGCGCCACCGCGCTGAAGTCGATCAAGGACGTGCGCTGGGTGCCGGGCTGGGGCGAGGAGCGCATCGCCGGCATGGTGGCCGGGCGCCCGGACTGGTGCATCAGCCGCCAGCGCACCTGGGGCGTGCCGATCGCGCTGTTCGTGCACAAGGCCACGCAGGAGCCGCATCCCGATTCCGTGGCGCTCCTGGAACAGGTGGCGCAGAAGGTGGAGCAAGGCAGCATCGACGCTTGGTACGACCTCGATCCCGCCGAGCTGCTGGGCGAGCAGGCGAAGGATTACGAGAAAGTCACCGACGTGCTCGACGTGTGGTTCGACTCCGGCGTCACCCACTTTGCCGTGGTCGGCCAGCGCCCCGAGCTGCAGCAGGGCGGCGCGCGCGACTACAAGGTGATGTACCTCGAAGGCTCGGACCAGCACCGCGGCTGGTTCCAGTCGTCCCTGCTCACTTCGGCGGCGATCCACGGCCGCGCGCCCTACGACGACGTGCTCACCCACGGCTTCACCGTGGATGCGCAGGGCCGCAAGATGTCCAAGTCGCTGGGCAACGTGGTGGCGCCGCAGAAGGTGATGGATACCTTGGGCGCCGACGTGCTGCGCTTGTGGGTGGCATCGGCCGACTACCGCAACGAGATGAGCGTCTCCGACGAGATCCTGAAGCGGGTGTCGGACGGCTACCGCCGCCTGCGCAACACCGCGCGCTTCCTGCTCGGCAACCTCGACGGCTTCGATCCCGCGAAGCACCTGGTTGCGGTTGCAGACAGCCCGTTGCTCGACCAGTGGGCCGTGCAGCAGGCGTACGACGTGCAGCAGGCGGTGGTGGCCGCCTACGAGCGCTACGACTTCCCCGAGGTGGTGGCGCGCGTGCAGAACTTCTGCACCAACGAGATGGGCGCGCTTTACCTCGACATCACCAAGGACCGCCTTTACACCATGCCGACCGACAGCCACGGCCGGCGCAGCGCGCAGAGCGCGATGTACCGCATCGCCGAGGCGCTGGTGCGCTGGCTGGCACCGATCCTCGCCTTCACCGCCGAGGAAATCTGGCAGGCGCTGCCGGGGGCGCGCGGCGAGAGCGTGCTCTTGGAAACCTGGTACGACGGCCTCGCCGCCACGCAGGCTACGCCCGAACAGCGGCGCTGGTGGGGCGACCTGCTGGCGATCCGCGACAGCGCCGCGCGCGTGCTCGAAACCATGCGCAAGGACGGCGCGATCGGCGCCGCGCTGGAGGCAAAGCTCGCCATCCACGCCGACGCCGCCACCGTGGCGCGCTACGCGAAGGCGACGGAGGAACTGCGCTTCTTCTTCATCACCTCCGACGTGCGCCTGGACCAGGCCGGCGGCCAGCCGGACACCGCCGTGCTCACCGAGCTGGAAGGCGCCGACGTGTGGGTTTCGGCCACGGTCAGCGAGGCCGCCAAGTGTGTGCGCTGCTGGCATCGCCGCGACGACGTGGGCCATCACGCGGATCATCCGGAACTCTGCGGCCGCTGCGTGGGCAATGTGGAAGGGCCGGGCGAGCAGCGGCGCTGGTTCTAACTGATGGGCTGAGAGGAACGAGCTTTTCCTCCTCTCCCCTTTGGGGAGAGGATCGAGGTGAGGGGCGGGTGCTCGCGAAAGCCTTTCCTCGTATGTGCTTCGATTCGGCCTCACCGCAAGATTGCCCCCTCACCCCAACCCTCTCCCCGCAGGGGAGAGGGAGCCTCTTTCTCCGTTGATGACCTCATGACCACCAAACCCAACGCACTCCCCTGGCTGCTGCTCTCCCTCGTCGTCATCGCCCTCGACCAGCTCAGCAAGTGGTGGGCGCTGGCCGCGCTGCAGCCGGCGGGTCTGCCGCACCCGGTGATCCCGGGCTTCCTCAACTGGACGCTGGCCTACAACCCCGGCGCCGCCTTCAGCTTCCTCGCCTGGGGCGACGGCTGGCAGCGCTGGTTCTTCGTGGCGTTGGCACTGGTCATCGGCGCGGTGCTGGTCGTCTGGCTGGCGCGCACCGAGCGGCGCGACTGGCGCACCGCGCTGCCGCTGGCGCTCGTCATCGGCGGCGCAATCGGCAACCTGATCGACCGCCTGCACGCGGCCCAGGTCACCGACTTCATCGATGTGCAGTTCGGCCAATGGCACTACCCCGTGTTCAACCTCGCCGACTGCGGCATCACCGTGGGCGCCGTGCTGCTGGTGGCGTTCGGGCTGTTCGGGGGCAAGGGGCAGGGCGGCGACGTGCGATAATCCTCACCTGCCTGTAGGAGCGCACCCTGTGCGCGAATGGCTTTGCGACAAGCTCCATCGCGCACAGGGTGCGCTCCTACCTCGGTTCCCGTCTCGCTGGTGCATTCATGGACATCCTGCTCGCCAATCCCCGCGGTTTCTGCGCCGGCGTCGACCGCGCCATCGCCATCGTCGAACGGGCGCTGGAGTCCTACGGCGCGCCGATCTACGTGCGCCACGAGGTGGTGCACAACCGCTACGTGGTGGACAAGCTGCGCCACGACGGCGCGGTGTTCGTGGAGGAACTGCACGAAGTGCCCGACGGCGCCACGGTGATCTTCAGCGCCCACGGCGTTTCCAAGGGCGTGCGCGAGGAGGCGGAGCGGCGCGGGCTCAAGGTGTTCGACGCCACCTGCCCCCTGGTCACCAAGGTGCACATGGAAGTGGCGCGGCTGGGTCGGCTGGGCCGCAGCGTGGTGCTGATCGGCCATGCGCGCCATCCCGAGGTGGAGGGCACGATGGGCCAGTGGAACCCCGCCTACACCGGCGAGATCGTGCTGGTGGAGTCGGTGGAGGATGTGGCCCGCCTCGCGCCGAAGCGGCCCGACGCGCTGTCCTACGTCACCCAGACCACGCTGTCGGTGGACGACACCAAGGCGGTGATCGCCGCGCTGCGCGAGCGCTTCCCGCAGATCGAAGGCCCGCGCAAGGACGACATCTGCTACGCCACCCAGAACCGCCAGGACGCCGTGCGTCGGCTCGCCGACGCGGTGGACCTGATGCTGGTGGTGGGCTCGGTCAACAGCTCCAACTCCAACCGCCTGCGCGAGTTGGCCGAGAAGCAGGGCGTGCGCGCCCACCTGATCGACGGCGCCGAACACATCGAGCGCGCGTGGCTCGACGGCGTGAACCGCATCGGCCTCACCGCTGGCGCCTCCGCGCCCGAGAAGCTGGTGCGCGACGTGATCGCCCGCCTGCAGGCCTGGGGCGCCGGCGCGGTGCGCGAACTGGACGGCGAGCCGGAAACCATCACCTTCGCCCTGCCCAAGGAGCTGCGCGTGGTCGCCAACGGCCCGCCGGCCGGCTGATCCGGCTTGCGCCACCCCCGGCCGCCCCGTAAACTTCGCGGCTCACCATCGCCGGAATAGCTCAGTTGGTAGAGCGGCGCATTCGTAATGCGTAGGTCGCAGGTTCGACTCCTGTTTCCGGCACCATCAAGCCGTCCGACGGCATCCAAAGAAGGCCGGCAAGCCCAGCAGAATCAAGGCTTCCGGCCTTTTTCTTGTCCGATGCCGTCCGAGGGCGTCCGCCACAAACCGGCTCCTGCCGGGGGCATTCTTGGGGGCATTCGTGCCGGTGCGGTGCCTCCCTCTGCACGGCACGTTGCGTCCCGCGCTTCCATCATCATCCCAGCAACCGCTCGCGCAGGCCGCCCTGTCGCCGGATCGGGCGGGCCAGCGCGGCGCGCAGCGAGTCGTCGGTGCTCCAGATTTCGGCGTGTTCCTTCGCGCGCGAGATGGCGGTGTAGACCAGTTCGCGGGTGAGGATGCGGTTGTCGGCGTCCGGCGGCAGCAGCACGGCCACGTCGCGGTATTCGGAGCCCTGGCTGCGGTGGATGGTGATCGCCCAGGCACTGTCGTGGGCGGGCAGGGCGCGCGGGGAATGGCTGCGCAGGCCGGCGTTGCCGTCGCGGTCGCTTTGTTCGAACCACACACGCAGGCCGTCCGCGCCTTCCAGCGCGATGCCGACGTCGCCGTTGAACAGGCCGCGGGCGTAGTCGTTGCGGGTGACGATGACCGGGCGGCCGTGGTACCAGGGGCGTTCGCTGGCCACGTCGAGGCGGGCGGCGAGCCGGCGCGCGAACAGCTCGTTCACTCCTTGCGCGCCGTACGGGCCGTCGCGCAGCGCGCACAGGATCTGCAGCCGGCGCAGCCGCTGCAGGGCCTCGCCGGCGTCCATGGGCGCGCTCAGCAGCGACTGCAGCAATTCGGCATGGCGTTCGATCCAGCCGTCGACGCAGGTGCGCAGTGCGGCCACATCGGCGCAACGGCGCAGGTGCAGGTCGCCATCCGCACGCGCGGCCAGCAGTTGCGCCAGCCAGGCCGGGTCGGGCGCGTCGCGCAGCGCGTCCACGCCGCGCTGCAAGCCGCTGCCGGCACGCCAGCTGTGGGTCAGCGTGAGCACCTGGCCGGCCAGCGGGGCGTCGTCGCCGGTGGTCTCGGGGGGCGTTTGCAACAGCGGCGCGAGCAGGTCGGCGAGCGCCGGCGGCAGTTGCCGGCGCGGTGCGGCGGCCACGATGTCGGCGAGCACCGAGCCGGCATCGACCGAGGCCAGCTGGCCCGGGTCGCCGAGCAGGATCAGCACCGCCTCGGGGCGCAGCGCCTCCAGCAGCTGGCGCATCATCGCCAGGTCCACCATCGAGGCTTCGTCCACCAGCACGATGTCCTCGGCCAGCGGCTGGCGCGGGCCGCGGCCGAAGGTGTTGTCGCGCGGTTGGTAGCCGAGCAGGCGATGCAGCGTGCGCGCATCGGCATGGGGGATGTGCGGCACGAGCGCGTGGAACGCGCTGCCGGGCAGGCTGGCCTGCAATTCGGCCTTGCCCTTGGCGATGGCTTGGGCGAGGCGCTGGGCGGCCTTGCCGGTGGGCGCGGCCAGCGCGATCGACGGCTGCGCCGGCAGGCCGCAGGCACGGGCGTGGCGCAGCAGCATCAGCAGCATGCGCACCGCGGTGGTGGTCTTGCCGGTGCCGGGACCGCCGGTGAGCACGAACAGGCGCGCGCCGGGCGCCGCGGCGACCGCGGCGCGCTGGCCGTCGGCAGGGCCGGGTGGCATGCCGGCGAACAGCGCATCCAGGTCGGCGGCGAGCGTGGCGGCGTCCAGCGGCAGCGTGCGCTGCGCGCAGCGCTGCCGGATCGCCGCGGCCAGCCGCGTTTCGTGCTGCCAGTTGCGCCACAGGTAGAAGCGCTGCGCGGCGTCGAGCACGAACGGGGTGAACGCGTGGCCGTCGCCGACCCAGGGATGGGCGCGCAAACTTGCCAGCGTGCCGGCGTCGAAGCCGCCCTGTGCATCGTCCAGCACGGCGCAGGCATGGCCGCGGCCCTCGGCGCTGCTGGCCGCGCACGCGGCGTCGGCGAGCGCAGCGGAGCCGGTGCGTGCGAGCACCCAGTGCGCGAGGCCCTGGTCGATCGCGCGTACTTCGGCGTCGCTGACGGAGGGCGGATTCATGCGGCCTCCTCCGCGCTGCCGGCGAACGCCTCGTCCAGCGCCTCGATCAGCGCCACCGGCCAGTGCCGGCGCCAAACGCCGAGGCCGGGCGCGAGACCCAGCGCGCGCACGAACAGGTACCAGCTGTCGCCGAGATGGCGTTCGGCCGTATAGCCGTCCAGACGTTGGCGCAGGTAGCGGTGCAGCGCCACGGTGTAGAGCAGCGCCTGCAGCGGGTAGTGGTGCGCGGCCATCGCTGTGTCGAGGGCGGCGCCGTGGTAGTCCGCCAGGCGCGCGCCCAGCCAGTTGGTCTTGTAGTCGAGCACGTGGTAGCGGCCGTCGTGGGCGAAGATCAGGTCGGCGAAGCCGGTGAGCATGCCGTTGAGCGTGGCGGCGTCGAGGCTGGCCGGGATCGCGTCGGCATGGCCGTGCGCCGCGCACAGGCGGCGCAGCGTGGCCAGCGAGGCTTGCCGTACCGGGAACTGGAACTCGAACTCGGCAATGCGCCGCTCCGGCGTGAGGTCGATCAGGCGCAGGCCGTCGCCAAGCTCGGCATGGCGGGCGCGGTCGATCATCCGGCCCACGCGTTCGAGCGCTTCCTCGTGCGCCAGTTGCGGGGCGCTCACCGCCTGCGCGGCAAGCTGGCGATGCAGCAGCGGACGCTGCGCGGGCCACAGCGGGCCGGCCTGGGCCAGTTCGAGCACCAGGTGCACGGCGTCGCCGAAGCGCGGGCCGCGCAGCGGATACAGCGCGAGCAGGCGGCTGTCCTCGGCGGCAGCGGCGGCCGTTTCCGGCGCGGCTTCGTCGAGCCCGGCCTCGTCGACGGCGCGTCCGTCGGCGACGGACGCCACGTTCGCCTGCCGGGTGAGGCTGCTGAAACTGTGCAGCCACTGGAACGGCCGCTGCCGCGGCAACGGCGCCTGCACGGCACGCGGCGCGGGCGCTTCGGCGGGCGGGCGGTAGCGCACGAAGGCGTCGGCATACGGGGCCTCCACCTGCATGCCGGCGAGCGCCGCGGCCAGGTCCGGCAGCGTCGCCTCGCCTTCGTCCAGGCCAAGCCGGCGCTGCGCCTGGTGAACCAGCAGGTCGATCGCCGCGTAGCGCCAGGCCAGGGCATCGTCGTCGGGCCGCGGGCCGCGCTGCACCCAGTACACGTGCACGGCATGCACGGCGCGGGTCAGCGCCACGTAGAGCAGGCGCAGGCGTTCTTCCAGTTCCTCGCGGAAATGGCGCGCGCGGTGGGCGGGGAAATCGCCCGAACCCAGGTCCACGCAGCGCCGGCCGTCGTCGTCGTGGTAGCGCAGCAGCTTCGGTGCGCGCGGGCCGGAGCGGTCGCCGATGCGCCATGGCAGCGGCAGGAACACGATGGGGAACTCCAGCCCCTTGCTGGCGTGGACGGTCATGAGCTGCACGCGGCGGGCGTCGCTCTCGATGCGCAGCTGGCGCTCGTCGGCGGCTTCGGCGTCGCCGTCGCTGCCCTCGCGGCGCATTTCCTGCAGCCACGCGACCAGGCCTTCCAGGCCCTGCCGCGTGCCTTCCTCGGCGGCCAGCAGTTCGCCGAGATGGCGCAGGTCGGTGAGCATGCGCTCGCCTTCGTCCAGCGCCAGCAGGGCGGTGGCGCGCGCGGCCAGCAGCTCGCCCACCAGCGCCAGCACGCCGCGGCTGCGCGCCAGCACGCGCCAGCGCTCGAAGCGCTCCAGTTCGGGCTCGAACGTGGCCGGCTGCGCCTGCCATGCGCGGAAATCGGCCAGCGTGGCGCCGAGCAGGACGGTGGCCAGCGCGCCGCGCACGGCCTGGTCGTCGTCGGGGTGCAGCACGGCGAACAGGACCAGCTCCAGCTCGCGCGCCACTTCGCCGGCGAACACGTTGCCGCGGCCGCTGCCCACGCAGGGCACGCCGCGCGCGACCAGGCGCCGGCGCAGCGCCACGATCTGGCTGTTGGTGGCCAGCAGCACGGCGATGTCGCCGGGCGTGACGCGCCGGTCGCCGATCTGCCGGCGCGGATCGTTGAGCAGTCCGGCGATGCGGTTGGCGCAGTCGTCCAGCGCCAGCGCCTCGAGTTCGCCGAGCGACTTCAGCGGATTGCCGTGCTTGTCGATGGCATCGCCGCGAAACGGATGGAGCGCCAGCGGCTGCGCCACCGGCTGGCCGTCGACCGTGTACGGCCGCTCGTCCGCCTTGCCGGCCGGCACGACCTGCTGGTAGCGGATGAGCGGGTGGTCGAAGCCGCCTTCGGTGTGGCCGTACCACGCGTTCAGCGCCTCCACCAGGGCGCGGCTGGAACGGTGGTTGCTGCCCAGCGAGTAGCGCTGGTCGGCACGTTCGGCGGCGCGCAGGTAGGCGGCGATGTCGCCGCCGCGGAAGCTGTAGATGGCCTGCTTGGGGTCGCCGATCATCACCAGCGTGCCGCGCCCGCGGTAGATGCGGTCGAAGATCGCGAACTGGCGCTGGTCGGTGTCCTGGAACTCGTCGATCAGGGCGACCGGGAACGCCTCGAACAGGCGGTCGGCCAGCAGCGCGTCGGCCGCGTCGCCGCAGAGCCGCCGGTACACCGCGTCGATCAGCATCGAGAACGTGGTCACGTGGCGCTGGCGCGCGCGCCGCGGCATCTCCTCGCGGCAGGTTTGCGCCGCCGCGGCGAGCACCGCGCCGCGGACGAGCACGTTGCGCTGGCCGAGCAGCGGGCGCAGCACCTGCAGTGCGCGGATCAGCGGGTGCGCGGCGAGTTCGTCGGCACGGTCGGCGGCAAGCTGTGCCCGCAGGCTGTCCGCTTCGAAGGTTTTGTCGAGCGCATCGGCCAGCGCCGCTTCGTCGTCGTCCTGCAGGGCGCAGGCGATTTTCGCGAGCCGGTTGGCGAGTGCGGTCTTGCGCGGCGCATACAGCGCCTTGTCGTCGGCCAGTCGCTGCAGTTCGGCGATGCCGGCGTCCGTGCGCAGCGCGGCAAGCGCGCGCTCGAGTTCGGCCAGGCCGCCGGCCTCGATCCGCGCGTCGGCGTTGTTCGCCAGCCCGCCGAGGTCGCGCAGCAGGCCTTCGGGGCCGTCCTTCAGCAGCAGCTCGGCTTCGCGTGGATCGACGGCGCCGACGAGGTAGCGGCGGCGCCAGAAGTCCTCCACGCATTCGCGCATCAGCTGCTGCTCGTCGAACAGCGGGTCGTTGGCGAACGCGGCGCCGCTCTCCAGCGGGTAGTCGCGCTGGATGCGCTGGCACAGCGCGTGGATGGTGGACACCGGCGCGCGGTCGAGGTCGCCGCGCGCCAGCTGGATGCGGCGCAGCGCGAGGCGGGCGCTGGCCGCGTCGGGGCACAGCGCGGCCAGCCAGCTTTCCAGCGGATCGGCGCTGGCCGCGTCGCGGTTCGCCGCTTCGAGCAGCCGCTCGGCCTCGACCAGGCGCCGGCGCAGGCGCTCGCGCAGCTCCTGCGCGGCGGCGTCGGTGAAGGTGGTCACCAGGATCTGCTCCACCCGCAGCCCGCGTTCCAGCAGCAGGCGCAGGTAGATCACGCCGATGTTCCAGGTCTTGCCGGTGCCGGCGCTGGCCTCGATCAGCACGCGTCCGTGCAGCGGCATGGCGCGCCAGTCGAGCGGGGGCAGGGCGGTGGCGTCGGTGGCGGTCACGGGCGGATGTCCTGCGCAAGGAGCGTCGTGCGTTCCGGGTCGAGCACGTCGCAGACCAGCTCGGTCGCGGCGACGAAGGCGCGATGGGCGGGGCCGGTGGCGTCGAACAGGTCCAGGCCGCGGCCGAGCAGGGCCGCGTAGCCGGGCGCGTGGTCGCGCTCGCCGGGGTTGAAATCGTCGCCTTCCCACGCGGCCATCGCCCTGGCGAGGCGATCCTCCGCTTCGCTGGTGGCCCAGGCTTGCGCGGTGCGCGGGAAGAACAGCAGCGGTTGCCGTGCGGCGCAGAGGCACGCCTCGATCAGGCGGCGCAGGCCGTGGCGCAGTTGCGCGCGGTCCTGCGCCCGCAGGAGGTCCAGCATGCCGACGGCTTGCGCCACCAGCACGTCGCGGCCTCCCTGTTTTCGCCGCACCTGCTCCAGCAGCATGGCCTGCAGCGGTGGGCCGTCGTCGGCATGGGCCAGTCGCAGGCAGGCCCAGTCGATGTAGCAGGCCAGCAGGTCTTTCAGGCTGGCCGTGCGTCCGGGGCGGGCGTCGAACCACAGCAGGCCACCGTCGGCGCCGCGGAACACGCGGTCGACCACGCCGGTCAGGCGCAGGCCGTCGCCGAGGTCCAGGTCGATCGCCTGGGCCTGCGCCTGCGCGACGCCGCCGGCGAACAGCGGCCGCGCCTGCGCGAGCAGCGGCTGCAGCGCGTCGCGCAGCTGCGCCCAGGTTTGCGCGCCGATCGCGCCGCCGGCGAGCAGGCCCGATTGCGCCAGCCATGCCGGCGGCTCGTCGGGCCATGCGTCGCGGCCGGCCGCGAGCGCCTCGGTCAGCAGGCGGTGGTCAACCCGCTCGATCTTCTCCAGCTGCGTTTCCAGCGGCTCGCGGTCCGGCCAGCCGCGCTCGTCCAGCGCCTGCAGGCTGATGCCCTGGCCGCGCAGCAGGGCATCGCGCGCGGGGTCGCGCCAGAAGCGCTGGAGCGCGCCGAGGGGGATTTCGCCGGCCGCCGCGGTTTCCGCTGCGGCGTCCGGCGTGGCGAGGAAGGGCGGCGTGCCGGCGCCGGCCGTCGCGGCGACGAGGAACGCGGGTTCGTAGGAGAACAGCCGCGGATCGTGGCGCGGCCGGCCGTCGGCGCCGCGCTCGTAGTAGCGCGCGTCGAACGGCTGCAGCGGATGGCGCACGCACCACGGCCGTTCGCGTTTTTCGTCGCCGGCGAGGCCGTGCTGCTCGTCGAGGAACTGCAGCAGCTCGGCCAGCGGCGCGGCCGGGTTGCGCGGCTTGCCGTCGCGCACGCCTTCGCCGAGGTAGCTGATGTGCAGCGTGTCGCGCGCCGCCATCAGCGCTTCCAGGAACAGGTAGCGATCCTCGTTGCGGGTGTCGCGATCGCCGCGGCGCGGCTGGCTGAGCAGGCGGTTGAGCCCGGCGTCGTGGCCGGGGCGCGGGAACTCGCCCTCGTTCATGCCGAGCAGGCAGACCACGCGGAACGGGATCGAGCGCTGCGGCACCAGTCCGCAGAAGGTCGCCCCGCCGAGCAGGAAGGCCTGCCGCTCGGGCACGGCGTCGAGCGCGCCGCGCAATGCCTCGCGCACCACGCTCCACGGCAGCGGCGCGTGCATGCCGGCTTCGGCGGCCTGGCCGGCAAGGCCGGCGGCGAGCCGGCGCAGCGCGTCGAGCGCGTTGCCCTCGGCGTCGTCGCGCGGGTCGGCGAGGAACAGCGCGTCGAGGCGCTCCAGCAGCCATTCGCTCCACGCGGCCAGCGGCCGCGGCTGGGCGAAGCCGTCGCGGGTGCGACGCAGTTCGCCGAGCAGGCGGTCGAGCTGGCCGATGGCCTCGGTGGCGCCGCCGGAAACGCCGTCCAGCGGCAGGATGCCGTCCACCAGTTCCACGCCGGCGTTCTGGCCCGCGATCAGGCCGGCATAGAGGCGGTCGAGCCCGAACTGCCACGAGTTGGCGTCGACGGCGGCGGCGCCGGATGCCGCCTTCATGTCGGCGTCCAGCCCCCATGCCACGCGGGCGCGGCGCAGCCATTGCTCCAGCGCGTCGCGGCCGGCGGGGTCGATCGCGCAGCGGCGCGCCACCGCCGGCACGTCGAGGAAATCCAGCACCTCGCTGACGGTGAAGCGGCTCTCGGCCAGGTCGAGCAGCTGCGCGAACGCGCTCATCAGGGGATGTGCGCGCAGCAGCCCCACGTCGGCCAGGTGCCACGGAATGTGCAGCGGATCGCTGCGGTACTGCGCCGGCTCGCCGAACACCGCCGCCAGGCAGGGCGCGTAGGCGCCGATGTCCGGCGCCATCACCACGATGTCGCGGTGCTGCAGCGTGGGGTCGTCGGCGAGGCAGCGCAGCAGGGTGTTCTTCAGCACCTCCAGCTCGCGCAGCCGGGTGTGGCAGGCGTGCACGCGCAGGCTGGCGTCGTCGCGCAGCGCGGGCAGCAGCTCGTCGAGCGCGGCGCCGGCCTGCAGCCGTTCGCGCAGCGCTGCGCCGACCAGTTCCGGCTGCAGGCAGCGGATGCTCGATTGCAGGCGGGCCAGCAAGGAGTCCGTGCCGGGCAGCGGTTCGGCCTCGTCGAGTTCGTCGCGCTCCTCGATCGCGTCGCAGTCGTCCAGGGTGAGGCAGAAATCCTGCGCGATGCGGCCCAGCGCCACCAGCAGCGGGTGGCCGATCTCGTAGTACAGCGCCTCGGGGTCGTCGGCCTGGCGGAGCTGGAAGCGGCGGCTGCGCAGGTCCGACCAGTACTCGCGGCAAGGATCGGGAAAGTACAGGTGCACCGGCACGTGCCGCGCGCTGGCGTGCAGCGCCTGCAGCACGTCGGGCGGCAGGTGGCTGACGCCGAACACGTGCAGCGGCGCGTCGTCGCCGCTGCCGTGCGCGGCCAGCGCATCGAGCAGGGCCGCGCTGCGGCGGGCGCGGTGCGGACGGTCGATGCCGGCCTGCAACCGGCGCCACAGCGCGGCCTGCCAGTCGCGCGGGGGCGGGCCGGGCTGTTCCCAGGCGAGGATCCAGTCGGGGCGGTAGATCAGGTATTGCGTGTACAGCCCGGCCAGGTGCTCGGCGAGCTGGAAGCCGCGACGCGCGGCATCGTCGCCGGCGAGGTAGGCGGCCACTTCCGGTGCCTCGAGCGCGGGCAGGGCCTGCAGCAGTCGCCAGCGCAACAGCTCCTGCCGGTATGCGCCGCCGACCAGCGCCTCGTCGCCCAGCACGCGATGGGCGGTGCGCTCGAACCACTGCCAGGGCAGGATCGTCTCGATGTTGGCGGCAATGCCGCGGGCGCCGCGCCGCGCAAAACGGTCCAGCAACCAGCGCTGCAGGCCCGGGTGCGCCACCACCACGGTTTGCGCCGCCAGCGGATTGGCCGGGCGCCGGGCTTCCAGTTGCCGTGCCAGCGAGTCGGCCAACCGCTCGGTGCGGCTGGCGCGGTGGACGATCAATCCGCCCGGTGTTTCCGTCATGTGCTGCTGTCCCGATACGCCATCCGCACAGCATACCGAGCGCCGGCTCAGGGTTTGAGACAGCCGGTGGTGCGGCGGGTCCGCCGGCATCGCGAACAGGGATGCTGGAAAAGCAACGGCCCGGTGTCACCGGGCCGTTGCTTTGAACAGGCGCTCAAGGGCGATCGCAAAGGCCATCCATCAGTCGCTCACCCACACCCCCACATGGAAATGCCAGCCGTCGTTGCGCTGTTCCCAGTGCGGATGCACGTAGTGGTAGCCGGGGCGCGCCTCGCGCCAGTGGCCGGCCACGGCGACATAGCGGTGGCCGTCCCAGCGCCAGTAGCCGTGCACCCAGACGTAGCCGGGGCGCGGCGGCGGCACTTCTTCCACGATGCGCGGCGGTGGCGGCTGCGGGGCGATCACTTCCACCACGGTGGGCGGCGGCGGTGCCGGGCGCTCCACGATCACTTCGCGCTGCACCGGGCGCGGACGGTAGACCGGGCGCTCCTCGACGCAACCCGACGCCACTGCAGCGACGGCGGCGACGATCAGCAGACCTGCAAGACGTGACGACATGGGTTCCCCTCGTTGGATGTGGTGGAGCGTGGACGGCGTTGCCGCGCGGTGAAAACGGAAGATGGGTCCTGGGGCGTGCGCATTCAGCGCGCCCAGTAGCCGGCGCTGAAATGCCAGTGCCCGCGCGGCCCCTGCCACCAGCGCGCCGGCACGTAGCGGTAGCCCGGACGCACGCGCATCCAGCGGCCGTCCACCCACACATGGCGATGCAGGCGCGGGCTCCATCCCCAGTAGCCGGGCGCCCAGACGTAGCCGCGGCGGGGCGGCGGCATGCGCTCGAAGCGCGGCGGCGGCGGTGCCATGCCGAAGCCCACGCCCACGCCGACCGAAACCTGCGGCGCGGCCTGCGCCGCGGGCGTGGCGGCGAAACCGGCGCAGGCCAGCGCCAGCGCGGCGGACAGGATCAGGGCGGAAGACGGGCGGCGCATCGTGCTCTCCGTGATCGCCGCGCAAGGCGGCGTGCGGAACGGAGAACGCCGCTGCGCGCAGGCGTGTTGACGCGGCGCCGGCGCCGCGTTCAGGTGCGGGTCGGCTCGGGCTGCATCCGGGCCCGGTTGCAGCTGGACTCGGCTACATCCGGCAGTTCGGCGCGTGGCCGCTGGCGCGCGCCTGCTCGTAGGTCGGCATCAGCGTCTGCGCCTCGGCCGCCAGCGTCTGCGCGCGATGGCCGGGCGAGGGATGGGTGGAGAGGAAGGCCGGCACTTTCGCGCCGCCCTGCTGCTCCATCTTCGTCCACAGCGTGGCGGCGGCGCGCGGATCGAAGCCGGCGCGCGCCATGGTGCGCAGGCCCAGTTCGTCGGCCTCGCTTTCCTGCGTGCGCGAGAACGGCAGCAGGATGCCCAGCTCGGCGCCCGCGCCCAGCGCGGCGGCGGCGTAGCCGGCATTGGTGCCGCGGCTGGCGGCGTAGGCGGTGCCGGCCAGCACCGCGGCCTGCGCCGCGTAGTTGTCCGACACGCGTTCGGCGCCGTGCCGTGCCACCACGTGCGAGAGCTCGTGGCCCAGCACCACGGCAAGCTGGTCCTGGTCGGTGGCGGTCTTGAACATGCCGCGGTTCACGCCGATGCGCCCGCCGGGCAGGGCGAACGCGTTCGCGCTGTCGTCGCCCACGATCTGCACCTCCCACGACTGCGTGTTCCACGGCGCCGGCAGCACCGCGATCAGCGCGTTCGCCACGCAACTGGCGTAGGCGCGCTCGCGCGGCGCATCCACGAACTTGCCCTGTTTTCGCATGCCGTCGAACGCGGTGAGGCCCATCTGGCTCATCTGCGCATCGGACACCATCATCAGCTGCGGCCGGCCGGTGGGCGAGGTGGCGCAGGCGGCGAGCAGGGCGGCGGCAAGCAGGGCGGGCAGGGGGTGCAGGCGCATGGATTCCTTCCTCACGGTCGAGGGTTGCGAGCATAACCGCGCGGCGCATCCCATGGCTCGCGAGGGCTGGAAATAAAACGAACGGTCGTGCTATTTTGGCGCCATGAGCCCCGTCACTTCCTCCGCCGGCAAGCGCGCCGCCACCCGCGACACCATCCTCGACCACGCCTACGGCCTGGCCCGCTGCGACGGGCTGGAAGGCCTGTCCATCGGCACGCTGGCGGCCGACGTGGGCATGTCCAAGAGCGGCGTGTTCGCGCACTTCGGCTCGCGCGAGGACTTGCAGCTGGCGGTGCTCGAATTGGGCGCGCGGCGCTTCATGGCCAACGTGCTGCTGCCCGCGCTGAAGCAGCCGCGCGGCCTGCCGCGCCTGCGCGCGATCGTGGCGAACTGGTTCACCTGGGCGCGCAAGAACCAGAGCGGTTGCGTGCTGCTCTCCGCCGCCAGCGAGTACGACGGCCGCGACGGCGCGCTGCATGACGCCGTGGTGGCGCAGCAGGCCGGCTGGCGCGGCGAGCTGCAGAAGGCGATCGCGCAGGCGATAGCTGAGGGCCATCTGCGCGCCGACACCGACACCGCCCAGCTCGCCTTCGAGATCTACGCGCTGCTGCTCGGCCTGCATCACGACGGCGGCCTGTTCGGCTACGACGAGGCCGAACGCCACACCACCGCCGCATTCGAGCGCCTGTGGCGCAGCTGGCAACCCTGATTCTTTACCTGCACGAGGCGCACCCCATGTCCCCGCATGCCGCTTCCGTTTCCACCCGCCTTCGCATGAGTGCGCTGCGTGCCGGCTTCGTGCTGGGCGGCCGGCTGGCGCCGAAACGCACCGCCAACCGCGCTGCGCGCCTGTTCGCCACCCCGTTCGCCAGCAGCCGCAGCCGCGCGCTGGCGGCGCCGGAAGATGCCGCGATGCGCCGCGGCGAATTGCAGATCGGCGGCGAGCGCATCGCTACCTATGTCTGGGGCGATCCCGCCAGCCAGCCCTATGCGCTGCTGGCGCACGGCTGGTCCAGCTTCGGCCTGCGCTTCCAGCCATGGGTGGAAGGTCTGCGCGCGCTGGGCTACGCCGTGGTGACGTTCGACCAGCCCGGCCACGGCCGCAGCAGCGGCCAGCTGTGCACGCTGCCCGAATTCACCGCCACCCTCCGCGCCGTGGGCCGCCATTACGGCGAGGCCGCGCTGGCGGTGGGGCATTCGCTGGGCGGCGCCGCGCTGGCGCTGGCGCAGGACGAGGACTGGCGCGCGCAGCGCCTCGTGCTGGTGGCGCCCGCCGCCGACATGGCCGACGCGGCCAGCCGCTACTTCCGCCTCGTGCGCCTCGGCGAGCATCTGCGCCAGGCCTTCTACGATTGGCTGCTGCGCCGCACCGGCATCAGCGTGGAACAGCTGGAAGTGCATCGCCGCCTGCCTGCGCTGGGCCAGCCCGCGCTGATCGTGCACGACCTCGAAGACACCGACGTGCCGTGGAGCGAAGGCGAGCGCTACGCGCGCTACTGGCCCGGCGCGCGCCTGCTCAGCACGCAGGGGCTGGGGCATCGCCGGGTGCTGGACGCGCCTGCGGTGATCGCCGCCGCGCTGGCCTTCGTGAGCGGCGAGGCGGTGGGTGAACGCGTGATCGGCACGACCAACCTGCCGCTCGGCGTGGCTTGAAGCGCGAGTGCGATCGCGTCCTGCGCGGATGAACTGCCTCCGCGCGGGTGTCGCGGCGTGTCAGCCGTGGCTGAGCGGGCTGAGCAGGGTCGGACCCGCACCATCGGTCTGCACGCTGTCGTCGGCGAGGGCATCGGCCGCGTTTGCGTCGGGCTTGTCGACCCAGGGTGCCGGCGTGTAGGGGCCGGGGACGTAGGTCTTCCACACCGGCTCGTGGCGCGGCGTGCCCAGTCTGTAGGTGACCGGGACGCGTGCGCTCCAGCTCTCCTCCGCGGCCAGTTTGCCGGTGGTGGGGGGCTTGTAGATCCAGCGCTTGGCCGCCTTGATCGCTGAGCCGGCCAAGGCGTCGCGATAACGCCGCAGATCGTGTTTCTCGCCAAAACCGGTGAGATTCACCTGTTCCGCCGCAGCGTCGATCACCTTCCCGCTGCGGTCCACGCGCACCGAAAGGTAGACCGTGCCTTGCACGCGGTTCTGCACCGCGAAATCGGGGTACTCCGGCATGATGCGCTTGTTGTGCGAGGTGTTGCGCAAGTTATCGGTGCTGTGTGCGCCATCGTCGCCGAAGGTGGCGCCCTTGACGCTCGCAGCGAATTGGCCGTCGGGCAGTTTTTTGAGCACGACGCGGGCATGCATGCTGCATTTGGCTGTCACGGGTGTGCCATCGAGCAGGATAGGCTCGAAGCGCCAGCGCAGCGCGGTCTTGCGCACCAGTTCCACGATGGGTGCGCCGTACCTGGCCGGGTTGTCGACCAGCACGTCCTGCACCGTGCCGTCCTTGGCGACCACGATGCTGCCCTCGACCAAGGCGGATGATTCGAGCACCAATACGGAGGTGTCGGCCATGACTGCCGTCGCCGCCATGGCGAGCAGCAGGCCGGGCATGACGTGCTTGATGAGCGTCTTCATGCGTGCTTTCCCTGGTTTGCGTTGAAGTCGATCTGGTCCACGCGGCGGCGGGCGGCCGGAGCGGATTCCCGGTGCTCGTGCGTGGTGGGTCCCCTTGACGAGCGCTCGACGGCACCGCGCCCGTGGCGCCGAGTATGCAGGAAATTGCGAGCCCTGCAGCAGCCCGTTCAAGGGCTCCGCGGCGCGGCTCCCTGCGGTCCGCTGCGCGCGCTGCAGCAAGCTCTTGACGCCGATCCCCATTAGAATCGCTCGGTTAACCGCACACGATGTCGGAGTCGCCATGAGTTCCCCCGCCAAGCACGTCCCCGCCGGCGCCACCCACCCCGAGACCACGCCGCTGCGCTTCGTCACCGCGGCCAGCCTGTTCGACGGCCACGATGCGGCGATCAACATCATGCGCCGCATCATCCAGAGCCAAGGCGCGGAGGTGATCCATCTGGGCCACAACCGCTCGGTGGAGGACGTGGTGCGCGCCGCGCTGCAGGAGGACGCCGACGCGATCGCGCTGTCGAGCTACCAGGGCGGCCACGTCGAGTACTTCAAGTACATGGTGGACATGCTGAAGGAGAAGGGCGCCGCCCACATCCGCGTGTTCGGCGGCGGCGGCGGCACCATCACGCCGGAAGAGATCCGCGAGCTGCAGGCCTACGGCGTGGAGCGCATCTACCACCCCAACGACGGGATGAAGCTCGGCCTCACCGAGATGATCGAGGACGTGATGGGCCGCGCATGCGCGGCCCGGGACTCGGGACTCGGGACTCGGGACTCGGCAAAGCTGGCGGCGACGCAGGCCAACATCGACGACGAGATCAGCGTGGGGCGCATGCTGAGCGCGCTTGAGGATGGCGCATTCAGCGAGGCGGAGTTGGCCATGCTGCGCAAGCAGTGGGCGGGCTCTGCCGGGTCCCGCAAAACACCGGTGCTCGGCCTCACCGGCACCGGCGGCGCGGGCAAGTCCTCGGTGGTGGACGAACTGCTGCTGCGCTTCCTGCACGCGTTCCCGCAGATGCGCATCGCGGTGCTCGCCATCGATCCCACCCGCCGCCGCTCGGGCGGCGCGCTGCTGGGCGACCGCATCCGCATGAATGCGCTGCGCAGCCATCGCGTCTACATGCGCTCCATGGCCACGCGCCGCCAGCACGCGGCCACCAACACCGTGCTGCACGACTGTATCGACTTCCTCAAGGCGCAGCCCTACGACCTGGTGATCGTGGAAACCGCCGGCATCGGCCAGAGCGATTCGGAGATCGTCGACCTCGTCGATTTCCCGGTCTACGTGATGACCAGCGACTACGGGGCGGCCAGCCAGCTGGAGAAGATCGACATGATCGACTTCGCCGACCTGGTGGTGCTGAACAAGTTCGACCGCCGCGGCGCCGAGGACGCGCTGCGCGACGTGCGCAAGCAGTGGAAGCGCAACCACACCGCGTTCGCCGTGAAGGACGAGGACGTGCCGGTGTATCCCACCATCGCCAGCCAGTTCAACGACCCCGGCGTGACCTGGATGTTCGCCAACCTGTGCCGGCTGATGCGGCAGAAGCTGGGACTCGGGACTCGGGACTCGGGACTCGGCAAGGCGCGCTGCGACTTCCTGCCGTCGGTCGATACTTCGCTCAAGGAACCGCGCGCCACCGTGCTGATCCCCGGCAGCCGCGTGCGCTACCTCGCGGAGATCGCCGAGCAGGGCCGCGGCATCAACGCCGCCGTCGCCCGCCAGGCCGAGGCGGCGAGCAAGGCGCAGCATTACTACGAATCGCTGAAGGAACTCGGCGACGAAGCTCTGCCGCGCCCGCTGGAGTTGTACGACAGCGCCGCTTTGCATCCCTCTCCCTCCGGGAGAGGGACCGAGGGTGAGGGTTCGGCCCTTGCCACAAACCCCACGCAAGCCCCGAACCCTCACCCCCAGCCCCTCTCCCGAGGGGAGAGGGGAGAAGTCGTCGACCGCACCCTGCTCCTCCTCCGCCAGCGCTACAACGCCGCGCTGAAGGAACTCAGCCACGAATCCATCCACCTGCTGCGCGACTGGCCCAAGCTGCGCGAGTCGGTGACCAAGGACGTCAACGAGTACAAGGTGCGCGACAAGACGATCCGCGTGGAGAACTACCGCGAGTCGCTCAGCCACCAGAAGATCCCCAAGGTGGCGCCGCCCAAGACCGAAAGCTGGGGCGACCAGCTGCTGTTCCTCGGCAAGGAAAACCTGCCCGGCCACTACCCCTACACCGGCGGCGTGTACCCGTACCGCCGCAGCGGCGAGGACCCCACCCGCATGTTCGCGGGCGAGGGCACGCCCGAGCGCACCAATCGCCGCTTCCATTACTTGAGCCAGGGCGGCGCAGCCACGCGTCTGTCCACCGCGTTCGACTCGGTGACGCTGTACGGCGAAGACCCGGCGCCGCGCCCGGACATCTACGGCAAGATCGGCAACTCCGGCGTCAACATCGCCACGCTGGACGACATGAAGAAGCTGTACTCCGGCTTCGACCTCAGCGCGCCCACCAGCTCGGTGTCCATGACCATCAACGGCCCCGCGCCGATCATCCTCGCGATGTTCATGAACACCGCGATCGACCAGAACGTGGAGAAGTACCTCAAGCAGGATTCCGCGCGCTGGGCCGAGGCGGAAAAGAAGATCGCCGCGATGTATCCCAACGGCCGCCCGCAGTACGCCGGCGAGCTGCCCAAGGGCAACGAAGGCCTCGGCCTCGGCCTGCTCGGCGTCACCGGCGACCAGCTGGTGGACGCGGAGACCTACGCGAAGATCAAGGCGGAGACGCTATCCAGCGTGCGCGGCACCGTGCAGGCCGACATCCTCAAGGAAGACCAGGCGCAGAACACCTGCATCTTCTCCACCGAATTCGCCCTGCGCATGATGGGCGACATCCAGCAGTACTTCGTGGAGCACAAGGTTCGCAACTTCTACTCGGTGTCCATCTCCGGCTACCACATCGCCGAAGCCGGCGCGAACCCGATCAGCCAGCTCGCCTTCACGCTGTCGAACGGCTTCACCATCGTGGAGTACTACCTCGCGCGCGGCATGCACATCGACGACTTCGCGCCGAACCTGTCGTTCTTCTTCTCCAACGGCATGGACCCGGAATACACCGTGATCGGCCGCGTCGCCCGCCGCATCTGGGCCCGCGCCATGCGCGAGCGCTACGGCGCCAGCCCGCGCAGCCAGATGATGAAGTACCACATCCAGACCAGCGGCCGCAGCCTGCACGCGCAGGAAATCCAGTTCAACGACATCCGCACCACGCTGCAGGCGCTGTACGCCCTGTTCGACAACTGCAACAGCCTGCACACCAACGCCTACGACGAAGCCATCACCACGCCCACCGAAGAAAGCGTGCGCCGCGCCGTGGCGATCCAGATGATCATCAACAAGGAGCTGGGCCTCAACTTCAACGAGAACCCCTGGCAAGGCAGCTACGTGGTCGAGGAACTGACGGATCTCGTGGAAGAAGCCGTGTACAAGGAGTTCGAGGCGATCAGCGAACGCGGCGGCGTGCTCGGCGCCATGGATACCATGTACCAGCGCGGCAAGATCCAGGAAGAGAGCCTGTACTACGAACACAAGAAGCACGACGGCTCGCTGCCGCTGATCGGTGTCAACACCTTCCTGCCCAAGGACCACGGCGGCGAGATCGCCACCGAGATCGAGCTGATCCGCTCCACCGAGGAAGAGAAGGCCCAGCAGATCGCGAACGTGCAGGCGTTCCAGAAGGCTCGCAACCCGCTGGCGCCGGTGGGCGAAACCTCGTACGCGCACGGCACCGACTCCACCGATGCGCCGGTGCCGCAGGTCCACGACAACCACGGCCTGGCCTACCTGCAGCACGCCGCCCGCGACCGCAAGAACGTCTTCGCCGCGCTGATGGAAGCAGTGAAGACCCACTCGCTCGGCCAGATCAGCCACGCGCTGTACGACGTGGGCGGCGAGTACCGCCGCAACATGTAATGCCAATGCTCCCTCTCCCCCGGCTGCGCCGGGGGAGAGGGTTGGGGTGAGGGGGAAGCTCTTGCTTGCTATCGTGTACCCGAAGGCGACTGAGTCTGTCGCCCCTGTCCCCGGAACACGTCCATGCCCCGCCTCGTCGAGCAGATCAAGCAAGCCCTCGCCGCTTTCGTCGGATGCAAGACCCGACCAGCTCTGATCGGCGGACTCGCGCTGGCCGCGCACCAAGTAGTGCGCGCCACCCGCGACGTGGATTTCCTCGTGGACGCGGACGACGCGGATCGCCTGCACAGCATACTGCTCGACTTGGGCTATCGCTGCGTTCATCGCAGCGAGGATGCCGCCAACTACCTGCGCGACGACGAAGGCCTGGATTTGCTCTATGCCCACCGCCCCATCGCGCGGCGCCTGTTGGGCGAGGCCAGCGAGCGATCGACAACACTCGGCAGCCTGCGGGTGATCAGCGCCGAAGGCTTGATCGGCTTCAAGCTGCAGGCGTTAATCAACAATCCTTCGCGCGGCCACGATCTCGACGACATCCGTGCGCTGTTGCGAGCCCAACGCGGAAAGCTCAACATGGCCGAGGTACGCGACTACTTCACCTTGTTCAATCGCACGGAGCTGCTCGATGAACTCCTCGCCCAAATCGACGACGAAGCATCCTGACCGGGTGGCCGAGCCACTGGCCGGGGGCTATGTCGTGTCGACTTCGCTACAGGGGAAGGACGATCTGTCTGATTGGGTGGAGTTGATGGAAGTGGTGGAGGCGTTGTGTCCAGTGTGGCCGGAGAGGGATGTCCCACATGACTCGTCGAAAAATCTACTCTGACCTTTGTTTTGCCGAGTCGATCGTGAAAGCCCCAGTCAACATCCATCCCGGTGAAGTGTTGCTCGAGGAGTTCCTCACTCCCATGGGCATCAGCCAGAACGCGCTGGCGCGCGCCGCCGGCGTACCGCCACGCCGTATCAACGAGATCGTGCTCGGCAAGCGCGGCGTCACGGCGGATACGGCCGTGCGCCTGGCCGCCGCCCTGGGCACCAGCGAGCGATTCTGGCTCGGCCTGCAGGCAGACTACGATCTGGAAGAGGCGCATCGTGCGTTGGGTAAGGCGATTGGAAAAATCGAGCGGCTTGCCGCGTAGGCCGTAGCTCGGCATGGCGTACAGCTCGCTAGAGCAGAGTTCGTGCTGTACGACGCGGGCGACGAGTGCCTCCGCAACATGCAAGACCGCGTCGACCAAACTCCCTCTCCCCCGGCTGAGCCGGGGGAGAGGGTTGGGGGTGAGGGGGAAAGCTCTTGGCCGAACAGATGACGAAGCTGATTGGCGTCGAACCGAAAGGCGGCTACCAACTCGCCCTGCGCTTCTCCGATGGCGCCACGGGGGTGTTCGACGTCGCTCCTCTCGTCGAGGCGGGTACACCCATGACCGAGCCGTTGCGCGATCCAGAGTTCTTCGCGCGGCACACCATCGAGCTCGGTGCGCTGGCTTGGCCCAATGGACTCGATTTCAGTGCGGGGTCGTTGTATCGGCGCTTGCAGGATGCGGGAAGGCTGACAGGTGGCAAAAAGGTAGCTTGAATGCTGTCGTCATCGGCGCGCACGCTCGCTGTTTCGAGTCGGGCACGGAAAGCTCAACCTAGGGATCGCCTGATCAATCGCCGCCCAGCAGCCTCTGCACGCGACTGAGTCCGGCCCACCTCAAAACGCACGCTT
>OFIS01000199.1_pt1 | contig 58447 bp, 53 predicted proteins | sample 1775071 | NCBI WGS metagenome assembly OFIS01 (sample SAMN08195774, study PRJEB24354) | sludge metagenome | isolation source: sludge from phenol fed wastewater aerobic bioreactor C | place: India: Nagpur | collected 2016-09-17
ACCCGTTCACCTGGACCAAGACCGCCGACGAGATCCTGCCCCACGCCCGTAAAGGAGATTCAGACGCGCGACACTAGATGCTCGGAAGGCAGCCCGCAGTGGGGGCCAGCCCCGTCCCGGCTTCGGCCGGGACGGGCCGGCGAGGGAAAGACCCGACATGACGATGACGACGGGTACGGCTCCGACGAGAGGGCCGGCCGGTGGTGGAGCGACCGCGTACGCCCAGCTGTCGCGGCAGATCAAGGATCTGGGGCTGCTCCGACGCCGTAGCACGTACTACTCAGTGAAGACGCCGCTCACGGTCCTCGCCGTGGCCGGAGGCTGGCTCGGTGTCGCCCTGCTCGGTGACTCCTGGTGGACGCTCATACTCGCGGTGTTCCTCGGGATCGGCTATGTGCAGATCGCGTTCATCGGTCACGATGCCGGACACCGGCAGGTCATGCGGTCGAGCCGTGGCAACTACCTGCTCGGTGTCGCGCTCGGGAACCTCGGCATCGGGATGAGCTACGGCTGGTGGGTGGACAAGCACAACCGCCACCACGCTCATCCCAACGTGATCGACCGCGACCCCGACATCCCGGTCGGCGCGTTGGTCCACACTCGCGAGCAGGCGGCCCTGCGGAGCACCGCAGGGCGGCTGCTCAGCAGACTGCAGGTGTACCTGTTCGTGCCGATGTTGCTGCTGGAGGGCCTGCACCTGCACGTGGTCGGGGTCCGCGCGCTCCTGGGACGCACCAGACGTGCGCGCGGATCGCGCTCGTTGGAGATCGGGCTTTTCACGCTGCACCTCCTCGGTTATGTCGGGCTACTGGTCCTGGTACTCACCCCGTGGCAGGCAGTGGTGTTCGGGGCCGTGCACCAAGGGGTGTTCGGGTTGTACATGGGCTGTTCGTTCGCCCCCAACCACAAGGGAATGCGCATCCTCACCGCCGAGGAGGACCTGGACTACGTGCGACGTCAGGTGCTCACGTCGCGCAACATCCGTGGGGGCCGCCTCGTCGACTTCGCCCTGGGTGGCCTGAACTACCAGGTGGAGCACCACCTCTTCCCCAGCATGCCGCGCCCGAACCTCCGACGGTCCCAGCAACACGTGCGCCAGTTCTGCCTTGCCCACGGCATCGACTACTGCGAGACCGGACTCTGGGAGTCCTACGCCCGGGTCTTTCGGCACCTGCACGCGGCCGGGCGCCCGCTCGAGACGCTGGACTGAGCGGCTGGAAAGCGACTCACCGATCGGAGACCGAGCGCCGGCTTCGTACGAGCTGCGCGACCCGGTCGCGCGGCAGCCCGGGAGAGCGGTGACCGTCGCGGCCCACCATCTCCTCGCCGGCGACGAGGGCGTTCGCGACCGCCTCCTCGACCGACTGGACCACCGCTTCGTAGAACGGGTCGAGGAAGCCCCACGGGATGAACCGCAGCGTGTCGTAATGCCCGGGCGAGGCGCCGTAGAAGGCGGACAGGCCCGGCGTGATCGCGCCCGGGTTGGCAACCGAGAACGCCAGGAACAGGTCGCCGGAGAAGTGTGAACCGCTGGTGCCGGTACGGGCGAGGCCGAGCGACACCCGGCGCGCGAACGCCGTGCACTGCGGGGGGAACAGCGGCGCATCGGTGGCGACGACCGCGATGACGGACCCGGCGCCGGGCGGTACGGGCGACCACGACGCCAGCGGGTTGTCGTCGGCGAGCGCTCTCCCCAGCGGCACCCCGGCGAGATTCAGCTCGTGCCGGGCGCCGAAGTTCGCTTGGACGAACGCGCCCACGGTGTACGCCGTGCCGGCATAGTCGACGACCCGGGACGCGGTGCCCGAGCCGCCCTTGAACTCGTAGCAGTTCATCCCGGTGCCGCCCCCCACCGAGCCCTCGTCGACCGGACCGCTGCGGGCCGCCTCGAGCGCAGCGACAGCCGACTCTTCGGTGACGTGATGACCGTTGATGTCGTTCAGGTAGCCGTCCCAGGTCTCGGCGGCGACCGGCAGCAGCCAGGCCTCGGCGAGCGACGGGTGGTGGCGCACTGTCCACGCGACGACGCCGGCATGGGCGACTCCGACAGCGTGGGTGTTGGTGATCACGACCGGGCCGCTGAAGGTCCCCGACTCGCGGATCCACGACGCACCGGTCAGCTCACCGTTGCCGTTCAGCGAGTGGAAACCCGCGACGACCGGGTCGCCCGCGCCGTCCCGCCCCCGGGGATGGATCGCCGTAACGCCCGTGCGGACCTGCTCGCCCTCGATCAACGTCGTGTATCCGACCTCGAGCCCCGGTACGTCGGTGATCGCGTTCCACCGCCCCGGTGTGCCGTCGAACGGGATCTCGAGCGCGCGGGCCCGGGGCCTTCCGCTCGGGGTGTACCGGTGCGGGTCGCCGTCCGCTCCCTGCATCATCCGGCTGGAGGCTCCTCACGAACGGGCCGCCCCGGAGCGGAATCGAGCGCATCCGGCTCGGCGCGCGCGAGCATCAGCAGCTCGCGGATGCAGGCGATCCCGATGATCAGCACCCCGATGCCGCCCCACACGAACGGCAGGATCATCCAGAAGTTGTACATGCCCTGGCTCATGCCGGACCTCCGTCGGTCGCGGGGTTCGTGACCACCGCGGGTGCGTCGTCCTCGTGCAGCACGACGCGGTGCTCGGAGACGTAGTTGAGAAGCTTGTCGAAGTCGAAGCTGCTCTTCATGAACGGCAGCCCGATCAGGATGATGATGAAGGGCACCACGAGCGAGATGGCGTTGCCGACGAAGAAGTTCACATCGGGGTCGGGGATGGCGAAGTATGCGACCAGGCCCCCGATCAGCCCGACCAGCACCGCCACGGCCGACAACCCGACGTTGAGCCGGCGGCTGTAGAGCCCGACGACGAGCGGGGCGCACGGCGCCGCGAACAGGATCCCCGAGAAGATGTCGATGCTCAGCAGGGACTGTCCCTCGAGCGCGATCGCGGCGACGGCGATCACGACACCGGCGGCGAGCGTTGCCCACTTGCCGAAGTTGGTCTGCTGCTTCTCGGTGGCGTCTCGTTTCAGGTACTTCTTGTACAGGTCGACCGAGAAGATCGCCTGCAGGCCGGCCAGGCCGTTGCCCCCGGTGGTCAGACCCGCCATCAGCACGAGGATGGCGAGCATGATGACGCCGCCGAGGCCGAGGTACTGACTGAAGATGTACGGGGTGATCCCGGTGCGTACGACCTCGGCGGACTCGATGTCCAACTGTGCGGTGAGGGCACCGCTGCCGATGACGTTGCCGAAGATGATCGGGATCGGGATCCAGGCGAAGATCGTCCCGATGATGTACGCCCACTTGAGCGTGCGCGAGTTCACCGCGGCGAGCGCCGTCGAGTAGTAGCCCTGGCTCAGGATGATCTGACCGAGCGCGACGGCGAACGCGACGATGCCGTAGCGCAGGCCCGCGAACGACGCGAGGTTCAGCGCGTCGGGGTTGAAGTTCGGGTTGGCGGGATTCGTCGCGACATCGGTCATGCCGGCGAAACCGGTGTTGAGTCCCAGCATCGCCAGGATGATCGGCATCGCGACGAACACCACGATGATGATGACGAAGAACTGGAAGACCGAGTTGTACACCGACCCGCGAAGTCCGGCGATGGCGATGAACGACGCGAAGAGCAACGACATCAGGATCGCCATGACCTTGTAGTTCATGCCGAAGCTGTACTGCATCACGTAGCCGAGCCCGACGCTCTGCTCCACGCAGACGTACGCGACGAGCAGGATGCCGAGCACGACGTAGACCTTGGCGAAGTTGTCGCTGAACCGTTCGCGCATGTACTCGACGAAGGTCGTGGTGCGCGGCATGACCCGTCGCATCCGCAACGCGATCGGGATGAAGATGAAGAACGGGAACGCAGCGCCCCACGCGTAGTTCAACCCGCCGGAGATACCCCACTGGAAGCCGGCCTCCGCGGCGCCGAGCAGGGTCGTGGTCCACACCCACGCGACGAACACGGACGCGGCCACCAGGCCGAACGGCAGGCTGCGACCCGCGACGACCAGCCCGTCGACGTCGGCGGTGCCGAACTTGCGGGCGACGACGATCGAGATCGTGATGAGGACCACGCCGAACAGGACCAGCACCAACCAGCCCTGCCACGGCGCTCCTGCCATGACGACGCCTGCTGCTGACATGTGAGTACCTCCCGGGGGCGGCACGACCTGCACTGCATCCAGTTGTCGGACTGAGAGCCGCATGCTAGCGCGATTTCCCCCGTTCCACCAGGGTTATCGGCAGATCGCCGGGACTCACCTGCCGCCCATGTGCACACTGCGGCAAGAGGTTTTCGACATGTCCGATGGGCATCTCGCCGTCGCGGACCGGCCCGGGTAGCGTCGGGACCGTGGTCCGAGCGGAGCGGGTGCGAGTGGTGCGCGTCGGTGAATCGGGCCGCGGCTCGCGTGCCGACAGCGTCGTCGTCGAGGAGCCGCTGACGATCCACCTGGAGCACGCCGGTACGCGCGCGGTGCTCGGCTCGACGATGCGCACGCCGGGCGACGACCTCGAGCTCGCGGTCGGGCTCGCCGTCGGGGAGGGGATCGTCCGGGACCGCTCGACGGTCGCGGGGGTCCGGCACTGCACGAGGTCCGGCGGGGCGCCCATGGACAACGAGGTGACCCTCACCCTGGCATCGGATGCGCGGGTGGACCTGACAGGACTCGGACGGGTGCGCCGGCCGACCAGTGCGTGCGGCATCTGCGGCCGGGACGAGATCGACGACCTGCTGGCGCGGGTACGGCCGGTGGCGCACGACGTCCGCCGCGTGGACGCCGCGGTGCTGGCCGCGCTACCGGATCGCATGGCGGCACGGCAGTCGCTGTTCCGCCGCACCGGCGGCCTGCACGCCGCCGCGGGCGCATCGGCAGTCGGGGAACTGCTCTCGGTGCGCGAGGACGTCGGCCGCCACAACGCCGTCGACAAGGTCGTCGGGGACACGCTGCTGCGCGACGTGACAGTCGACGTGCTGGTCGTGAGCGGACGGGCGGGCTTCGAGATCGTGCAGAAGGCCGCGATGGCCGGGATCCCGGTCGTCGCAGCGGTCTCCGCACCCACCTCGCTCGCCGTGCAGGTGGCGCGCGCCTGCGACCTCACCCTCGCCGCCTTCGTCCGGGACGGTCAGCTCACGCTCTACGCCGGCGAGCACCGGGTGTCCGACGGTCGGACCGCTGCCGCCCGCTGACCCGGCCCGCGACCCACCCCCGAGGGCCGGGTTGCGACGATGGTCGCGTGCCGCTGCCCCGCCCCGCTCCACCCACGGCGCCCGGCCCGGACGGGGCCACCATGCTGCGTTCGGTCCGCCGGATCCAAGGGGACACCTTGGGTTTCCTGCAGTCGATGGCGCGGCAGCACGGCCCGGTGGTGCAGTTCCCGGTGCCCGGCGCTGGGACGTACCTCGTCGCCGGAGCGGAGCCGGTGCGCCGGGTGCTCGTGACGAACGCGCGCGCGTACGGCAAGGCGACGCTGCAGTACCGCACCCTGTCGCTCGTGACGGGCGAGGGCCTGCTCGCCGCGGACACCGAGGCGTGGCGAGCGCAACGCCCGGTCGTGCAGCCGGCATTCCATGCGGATGCCGTCGACCGCACGGCCGCGCACGTCGACGCGGCAGTGCGCGCGCTGGTCGCGGACTGGGACCGAGCGGTCGCAGCCGGCCGCGAGGTGGACGTCGAACCCGCCATGCTGCAGGCCGCGATGGCCGTCGTGCGGGCGGCGCTGCTGGACGCCGGGTCGAACGCTGACGTCCGCGCGCTCACCACCGCGACCGCGCGGGCGCTCGAGATCGTGCTGGCGCGTGCCAGCACCCCAGGCGCGCTGCTCCCGCTCGGCTGGACGCCTGCTGGGCGACGGCTCTCACGCGCCGTGCGGGGGTTGGACGCGGTCGTGAGCGATCTGGTCGTCGAACGACGCCGCCGTGCCTACAGGACAGGGGAGTACGGCGCCGACCTGCTCGGGCTGCTGCTCGCCGCCGGCCTGCCGCCGCGCCAGGTGCGCGACCAGGTCGTGACCTTCATCGTCGCCGGTCACGAGACCGTCGCGACCGCGCTCACCTGGGCGCTCGACCTGCTCGCCCGCGACGAGCCGGTCGCCGCCCGGCTCGCAGCAGAGGCGGACGGCGTGCTCGGCGACCGGCCCCTGGACGTCAGGCTGCTGCCCCGGCTGCCGTACGCCCGGGCGGTGCTCGACGAGGTGCTGCGTCTCTACCCGCCGGCGTGGCTGCTGACCCGCCGGGCCCGCGTCGACGACGAGTTGGCGGGCGCCCGGATCCCGGCGGGGTCGCTGCTGATCCTGAGCCCCTGGCTGGTGCACCGCGATCCCGAGTGCTGGGCCGATCCCGACGCGTTCCGTCCGGACCGCTTCCTGCCCGACGCGCAGCGGCCGGCGCCGCTGCACTACCTGCCGTTCGGAGCCGGACCACGGATCTGCATCGGCCGTGACATGGCGCTGCTCGAAGGGGTCCTGGTCCTTGCAGCCCTGGCCCGCCGCTACCGGTTCGGCACCGACCGGACCGCTCCTGCGCCGCCGCTCGCACAGGTGACGATCCGTCCGCGCGGAGGCGTCCGGTTGCGCTTGCGCGCGCGGTGACAGGAAGCCGCGGTCAGCACCTGGCAGGATCGGCGAAGTGAGCGACATGGCCGCGGACCCGACCGGCGACGGTTCCACCGGCACGGGACCCTCCACCCCACCGGCCCCGAGCACGGCCGCCGCTCCCGAGCTTCCTCCGCGCGTGCTCGCCCCGCCGGACGCCCAGGTCCCGTACACGCTGCGGGTACTCGGGGGCTGGGCCTGGCGGATCGTCGTCATCGCGGCCGCGCTCTGGGTGATCGGCCTGGTGGCGAGCACCCTCACCTTCGTCTTCGTCGCACTGTTCGTCGGAGCGGTGATCGCCGCCCTGGTGAACCCGCTGGTGAACCTGGTGGACCGCATCCTGCCGCGCGGAATCGCCGTCGCCATATCGCTGCTGGTGTCCGCGATCGCCGTGCTGGGCGTCCTGGCCTTCATCGTCGTCGCGTTCATCAATCAGCTGCCCGAACTGATCGATCAGATCGTCACACTCTTCGACAGCATCCGCGAGTGGTTGCGCACCGGGCCGCTCCACGTCGATGCGACCCAGCTCGACACCTGGCTCTCGGGTGCGCAGGACTGGCTGCGGGCCAACGCCGCGACGCTGGCGACCCAGGTGATCGGCGGCCTCGGCACCGTGGGTGAGCTGGTGGCGGGGCTCGCCCTCGCCGTCTTCGGTGCCATCTTCTTCCTCTACGACGGCAAGGGGATCTGGGGCTGGCTGGTCGGGCTGACACCACGCCGCGCGCAGGTCCGCATCCGTACCTCGGGGGTGCTCGCGTGGCGGACCTTCTCCGCGTACGCGCGAGGGACCGTGCTGATCGCGCTCAGCAACGCGATCCTGGTCGGCATCGGGCTGGTGCTGCTGCGGGTGCCGATCCCGATACCGCTCGCGTTGCTGGTCTTCTTCGGCACGTTCATCCCGTACGTCGGTGCGCCGGTCGCGATGCTCGTCGCGGCGCTCGTCGGTCTCGCGGCCAACGGACCGCTGACCCTGGTACTGGTGATCGTGATGATCACGATCATCGGTCAGATCGAGGGGAACGTGCTTCAGCCGCTCATCATGAGCAAGCAGGTGGCGCTGCACCCGCTCGCCGTGATCGTGAGCGTCGCGGTCGGCAGCGTGGCGGCCGGGATCGTCGGTGCGATCGTGGCAGTTCCGGTCGTCAGCGTCCTCTGGGTGGTCGTCCGCTACCTCGGTGGGCGCGACCCCGAGAACCCCCGACCGCCTCCGTTCTCGGGTGACCCGGGCGTCCGGGTCGCCGGCGACGGGTGATCGCCATGAGCACCCTCGGTTCCCTCGACCCACCGCAGGCGGTCGACCGCGCAGGCGCCGCCCGCGGTGCGCGCTCGGGGGTCTGGAGCAACGGACGCGCGATCGCGATCGCGCTGCTGTGGATCCCCTCGGTGCTGTGGCTCGACCGCAGCGCGAGCGGTCTCGGGCAGCTGGCGCTCGGCGCGCTGACCTGGGCGCTGTTGCTGTGGTGGCTGCGCCACGAGACCCCGCTGGTACGGGTCCAGGTCGTGGTCGTCGTCGTGCTCGCGACGCTCGTGGAGTACGTCTTCTCTGGCTGGCTCGGCGTCTACGTCTACCGCCTCGACCACGTACCGGCGTACGTACCTCCGGGTCACGGGATCGTCTACCTGGCGGCGCTCGCCATCGGGCGTACCGCGGTGCTGCAGGCCCACCGCCGCGCCGCTGTCGTCGCGACGCTCCTGGTCGCCGGTGCCTGGGCCTGCTGGGGCGCGTTCGTCTCGCCGCGCACCGACCTGCTCGGCCTGTTCTGGTACGCGTGCCTCGCCGGCTTTCTGCTCTGGGGGCGCTCGACGTTGCTGTACGTCGGGGCGTTCCTGGTGGTCAGCTACCTCGAGCTGCTCGGCACGGGCTGGGGCGTGTGGCAGTGGATGCCGTACGACACGATCGCCGGGATCGTGCCGATGGGCAACCCACCGAGCATCGCTGCCGGCGGGTACGGCTGGTTCGACCTCTGGGCGGTGCTGCTCGCGCCGGTGCTGCTGCGGCTGGCAGTCCGCCGCCGCCGGGAACCGGAGCGTGCGGCGTGATGTCGCGGGAGCGCTGGCCGCGCTGGGTCTACGGGCAGGGTCAGGAACCGGACTACCGCTTCAGCTTCGCCAACGAACGCACGTTCCTGGCCTGGATCCGTACCTCTCTCGCACTGCTGGCCGCCGGGGTCGCCGTCGAGGCGATCGAGTTGTCCCTCGCCCCACCGCTGAAGCTTGCGATCTCAGTCGTCCTGCTCGTCCTCGGTGTCCTGTGTGCGATCGCGTCCTGGGTCCGTTGGGCACGGGCGGAACGAGCGATGCGGCTGGGCACGTTCCTGCCGTCCTCGGCGCTGGGCGCGCTGTTGACCTTCGCTCTGGTGCTCGTCGCGGTGGTGCTGCTGGTGGCCCTGCGGTGACGGCGCCGGCCTCGACCGACGGCCCCGCACCGGACGGGGTGCAGAACGAACGCACCGCACTTGCCTGGCAGCGCACCGCCTTGTCGCTGCTCGCCTCGTCGCTGATCCTCGCCAGGCTCACCTTCGGCCGGCTCGGAGTCGTGAGCCTCGTACCGGTGGTGGCCGCGGTCGCCGTCACGGCGTGGATCTTCTTCGAGAGCCGTGGGCGTTACCGGCACGACGCAGGGATCGCGCTGCGCCCCCGCTCCCGGGGTGGCACGGCCCCGTTCGCGCTCGCCCTGCTGACGGTGCTCTTGGCGCTCACCGAACTGGTGGCCATCGCCCGCGGCACCTTCTGACCGACCCCGACCCCCTCCAGTCCGCGTGTCCCTGCTCGAAACGTCGTCAACTGCGCGAGTTGACGACGTTTCGAGCAGGGACACGCGAAGGGTCAAGTGGCGTTGAGGATCTGCAGGGTCGCCTCGTGGAGCAGCCCGTTGGTCGAGACCCCGCTTCCCTGGTCCGGACCGTCGATGCCGTCGAGGCCGGAGAACCGGCCACCTGCCTCGGTCACGATCAGCGAGACGCCGGCCACGTCGTAGAGGTTCAGGACCGGGTCGAGTCCGATGTCCACCGCTCCTTCCGCCACCAGTACGTGACTCCAGAAGTCTCCGAACCCCCTGGTACGCCAGACTTTCCGCTGCAGTTCCTCGTACTGCTCACCGCGCCCGGCGGCGTACCAGGAACCGGCGCCGGCGCCGGAGAGGAAGGCATGGTCCAGCGCGGCAACGGCCGACACCTGCAGCCGGCGCGGCGCCGAGCGTCCCGGTTCGCGCAGCCAGGCGCCCCCGCCGAGCGCGGCCCACCACCTGCGCCCGAGCGCCGGGGCGGACACCGCACCGACGACCATCTCGCCGGATGCGTCCTGCAGTCCCAGCACGGTCGCCCACACGGGTACGCCGCGGACGAAGTTCTTCGTGCCGTCCACCGGGTCGACGACCCAGCGCCGCCCGCTCGTCCCGAGGTGCTCGCCGTACTCCTCACCGAGCACTCCGTCCCCGCTTCCGAGATCGGACACCAGCTCGCGTACCGCCCGCTCCACCTCGCGGTCGGCGTCGCTGACCGGCGTCAGGTCGGGCTTCGTCTCCACCCGCAGGTCCGCTGCCCCGAATCGCGCCATGGTGATCGCGTCCGCGCGGTCCAGCACGGTGTGCGCGAATGCCAGCTCGTCCTCGTACTCGGTCACCCGAGCAACGTAACCGGCGGCCATCCGCGGCCCGCCGCGGCCGTCGACGTACTGTGGCGCGCGCCAGCCAGGGGAGGTCCGCTGTGTTCGACACCGTCGCAGGGTTGCCGGTGCATGCGCTCGTGGTGCACGCGGTGGTCGTGCTGGTCCCACTCGGTGCAGTGGGGAGCGCCGCCGTCGCGCTGGTACCCAGGTGGGATCGCACGTACGGCGGGCTGGTCGTCGCCGTCAACCTGCTCGCCACGGTGTCGGCGTTCGTGGCGAGAGCCAGTGGCGAGGCGCTCGCGACGCGGGTCGGTACGCCGGCCGCGCACGTCGCCGTGGCGCGCTGGTTGCCGTGGTTCGTGCTCGCGTTGTTGTTCTTCTCCGCGCTGCTGTGGTGGGCCGACCGGTCGAGCGGCCCGCGAGGAGCGTCCCGCGCGCCGCGGCGCAGCTCGGTCGTACGGGTGTGGGCCGTGGTGACCGTGCTCGCGGCGGTCGCGGCGGTGGTGTGGACGGTACGCGCCGGTGACTCCGGTGCCCGCGCGGTGTGGGAGCCGGTGGTACGCAGCACCGTGCCCGGCAGTCAACCGCTCGGCTGAGCAGCCGTCAGGCCGGCTGCTGACCCGTGGCCGGGACCGCCGGGGAGGTGCGCGCCGGTCCCAGCAGTGTCGCGGCGAGCGGCAGCAGCAGCACGGTGACCGCGCCGCCGGTGACCAGCACCGAGGCGGTGGCGCTGGTCATCTCGCCGGTGCTGACGGCGATGGCGGTGACGGCGACGATGATCGGCAAGCCGGTCGCGCCGAACAGCGCGATCTGCACGCTCTCCCGGCCGGTGAACTGTGCGCGCCCGGACGGGTCCTTCTGGGTACGCGCGGCGAGCAGCACGGGCACCCCACGCGCGAGCAGGATCGTCAGGACGAACGCGATGAGCAGGCCGGGCGCCGCGCCGACGGCGGCGGGGTCGATGGCCATGCCGGACGTCACGAAGAAGACCGGGATGAAGAACCCGAACGCGAGTCCGTCGAGCCGGGCCTCGAGGACCTCGCTGCCCCGCGGGACGAACTGCCGCAGCACCAGGCCGGCCGAGAACGCCCCGAGGATGCCGTCGAGGTCGAACGCGACCGCGAGCGTGCCGAGCACCAGGAGCAGCAGCACGGTCAGCCGTACCGTCGTCTGCGCGGTGGTGCGCGAGCCCTCGTCGACGGCCCGCAGCAGCCAGGACTCCCCGCGCCGTACCCATCCCGAGGGGAACGCCAGGGCGAAGGCCAGCAGTCCGAAAAGGAGCAGCACGATCAGGGAGAGCACCGTGCCGCGGCTGCCGAGCAGCAGCGCCATCGCGACGATCGGTCCGAGCTCCCCGTACGCGCCGTGGCGCATCACGGCGGACCCGAACGGGCCGCCGAGCAGGCCACGATCGCGCAGGATCGGCAGCAGCGTGCCGAGCGAGGTCGAGGTCAGTGCGATGGCGACGACGACGCCGGCGGAGATCTCGTGGAACACGCCGACCAGGGCCACGACGCCGACCGCGACCGCGATGCACACCGCCCAGGTCACCAGCGCGCGGCGCCCGGCGCGGTCGGTCAGCTCCCGCACCTCGATGTGGTAGCCGGCGAGCAGGAACAGCAGGCCGACGCCGAAGTCGTGCAGCGTCGTGATCGTGCTGTCGCTGGCGGCGAGCCCCAGCACGTACGGTCCGATCACGACACCGCCGACCAGCAGCAGCACCACCTCCGGGACGAGCCGGCGCGGGACCAGCGCGGCAAGTACCGGGGCGACGACGAACACGACCGCGATCCACAGCAGCGAGGTGAGCAGGTCCATCAGCCGCCGTCCCCGTCCGGTGGTTCGACCGGACCCGCCCCGGTGACCTCGTCCTGACCGCGCAATGCGCGCAGCAAGCGGTGGAAGGAGTCGAGCCGCGCCGCGCCGGCGGGCCCCGCGGCGCCCGAGGCCACCCACTCGGGCAGGGCGCACTCCGGCTCATCGTGCGTGCAGCCGCGGGGGCACTGCGCCGCCCCGGCGGCCAGGTCGGGGAAGGTGTCGAGCAGTGATGCCGGTGCGACGTGCGCGAGGCCGAAGGACCGGACGCCGGGCGTGTCGATGACCCAGCCGGAGGGCTGCAGCGGCAGCGCGACCGCACTGGTCGAGGTGTGGCGACCGCGGCCGGTCACCCGGTTCACGCGACCGGTCGTACGGTCCGCGTCGGGCACGAGCGCGTTGACGAGGGTCGACTTGCCGACCCCCGACGGCCCGACCAGCACCGACACCCGACCGACAAGCGCGGTGCGCAGCAGGTCGAGCCCCGTGATGCCGGAGGCCTCTCGGCCGAGCACGACGTGAGGAACGGAGAGCGCGGCGTACAGCTCGAGCAGCTCGGCGGCTCCGCGCAGGTCGCTCTTCGTCACCACGAGCAGTGGGTCCAGACCGGCGTCGTACGCGGCCACCAGGCACCTGTCGATCAGCCGGGGTCGCGGCTCGGGGTCGGCAACGGCTGCGACGACGACGAGCTGGTCGGCGCCCGCGACGAGCACCCGCTCCACCGGGTCGTCGTCGTCGGCGGTGCGGCGAAGCAGATGGGTACGTGGGTGCACCCGCACGATCCGGGCCAGCGTGTCGGTCGCCCCGCTGACGTCACCGACGAGGTCGACCCGGTCCCCGACGACCACCCCCTTGCGTCCCAGTTCGCGTGCTTTCACCGCGTACAGCGCCGGCGGGTGGGTGTGCTCGTGCGGGTCGCCGGGGACGACGGTGAAGCGGCCGCGGTCGACCGCCGTGACGAAGCCGGGGACGGCGCCGGCGTGCTCGGGTCGGTCCTTGCTGCGCGGCCGGGCCTTGCGGCGTCCGGGCCGCACGCGTACGTCGTCCTCGTCCCAGTCGCTGCGCCGTACGCTCACGCCGATGCCGTCGGGTCCGCGTCGCGCACCGAGTCCTGCCGCACGCCGTCGAGCCTAACGGCGCGCCCCGTCCCGAACGGGCCGATGCGGCAGGCTGGGGGCGTGTGCGGAAGGTATGCGCAGAGCCAGAACGTCCATGACCTGGTGGCCGAGTTCGAGGCGGAGCAGGGGCCGGACACCGAGCTGCCACCCGACTACAACGTGGCGCCGACCAAGGAGGTCTACGCCGTGGTGGCGCGTCGTCCTCGCGAGGCGGAGCCCGACGTGCCGCCGACCCGACAGCTGCGGGTGATGCGATGGGGACTCGTACCGTCCTGGGCCAAGGACCCATCGATCGGCTCTCGCATGATCAACGCCCGGCAGGAGACGGCCGCGAGCAAGCCCGCGTTCCGCAGGGCGTTCGCCCGCCGCCGGGCGCTGCTGCCGGCTGACGGTTACTACGAGTGGTGGGCGCCGCCGGACGGCCCGAAGGGCAAGAACGGCAAACCGCTCAAGCAACCTTTCTACATCCACAGCAAGGACGGATCGACCCTCGCGATGGCGGGGCTGTACGAGTTCTGGCGCGACCCCACCAGGGACGAGGACGATCCGCGGGCGTGGCTGGCGACGGTCACCGTCCTGACCACCGACGCGCCGGACACGCTCGGACGGATCCACGACCGGATGCCGCTGCTGGTCGCGCGGGAAGGCTGGACGCAGTGGCTCGATCCGGACCGCGACGGCAGCGCTGACGCCGATGCGCTGACGTCGCTGCTCGTCCCGGCTGCCCCCGGCATGCTCGCCGCGTATCCGGTGTCGACCGCTGTCAACAACGTCCGCAACAACGGGCCCGAACTGATCGAGCAGCTTCCCGACGACGAGGTGCTCGGCAGTGCGGAGGGGATGCTGTTCTGAACCGCACCTTCGAGGTCGGCACCAGCCGCGGGGCGGCGCGGGTGCACCTGTTCGCGGCCGCCCGCCCGGGCGCCGCGCTGGTGCTCGGGCACGGCGCCGGCCGCGGTGTCGACACCGCGGACCTGCAGGCCATCGCCCGGGAACTTCCCGGCTCGGGGACGACGGTGGTGCTGGTGGATCAGCCCTGGGTGCTCGCCGGTCGGCGCGTCGCCGCACCGGCTGCGTCGCTCGACGACGCGTGGATCCAGGTGCTCGCCGGGCTGCGCACGGGCGACCTCGCGGGCCTGCCGCTGGTCGTCGGCGGTCGCAGCACCGGTGCCCGCGTCGCGTGCCGTACGGCCGCAGCGGTGGAGGCGGACGGTGCGCTGCTGCTCGCCTTCCCGCTGTGCCCACCGGCGAGCCGCAAGGACCCGGACCGTGCGGCGGCCGCGCTCGCGGTCCGCCGCGGCGAGCTCGCACTGCTCGGCGACCGGCCGGTGACCCTCGTGCAGGGCGAACGCGACGCGTTCGGGTCGGGGGAGCAGGTCCTGTCCGAGCTCGACCCGGCGCACGCGGAGCTCTTCGCGGTGCCAGGGGCCGACCACTCGCTGCGGGTGCGCGGTCGCGGTCAGCCCGAGGCCGACAAGGTCGTCGTCGGTGCGGCCTTGCGGGCCGTCGAGCGAGCTCGCGCCGTGCAGCGCTGACCCGGCGCCGTCGCCCCGGGGAATGCGTGCCAGGCGCTGCGGCGTTGGCTCGACAGTCCGGAAGAACCCGCGTACGGCACGGAGGTACTGTGCTCGTCCTGACCCGAGGGACCGACCTCGCCGAACCGACGACCGGGCCGCTCTCGCCCACTGGTGGCGGCGCGGGCCAGGCGCCGGAGGGACGAGTAGGGTCGGACCTGATGAGCAAACCGTCGCAGGTGCCCGAGATCGAGGAGTCGACCGACCGCGCACCTGCGGACGAGACTCCCGAGGAGCGCGCTGCCCGCTTCGAGCGCGACGCCCTGCCGTTCCTGGACCAGCTCTACGCCGGAGCGATGCGCATGACGCGCAACCCGGCCGATGCGGAGGACCTGCTGCAGGATGCGTACCTGCGCGCGTACTCCGCGTTCGGACAGTTCCAGCCCGGTACCAACCTGAAGGCGTGGCTGTTCCGGATCCTCACCAACACGTTCATCAACAACTACCGCAAGAAGCAGCGTCAGCCGCAGCAGACCAACACCGACGAGGTGGAGGACTGGCAGATGGCGCGCGCCGAGGCGCACACCTCGGTCGGGCTGCGTTCCGCCGAGGCGGAGGCGCTCGACCGGCTGCCGGACTCGGACGTCAAGGACGCGCTGCAGGCGATCCCCGAGGACTTCCGCATCGCGGTCTACCTCGCCGACGTCGAGGGGTTCTCGTACAAGGAGATCGCGCAGATCATGGGCACCCCGATCGGGACCGTGATGTCGCGGCTGCACCGCGGCCGTCGACTGCTGCGCGACCTGCTCGGTGACTACGCGCGAGAGCGCGGACTCGTACCGACGGGAGGTGCGTCGTGAGCTGCGGGCAGCCGCACGAGGTCGACTGCCGCGACGTCCTCGAGGCGCTCGACGCCTACCTGGACGGCGAGGACACGGCGCTCGACCGCGCCAAGATCGTGGAGCATCTCGACGAGTGCGCGCCCTGCCTGCAGGAGCACCACATCGAGCGGCTCGTGAAGGCCCGCGTCGCGCGGGCGTACGGGGACGAGACCTGCAGCGAGCTCGTACGCACCCGGATCCTCACGACCATCCGGGAGGTCCGGGTCAGCGGTGGGACGGCGACGGTCCGCTCCGTGGAGACCAGCATCACCGCCGTCACCTCCGCCGACCCCGAGAACTGAACCGGCCGCGCGGGGCGGCTCGGCGTCAGGCGTTGGGCCGCTTGCCGTGGTTGGCGGCGTTCTTCTTGCGGCCGCGACGCTTGCGGGCTCGCTTGCTCATCTCGACCCTCCGTTCGGTGTCATGGGCGACCGCCTGCGGTCGTACCCGACTGAGGGGATTCTCCCACGCCGCGCCGGCCGGTCCGCCGCGACGAGCGGCGGCTTCAGCCGGTGAGCCGGCGGTTGAGGGCTGCGAGCACCGATCGCGCGATCGCGTCGTGCTCGTCACCGCGTACCAGGGCCGAGCCGCAGAGCACCTGCTCACCGAGCCGCGGTACGGACACCGACAGCACCGTGACCGCGACCTTGCGCAGCCCGATCTCCAGCAGCTGGGCGCTCTCGACCTCGACCGGCATGCCCAGCAGCTCGGCGACCGCCGCGACCGTCGCCTGCGCCACGATGCGCGGCCGGTGTACGGGTAGGCCCGGACCGGTGGCGGTGCCGGTGAACGCGTCGTCGCCCTGCGCGAGACCAACCGTCACGACAGCCTCCCCACCGGCGGTACGCAGGTCGATGGCACGTAGCGCCGGTCGTACGGCGCGCTCGTCCTGGTCGGCGTCGTCGGGCTCGCCCGCCTCTGCGTACGGGTCAGCAGACCCGTCGCCGGCGTCCTCGTCCGGTTGCTCACCGGGCTGGTCGGCGGGCGGCTCCACCGGCGGGACCACGGTGAGCGCGGCGTCGGCCTCGCCGAGCTGGACGACGCTGACGATCCGGCGGTCGATGTCGAGGTCGAACTGCGCCATGGCGACGGACTGCACGTCGCGTACGACCTGCTTGGCCGGTTTGCCCGGGGAGGCGAGGACGTGGACCTCGGTCGGGTGGGAGTCCGGGCCGGTGACCACGCTCGCCGCCCGGATCCCAGGGATCTGCCGCAGCGAGTCCTCGAGCTCGGGCAGCAGCCGCAGCGCGGACATCGAACCTCCCGTCTCGCGCGTCGTCGCGCGGGCGTACCGAACTTCGCAGGTCGGTCCGCCCACGTCAGGTCCCGCCCGGCGGATCGGACAACGTCGGTGCCCGCAGCAGCAGGCGCTGTCGCCCAGAGGCTAGCGTCGGCGAGGCGCTCCGTACGGGAGGCGCGACGTCGACGCCCGCGGTCCCGGCCGTGTCCATGGCCGAAGGCGGCGGCGGCGGGGCGCCTGCGGACGGGCCACCGGCCGAGGTCCGCAGGTCGACGACGACGCCGGGCGGGGTCGCCGCGGACGCCGGTGAGGCGTCGGCCGCGGGCCGGTCCACCTCGGTCGAGCCGCCCTCGGTACGCGCGCCGCAGACATCGTCTCCGTCGCTCGCCGGGTCCGGTTCCTCGTCGGGCGTCTCCCGCTCGTCGCCCGGTCGTAAGTCCGCCGCGGACGTTGGGGCGACGGCCCGGGTCGCCTCGTCCCAGGCGGCTGCGGCGACGGCGGTGGTGGCGTGCGCGGACAGCTGCGAGGTCTCCAGGTCGGCGAGCAGACCGGGTGCGGTCTCCCCGAGGAAGTCGCCGATGGCGCGTAACGACTCGCGCTGCCACCAGCGGAGCTCGCGCGCTGCCTCCGGGTCGAGGCGCTGCTCGGCGACGAGTGTCGCGAGCACCTCGTCGAAACGGGCGGTCGCGGTGTCCGGCCGCAACGCCAGCAGCGCGGCGAGCAGGTCGCCGTACCCCGGCGCTCGGCCGCGATCGGAATGCACTCCGCGGCCCTCCCCGGTCCTCACTGCGGCGCGTGGGTGGAAGGCTAGCCAGCGCAGTGCAGGTGGTGACCGACCTGGGGCGAGAAGTTACGCCGATCGCGCGATGCGATGACGCAGCGTGGTCACCCGTCCGGAGTACGGACACACCGAGGGTGTTGTCGTGACTCCTCGTGTCCACTGCTCTGGCCAGCACAGATGCGGCCGGCCTCCCCGACACGCCAAGATTCGGACATATCGGGGCTTGAGAGTCTTCTGTCACATCTGTCACAGTGGGGCGGCTCTGGATCGATCATGACCCGGAGGAGCCGGGCGCGAAGCGCCCGGGGGGACACCACAACTGCACAGCGGCGAGATGGGGATCGGCAGCACCCGCAACGGCAGTAACTCGTGATCGAGCTACGTCAGAAGCGAAGTGCTACCCCCAGCGGAGCGGATGGTGCGCGGGCGACCAGCGGTGCCCGTGACATGTCATCCAAGGGGTGATCTCCACACATGAAGAAGATCGCGGCAGCAATCGAGCGCCTGCTCAGCGTCGACGCCCACTGGGCTTGGAAGTGACTTAGTGGGTTTCCTCGACTGCCATGAGTGAAGTAGTGGCCGGATGCTGCCGATCCCCTTCTCGCCGGTGTGCTCGTGAGAACGTCGGTCCGGTGGGAGGGGCGATGCGCGGACTTCCGGCGCCCGCACGCCTCTTCATCATCGTTGTGGTGCTCGTGGCGGCTGGCGTGGTTGCAGACTCCGTCGCTCGTCTCGACCCGAGCCTCTGGTTGGCAGTGGCGGTACTCGCCTTGCTCGCCTTCGCGTCGGAATCCGCGTCCCAGTCGCTCGGCCCCGGCCTGCTGGTTGCGAACCTCACCATCAGTACCACGATGCCAGTCGTCCTTGCGTCGTATCTCATCGTGGGGCCATGGGGCGCGGCACTCGTGGGTGTTGCGGTCGTGGCGGAGATCAGTTCACTGCCGCCCGTGAAGCGGCTGTTCAACGGTGCGCAGACTGCGCTGTCCGGATTCGTGGCGGGACAAGTTTTCATTCTCCTCGGTGGCCAGGCGCCCCTAACACGTGAGTTCTTCCCGCGTGGCATTGTCATCGTGTTGATCGCAAATCTCGTTTACGAGATCGTGAACGGTCTGTTTGTGGTCACCGTAGTGTCGCTATCCGAGCGCATCGCACCTTCTCGGGTGTGGGGCGGGATGATGCGCGAGACGGCGGTGCCGTACTTCGTCTACTCGATCTTCGGGCTCATGCTCGCGGTGGTCTGGTGCTCGGGCGTCGGGCCGTTCGCCGCGTTCCTGGTGCTGGCGCCGCTGCTTGTCGCACGCTGGGTGTTCGCGCAGTTCGCGGCCAAGCGGGAGGCGTACGAGGCGACGATCCGCTCCCTGATCCAGGCCGTGGAGACCAAGGACGCGTACACCCGCGGCCACTCCGAGCGGGTTGCGCGCGGCTCGGTCCTGATCGGCCGGCGGATCGGGATGCGCGAGGATCGGGTGGCCTCGCTGCGGTACGCCGGGATGCTGCACGACGTCGGCAAGCTCGGTGTGCCGACCACCGTGCTGCAGAAGGCCGGTCGGCTCACCGACGAGGAGTTCGCCTCGATCCAGCTGCACCCGGTACGGGGGCGCGAGATCACCCGCGACCTGGAGTTCCTCGGCGAGGCGATCGAGGGCATCTACCACCACCACGAGCGCATCGACGGCCGCGGCTACCCGCTCGGGCTGAAGGGATCGGAGATCCCCGAGTTCGCGCGGGTGATCGCGGTCGCCGACGCCTTCGACTCGATGACGACGACCCGGTCCTACCGCGGCGCCCGGTCGATCGAGGACGCGGTCGAGGAGCTGCGCCGCTGCAAGGGCTCACAGTTCGACCCCGTTATGGTCGAGTCGCTCGCCTCGGGCCTCGCGGCCGAGGGGTGGGACGTCGCGGACACCGTCCCGGCCGACCAGCCCGGGCCGAGCGCCCCCGTACCGTCCTTCGGCAGTGACGACGACGACCCGACAGCGGTCACCGCACTCGGGCTGTCCGGACCGCTGGCAGCCGGCCCGGTCCCCGACTCGCCGGCCACGCTCTACGACCGCGGATCCTCGTGACGATGGCCTGGGACGCGACTGCGCGACCGCTGCGCGGGTTCTCCCCGCTCGGTGCGGTCGCCGGTATCGGTGTTGTCGCCGCCGTCTCCATCACTGTCGGGCACGGCGTCGACCAGGCACCGCTCGCTGCAGCGTTCGTCGTCTTCATCGCGGTCGGCGAGTTGCTGCGCGTGGCGCTGCCCGGCGACCGCGACGCCGCGCCGTTCGGTGCCGCGGCCGCCACGGCGTACGCCCTGCTGCCCTCGTTCGACGGCAGCCCGCTGGTCTACCGGCTACCCCAGGTCATCACGGTCGTGGCACTCGGCCTGCTGCTCGGCGCCGTCCCGCGCGCCATCGCCGGCCGGCCGGTGCTCCTGGACGACCTGGCCCGGCGCGTCCTCGTCGCGGGTGCGCTGGCCGCCGCGTTCCGTCCACTGCTGGACCACGAGGTCTTCAACCTGCTCGCCCCGGGGTGGCCGCTCGCCGCCGCGATGACGACGGCCGCCGCAGGCGCCAGCCTGCTCGACGTGGCGATCGCGGCCGGAGTGCGCTCGGCGGCCGACCGGGCCCCGCTGCGCATCGCGTTCCTCGACGAGTTGCGGGCGTTCATCGGCATCGGTACGGCGATCACCGCCACCGGCGTGCTGATCGCGCTCGCGATGCCGTGGATGGGCTACTGGGCCATCCCGGTGTTCGCCGTGCCGCTCGTGCTGACCCAGTTCTCCTTCCGCCGGTACGCCACGATCCGCGCGACGTATCTGCAGACCATCCGGGCGCTCTCGCGGGTCACCGAGGTCGGCGGGCAGACCGAGACCGGGCACTCCCGGCGGGTCAGCCGGCTGGCGGTCATGGTGGGCCGGGAGATGGGCGTGCCCGAGCGGGACCTGGTCGACCTGGAGTACGCGGCGCTGATGCACGACATCGGTCAGCTCTCCCTCGTCGACCCGATCCCGGGCGGGGCGACGACGATGGTCGCGCCGGTGGATCAACGGCGGATCGCCGAGCTCGGGGCAGCCGTCATCCGGGAGGCCGGTGTCCTGGAACGGGTCGCCACCATCGTCGAGCGGCAGGCCGACGCCTATCGGCCGGCGGGCGCGGACGACCCGGACCTGCCGATCGAGAGCCGCATCATCAAGGCGACGAACGCGTACGACGACCTGGTCGGAGCCTCGCTGGAGTTCGACCGCAAGCAGCAAGCGATCGAACGGTTGCAGCTCTCGACGACCCGGGACTACGACCCACGGGTGGTAGACGTGCTGTCGCGGATCATCGAGCGCCAGGCGGCGTACGCGTACTGAGCGGGCACGCGACGCGCGGGGGCGCGCGACCCGAACGGCTCAAGCGAACGGCTGCAGCGGCCGAACCTACTTGGGTGAGCTTGCTGCACGAGAGCGTGGGGACCGGAGTCGAGGAGCCGACCGCACCGCCCGGACCCGTCCCTCGTCCTCCGGCGCCCCCCGCCGCCCCGTCGCACGTGTCGCCACCCCCGGCCGCCGCGACCCGCCCCATCGCGCCGGGCACGGTGTACCCGTCCGTTCGCTCCGACGCTCCGCAGTCGGTGGTCCCCTACCTTCGCGCGCTCGCCGAGTCCGGCGGATCCGACCTCCACTGCAAGGTCGGATCGCCGCCCCGCGTACGGATCGACGGCGTGCTGCGCAAGCTGCAGGTGGACCCGCTACGCCCGGAGGACACCGAGAACTTCGTCCGCGAGGTGCTCCGCCCCGACCTCGTCGAGACCTTCCAGCGCACCAACGAGGCCGACTTCGCGTACTCGCTGGAGGGTGTCGGGCGCTTCCGCGTCAACGTGTTCCGGCAGCGCAGCAGCGCCGGCCTCGTCTTCCGCCGCGTCTCGATCGGTGCGATCCCGCTCGCCGACCTCGGGCTGCCGTCCGTGATCGGGCCGCTGTCGCTCGAACCACGCGGACTGGTCCTCGTCACCGGTCCGACCGGATCGGGCAAGACGACGACGCTGGCCGGCATGGTCGACCACATCAACGCGCACCGCGAGGTCCACATCGTCACCATCGAGGATCCGATCGAGGTGCTGCACGTCGACAAGCGCGGGATGGTCAACCAGCGCGAGGTGCGAGTGGACACCGAGGACTTCGGGGTCGCGCTCCGGGCGGCCATGCGCCAGGACCCGGACGTGATCCTCGTCGGGGAGATGCGCGACCAGGAGACCGTCAAGGCCGCGCTCGCCGCCGCCGAGACCGGGCACTTCGTCATGTCCACGCTGCACACCGTCGACGCGCAGGAGACCATCTCCCGCGTCATCGACTTCTTCCCGCCGCACGAGCAGGCCCAGGTCCGGCTCTCGCTCGCCGGTGCGCTGCGCGGCATCATCTGCCAGCGCCTCGTACCGCGTGCGGACGGCCAAGGACGCTGCGTCGCGATGGAGGTGTGCATCAACACCGGTCGGGTCAAGGACGCGATCGAGGACCCCGACAAGACGGGCACCATCACCTCCCTCGTCGCCGAAGGCGGCTTCTATGGCATGCAGACCTTCGACCAGCACCTCGTCGCGCTCTTCCGCGACGGCGTGATCAGCCTGGACGCTGCGACCGCCGCGTCCAGCAGCCCGCACGACATGCTCGTCGAGCTGCGCCGGTTGGGTCTTGTCGCATGACGCCGGTCCGGTTGCCCCAGCGCTCGACAGGCTGTGCAACGCCCTTTGACGTAGCCTCCTAAAGTGGCGCAAGACGACGACTATGACCACCTGGTCGGGGTGCACGCCTCGGTACGTCGCGACGTCACCCCGCTCGATACCGCGGCCGCCATGGCGAGCGGAGACGTACCGGTCCTCGCCACGCCGCGGCTGATCGCCTGGCTCGAGGCGGCCACCGTCGAGGCGCTCGCCGGGCTTCCCGACGGCACCACCTCGGTGGGCACCAAGGTCGCGGTCGAACATCTACGTGCCAGCCCGGTCGGTATGCCGGTGGAGTGCAGTGCCGTCGTCGCCTCCGTCTCCGGCAGTTCGATCACCCTCGAGGTGACGGCCCGCCAGTACGGCGACGCCTCGCCGGACGTCCTCGCGACGGGATCCATCGTGCGCAGCGTCGTCGACCGCGGGCGCTTCCTCGCGCGCGCCGCGAGCAGCTGAGCTGCGGCCGTTCGACCGGTTGCGGACAGGGGGTTGGGTGGCGCGCGCTTCGCTGCTAGGTTGCTCGCGACCTTCGGTGGGGTGATGCCTGGGAGGTCCGTGCGCGGCAGACGCCGAGTCCTGTCCGTGTCGCGCACGCCGCGCCGACAACCGCTATCGGGCAGGAGCGGGGGAACCACTTTCGGGCGCAGCCCAGCTGCGTCCTCGGGGTGAAGCACGCGACGAGCGTGCCGGCCAACCTCCCGGCCGAACCCGACAGCTCACCCCGCAGGCGCGCTGGAGGTACGCATGTCCTCGCTCGTCCGCGCCGTGGGGCGCCGTTCTCGACTCTCGCTCTCGCTCGGCACCGCCGCTGCGCTCTGCGGCGGCATGCTGATCGCCGCTCCCGCCGCAGGCGCGTCCAGCGCCGTGAGCGCCGTGGCCGCCGCTGCTCCCGGATCCGCCGTCGTCGCGACGGCCGTCGCGGCCCGCAAGGCACCGGCAGCGGTCCGTCCCGGCATGACCAACAAGCGGGTGAAGCGCTTGCAGCGCCTGCTGCACGTCAAGCCCGTCAGCGGCTGGTACGGCCCGCTCACCCGCGCCGCAGTGCGCAAGTTCAAGAGCTCGCACGGACTGGGCAAGGGCGCGATGTTCGGCAAGAAGGCCTGGCGCGTGCTGCTCGCCGAGAAGGCGAAGGCGAAGGCCGCGAAGGCGCGCGACCGCGGCTCGCGCGCCTCCCGTTCCGGCTCGCGTACCGGCGGGCGGGTCTGCCCGGCGCCCAAGGCACGGTTCTCCAACGACTACCAGGCTCCCCGCGTCGGCCACCTGCACGCGGGCATCGACATGCTCGGCAAGCGCGGCATGCCGCTCTACGCCATCGAGAACGGCTATGTGGTGCGCGAGGGCCGGCAGAGCAACGGTGCGCTGCGGATCGTCATCCAGGGCACGCAGACCGGCGCGAAGTACTACTACGGGCACAACTCCAAGCACCTGGTTCGTGCAGGGCAGCGGTTCCAGGCGGGCGACGTGATCGGGCTCATGGGTGACACCGGCAGCCCTGGCATCAACCACCTGCACTTCGAGTGGTGGAAGAGCGGTGGCGAGTCCGCCCACGTGAACCCGTACCCGTTGCTGCGCGACATCTGCTGAGCCGGCGGATCACACCCCGGTGGTGCTGCGCGGGTAGGCGACCGCCGGGTCCGTGATGACGTTCACGAGGTACGGCACGCCGGCCTCGAAGGCACGGTCGAGCGCCGGCCCCACCTCTGCGGGGTCGGTCACCGTCTCGCCCGCTCCGCCGAGCGCGCGTACGACCTCGTCGTACCGCGTCGCCTGCTGCAGGTCGGCTACGACGTCGTACTGGTACAAGAAGCGCATCGGGTGCTTCTCGAGCGCCCAGATGCCGTTGTTGCCCATCACCATCACCACGGGCAGCCGATGGCGGACCAAGGTGTCGACGTCCATCAACGACATCCCGGCCGCGCCGTCGCCGAGCAGCAGTACGACCTGGGCGGACGGGCGGGCAAGCCGCGCGGCGATGGCGTAGCCCAGTCCGGTGCCCAGGCAGCCGTACGGACCAGGGTCCAACCAGCAGCCCGCCGTGCGCGGCTCGACGTACCTGCCCGCGAACGACACGAAGTCGCCACCGTCCCCGATGACGACGGCGTCGTCGGCGAGTCGCGGCAGCAACTCCCCGTAGATCCGGCCGGGATGGACAGGTGTGGCGCTGCTCGCAAGTACGTCGCTGTCGCCCGCCCGCGCAGCGGCACTAGCCTCCCCGAGGCGTGTCGCCCACTCGTCGTAGGACGGCCTGCGGAGCAGCGCCTCCCAGCCGGTGCGCAGTGCTCCGAGGGTACGGGTCAGGTCGCCTGCCGCGCCGGCGGCGAGCGTCGCCGTCCGGCTCAACTGCTCGGAGCTGCCGACGACGTGCGCGACCTGCGCCTCCCCGAACACGCCGTACCCCAGCCGGAAGTCGAGCGGGGTCCCTACGACGATGACCAGGTCGGCCTCCGAGAACGCGACGCTGCGCGCGCGTGTCGCGAGCAGCGGGTCGCCAGCGGGTACGACGCCGCGGCCCATGCCATTCGCAACGACGGGAATCCCAGTGGTCGTTGCGAACTCTGCCGCCGCGTGCTCCGCACGGTCGGCCCACACCTCGCCGCCGATCACCAGGACCGGGCGCTGCGATTCGGCCAGCAGCGACACCAGCTGCTCGACGTCCGCAGGGTCCGGATCGACCGGTGCGACCGCTGCGCGCACCGGAAGCGTTGACGTGGCGCGGGAGTAGAGGATGTCCATCGGCACGTCCAGGAACACCGGTCCGCGGCGCGGGGCCCCGGCGAGGGTGAACCCGTCGGCGACGCGTGCCCCGATGTCGGCAGGATCGTGGATCGTTCCTGCCGACTTGGTGATCCCCGCGAACAGCGGCGGCTGGTCGAGCTCCTGCAGTGCGCCCGATCCCCACCGGTAGTCGGGGGCCCGGCCGCCGATCACCACCAGCGGGGTGGAGTTGAAGTGGGCGGTGGTGACGGCCGAGACGCCGTTCGTCACGCCGGGTCCCGCGGTCAGGACCGCGAGACCCGGTGTGCGTGTCAGCTTGGCGTAACCCTCCGCGGCGAAGACGGCCGTCTGTTCGTGCCGTACGTCCACGAGGCGCATCGGCCCCGGTGTGCCGGCATCGATCGCCGCCTTTCCGCCCACGGCGGCGTCATACAGCGGGAACACGTGCGCACCGGACAGCGTGAACATGGTGTCGACGCCATGCGCCAGCGCTGCCGCAACCGCGTGGTCGCCGCCGTGCCCCTCGAGCTGCTCCTGCTCGCCCGCAAAGCCGGCCAGGTCATCGGTCCCCGTCGCAGTCATGACTGCGACGCTACCCGCTCGACAGCGGGCTGACCTGGCCACGCACCAAACCCCCGCCCGACCATCCAGCAGTCGAGCAAAGGCCGCGTGGCCGTCGGGTCGCGCACCGCAAAGGAGCAGGCGGCCATCCGGCGGTCGAGCGGAGCAGACCACGTTCTCGTAGGGGTGATCCGACGGCAGGTTGGGTCCGCTCCACGATCGGGTGGCAGTGATCTCGACTGCGCTCGATCACCGTGGGGTTGGCCGAGCGTGCTCCGTTGCGGAGCACCCCGTGTGACCCACAGACCGGCCGGGCGGCCTTTGGACCAGCCGACCATCCGGTGGTCGAGGCTCTTTGGGTCTGGTGACGCGCCCGTCGGCGCGTCAAAAGACCGGGCGAGTTCTCGGTGGTCGAGCGTAGTCGAGACCACGTCGGTGATCATGGTCTCGACTTCGCTCGATCACCGTGCGGTTAGGGGAGCCGAGAGTTGAGGCAGGCGTGCCACGGGATCGGCGGCGGCTCGGTGCCGATAACGTGCCGGTGTGACGGTCCTTCATCTACGCGGGGTGTTCCTCCCGGACGAGGTGGAGCGCGACGCCTGGGTGGTGGACGGCAGGCTCACCTTCGAGCGGTACACAGGCAGCGCGGACACCGTGGTCGAGGGTGGTTGGCTGCTGCCGGGGTTCGTCGATGCGCATTGCCACGTGGGGATCGGCACGGACGGGTCCCACGTGTCCGATCCGGAAGCCCTGGCCCAGCAAGCGATCTCCGACCGCGACGCCGGCGCCCTGCTGCTCCGCGATGCCGGGTCGCCGGTGGACAACCGGCCGGTGCAAGAGCGTGACGACCTGCCGCGGCTGATCCGTGCCGGGCGACACATCGCGCGTACCAGGCGCTACATCCGCGACCTCGGCATCGAGATCGAGCCGGACGAACTCGTCGCCAAGGTGGAGGAGCAGGCGGCGCTGGGCGACGGCTGGGTGAAGATCGCGGCCGACTGGATCGACCGCGAGCTCGGCGACCTCGCACCGACATTTCCCGACGACGCGCTCGCGGCGGCCATCGGTCGCGCACACGAGCTCGGTGTACGCGTCGCGGCGCATGTCTTCGGCGAGGACGCGCTGCCGGGCCTCATCGCAGCCGGCATCGACTCGATCGAGCACGGCACCGGGCTCACCGAGGATCTCCTCGACGAGGTCGCCCGGCGCGGCATCGCCGTCGTGCCGACGCTCATCAACATCGACAACAACCCCGCGATAGCCGAGCAGGCACAGGCGAAGTTCCCGGTCTACGCAGCGCACATGCGGGCGTTGTACGAGACATCACGAGCACGCGTCCGCGCGGCCTGGGAGGCCGGGATACCCATCTTCACCGGCACCGACGCGGGCGGCTCGTTGCCGCACGGGCGGGTACGCGACGAGATCGCGGCGCTGGTCGGCGCCGGCATCCCACAGCCGGACGTCATTGCGAGCGCCTCGTGGCGCGCGCGGGAGTGGCTCGGCCTGCCGGGTCTCGAGGAGGGCGCACCGGCTGATCTCGTCGCGTACGCCGCCGACCCTCGCGCGGAACTCGCCACCATCGCGTCGCCGCAGCGGATGCTGCTGCGCGGTCAGGTGATCGCCTGAGCAGCGCAGGAGGGACGCCCCGAAGATGCGGTCGGTCGACGACGCCGCCGGGGGCGGCGTCGCGTCGACTACGGCTCAGCCGGCTGCGCGCGCCGCGCGGGCGCGGGCTTTGCGGCGCTTGAGGGCGCGACGTTCGTCCTCCGAGAGCCCGCCCCAGACACCTGCGTCCTGACCGGTCTCGAGCGCCCACGCGAGGCACTCCTCGCGTACGGGGCAACGCCGGCAGACCTGCTTGGCCTCTTCGATCTGCAGCAGGGCCGGACCGGTGTTGCCGATGGGGAAGAACAGCTCGGGGTCCTCGTCACGGCATGCCGCCCGATGGCGCCAGTCCATGCTCGTCCTCCTCCAACCCGGCAGCTCATCGTGCCGGGACTAGCGTGTGAATGATCTTCGTGCGGTACGTGCTCCGGTCCCGGTTCGCGAAATGTCCCGAATCGTGACCATCTTGTGAACGCAGTCACGATCCCTCGCATTCCGCGTCCCGGAGCAGATGACGGGCGGGGCCCTGCACGAGTTCCGGGCGGGTGAGGAGCGGTCGGCGGCCCGGACGGGCAGTCGACCGTGTCAACCCTGTCACGGAGAGCGAGGTGTCACAAGGGCAGCCGCGCGCGGGTTCCCCTCGAACCCGGTGTTGGCTGGGTCACACTCCATGCCGAAGCGAACTGACCGCCGGGTCAGCAGAGCACCCGTAGCGCCTCCGGGACCGAGCGCAGTCGGACCGACCGGACCGGGCCGCACGCGTCGCCGTCGATCTGCAGCGGGACCGGTCGTGCCGCGTCGATGACCAGCTCGGCCTGGTCGTGCAGGGCTAGTTGGCCGGCGCTGCCGCCGAACGCGTTGCGCAGGATCATCCGCCGCGCGTGCCGCGTGCCGGCCAGCACGCTCATCGAGCGCCCGGCGAACAGGTCGAGCCCGGTGTCGAACGACGCCCGCGGGCAGGGGTCTACCGGCAGCGGGCCGAGGAACGTCCACGGGGAGGTGTTCTGGACGAAGACGAAGAAGACCCCGGCCACCGGGTCGACGCCGGGGCGGCGGACCGTGAGCGCAGGGCGGCTGCGGTCGGTGTGGACGAAGAACTGTGCGAGCGTCGTCGACAGGTAGCGCAGCGGGGTGGCGGCAGCGCCCTCGGCGCGTTGCCGCTCCATCGACTCGATGATCTCCGCGTCGATCCCGAGACCGGCGTTGAAGGCGAACCAGTGCAGCCCGTCGTCGTACTCCGCGGTGCCCAGCCCGATGCTGCGGGTGCGCTTGTCGCGCACCGCCTCGAGCAGTGATCCGGTGGCCTCGATCGGGTCGGCGGGCAGCCCCAGCGCGCGTACGAAGACGTTCGCGCTGCCGCCGGGCACCGACCCGAGCAGCGGTACGTCGTGGCCGGTGCCGTCGGCGAGCAGCCCGTTCACGACCTCGTTGACCGTGCCGTCGCCGCCCAGGGTGAGGACCGCGTCGACGCCGTCCCGCCGCGCGCGCTCCGCGAGCTCGCGGGCGTGCCCACGGTGATCGGTGCTCACCACGTCCAGGTCGAGCTCGCTGGCGAGCGCGTGGACGATGACGTCCTGGGTGCGCGGGGTCGTCGTGGTGGCGGCCGGGTTGACGACGAGCAGCGCGCGCACGGCGCCAGCCTACGATGTCCGGCGCCGCCGGCCGACCTGCGCCAGCGCTGCGGCTACTGTCGTGGCGTGTCAGGCGATCCGGTGCAGCAGGTCCCGACGGCGCGCCCGCCGCTGCTGCGCGCGGCCATCGCGGTGGCGGCGATCGAGGCGCTCGCCCTCGCCGGTTATGCCGTCGCGGTCGCCGTCGCCGTGGTGCGGTCCGGGCCGGGCGAGGGTGCGGGCGCACCGGTGGAGATCGCGTTGTTCCTGGTGTTCGCCGCCGGGATCGCACTGATCGCGCGCGGGTTGATGTCCCGCCGGCACATCGCGCGCGGGCCGTACATCGTTACGCAGATGTTCGGGCTGGTCGTCGGCGGCACCCTGGTCGCCGGTGACGGGACGCTGCTGCACCTGGCCGGCTGGCTGGTCCTGCTCACCGCGCTGAGCGGCATCGCTCTCATGCTCAACCCGCGGATGCGCGAGCTGCTCGACCGCTGACGCGGGCGCCCGGCCGGTCGCCGTTGGGATGCGGTAGGACCGGCCGGGCGTGGACGTTCAGGCCTTCTTGGTCTCCCAGAAGATCTCCGCGATCTCGTCGATCTTCGCGAGCAGCTGGTCGGCCACGGCGACGTCGAGCGACGCCTTCGTGCCGCCACCGCCGCCGGCGAGCTTGGTCGCCTCGTTGAACAGCGTGTGCAGCTGCGGGTACTTCTCGAAGTGCGGCGGCTTGAAGTAGTCGGTCCAGAGCACCCACAGGTGCTCCTTGACGAGGTTGGAGCGCTGCTCCTTGATGATCAGCGCGCGGGTGCGGAACGCCTCGTCGTCGCTCCCGTGGTACTTCTCGATGATGGCCTTGACCGACTGCGCCTCGATGCGCGCCTGCGCCGGGTCGTACACGCCGCAGGGCAGGTCGCAGTGGGCGTGGACGGTGGTGCGGGGAGCGAGCAGTCTCGTCAGCATGGTGACCCCTTCGTCGATGATCTAGCGAGGACCTGCTCGCGACACTACTCCGCGACACCGCACCTGGCATGAGGAGGTGATCACCTTGCGGACCCCGCTGCAGCGCGTCGCGGTGGCCGGCGACTCGATGGCGCCGACGCTGCACGACGGTGACTGGCTGCTCGTACGGCGGTTGCGCCGCGGCGGTGCAGCGGTGCGCGCCGGGCAGTTGGTGGTCGTGCGCCGCCCGGACCGGGCCGGACTGCTCCTGGTCAAGCGCGCGATCCGTCGTACGGCGCACGGGTGGTGGGTGGAAGGGGACAACGGCGCCGCCAGCGACGACTCCCGCACCTTCGGGGCGGTGCCGGACGAGCTCGTGCTGGGGCGGGCGCTCCTTCGCTATCACCCGGCGTTGAGCTGGTTGCGGCGCTGAGTAGCATCGGCAGGCATACGGGCGACCCCCGTCCTCACCGGTCCGGTCCCGGCGTCATCCCTCTTGCAGGGACCGTTCGCCTCCGCTGCTGCAGAAGGACCGCCCGTGGACACCCACGACCCGTACGCACCCACGTTGCCGGTGGGCGCCTCGCCGTACGACGACGACCCCGCTTTCCCGCTGCACCGGCGCGGCAAGATCGAGGTGATGCCCACGGTGCGGGTACGCGACAACGGCGGGCTCGCCCTCGCGTATACCCCCGGCGTGGGCCGGGTCTCCGCGGCTCTCGCCAAGGACCCGTCGCTCGGCTACGAGTACACCTGGAAGGGCAACTCCATCCTCATCGTCACCGACGGTACGGCGGTCCTCGGGCTGGGCGACGTCGGCCCGTTGGCAGCGCTCCCCGTGATGGAGGGGAAGTCGTTGCTGTTCAAGGAGTTCGCCAACGTCGACTGCGTCCCGATCTGCCTGGACACGACGGATGTCGACGAGATCGTGGACACCGTGGCGCGGATCGCGCCGGCGTACGGGGGCGTGAACCTCGAGGACATCAGCGCCCCGCGCTGCTTCGAGATCGAGCAGCGGTTGCGCGAGCGGCTCGACATCCCGGTGTTCCACGACGACCAGCACGGCACCGCAGTGGTCGTCACGGCCGCGCTGCGCAGCGCGGCCGCGCTGACGGGACGGGGATTCCCCGACCTCCGCGTCGTGGTGTCGGGCGCCGGCGCGGCGGGGGTTGCGATCGCTGACATGCTGCTCGCCGCGGGCGTCGGCGACATCGCGGTCACCGACCGCGGTGGCGTCGTCTCCCGCGAACGGTCGGATCTCAACGGGGTCAAGGCGGGGCTGGCGTTGCGCACCAACCGCACCGGGATTTCGGGGAGCCTCGCCGAGGCGCTGCGCGGTGCCGACGTGTTCATCGGGGTGTCCGGTGGCACCGTCGACCAGGACACCATCGCGGGCATGGCGCCCGATCCGATCGTCTTCGCGCTCGCGAACCCGGTGCCGGAGGTTCACCCCGACGTGGCGCAGGCGGCGGGTGCGGCGGTCATCGCGACCGGTCGTAGTGATTTCCCCAACCAGATAAACAACGTTCTCGCTTTCCCTGGGATCTTCCGTGGAGCGCTAGATGCCCGCGCGACCCAGATCACCGAAGGAATGAAACTCGCCGCCGCGACCGCGCTCGCCGACCTCGTGGGGTCGGAGCTGGCGGTCGACCGGATCGTTCCCGATCCGTTCGACCCGCGGCTGGTCCCGGCCGTCTCCGCCGCGGTCGCCGCCGCCGCGGTCGCGGACCGGGTGATCCGGCAGGACCGTTCCGGTACCGACGAATAGGGTCCTCGTATGTTCGCCGTGTCAGCCACCTCCATCGATCCCGAGGACCCGCTGTCCGGGCTCACTCTCGGAGATGTGCCCGATCCAGAGGTCCCCGAGGGATGGGTCCGCGTCGCCGTGCGGGCCGCGAGCCTGAACCACCACGACCTGTGGACGCTGCGCGGCGTGGGCATCACCCCGGACCGGCTGCCGATGATCCTCGGCTGCGACGCGGCCGGGGTGCTCCCCGACGGCACGGAGGTCGTGGTGCACGCGGTCGTCGGCGATCCGCGCGCCGGCCGGGGCGACGAGACGCTCGATCCGCGCCGCTCGCTGCTCTCCGAGCTGCACCAGGGCACGCTCGCCGAGTACGTGGTCGTACCGGAGCGCAACGCGCTTCCCAAACCGCCGGAGCTCTCCTTCGAGGACGCGGCGTGCCTGCCGACCGCGTGGCTGACCGCGTACCGCATGCTCACCACCAAGGCCGGGCTGCGGATGGGGGACACCGTGCTGGTGCAGGGCGCCGGAGGTGGTGTGGCGACCGCCGCGATCCAGCTGGCGAACGTGTTGGGCGTACGGGTCTGGGCGACCAGCCGGTCAGCCGACAAGCGGGAGCGGGCACTGGAGCTCGGCGCGGACGCGGTGTTCGAGCCCGGCGCCCGGCTGCCGGAGCGGGTGGACGCCGTGATCGAGACGGTGGGCGCCGCGACCTGGTCCCACAGCCTGAAGTCGCTGCGGCCCGGTGGGGTCGTCGTCGTGTCCGGTGCGACGACCGGCTCCAACCCGCCGGCCGACCTGTCGCGGGTCTTCTTCCTGCAGCTCTCGGTGATCGGCTCGACGATGGGGACCCGCGAGGAGCTCGCCGCGCTGCTCGACGTCTGCGTCGACACCGGGCTGCGCCCGACGATCGCGGACGTCCGGCCGCTGCGCGACGCACGTTCGGCGTTCGAGCAGCTGGAGGCGGGCGACCACATCGGCAAGCTCGTCCTCACCCCCTGACGGGGGACCGCTCGGGGACGGTCAGTCGTCGTCCTGGTCGTCCAGCCGGGCGAGCCAGACAGCGAGGCGGTCGACCGGGACCTCGAACTCCGGGTGCAGGTCGACGAAGGTGCGCAGCTGGGCGGCCAGCCAGGCGAGGCTGACGTCCTCCTCGCCCCGCCGGTCCTCGAGCTCCTCGATGCCGCGGTCGGTGAAGTACACGGCCGCTACCCGAACGCACGCTCGACGATGGTGCGCTGCTCCACGTCGTGGCGGTGGTGCGAACCGACCGCCGGCGACGAGGACGCGGGCCGGGTGATCCCCAGCAGGCCGCGACCGATCACCGCGGGCAGCGTCATCGCCATGAACGACCAGGCCCCCTGGTTGGCCGGCTCCTCCTGCACCCAGCGCACCTCTTGCAGGTTCGGGTAGCCCGCCAGGGCCTCCGGCAGCGTGCGGGTCGGTATCGGGTAGAGCCGCTCGAGACGGACGATCGCGGTGTCGGTCGCACCGCGGGCCGTACGCTCCGCAACCAGTTCCCAGTAGAGCTTGCCGCTGCACAGCAGCACCTTGCGCACCGCCGCAGGGTCGGCCATCACGTCCGGCAGCACCGAGCGGAACGTGCCGTCGACGAAGTCCTCGGTGGCCGAGACCGCGGCCTTGTTGCGCAGCATCGACTTCGGCGTGAACACGACGAGCGGGCGGTACAGCTTGGAGTAGACCTGCCAGCGCAGCAGGTGGAAGTACGACGCCGGCGTGGACGGCATCGCGATCGTCATGTTGTCCTCGGCGCACAGCTGCAGGAACCGTTCCGGCCGCGCCGAGGAGTGGTCCGGGCCCTGCCCCTCGTAGCCGTGGGGCAGCAGCATGACGACCGACGAGCGCTGGTTCCACTTCTGCTCGCCGGACGCGATGAACTCGTCGATGATCGTCTGGGCACCGTTCGCGAAGTCGCCGAACTGCGCCTCCCACATCACGAGCGCGTCCGGACGGGCGACCGAGTAGCCGTACTCGAAGCCGAGGCAGGCGAACTCCGAGAGCGGGGAGTCGTACGCGTAGAGCTTGCCGCCGCCCGCATAGCACTGCTTGAGCGGCTTGTACTGCCATCCGGTCTCGTGGTCGACGATGACGATGTGCCGCTGGCCGAAGGTGCCGCGACGGGTGTCCTGCCCGGCGAGGCGTACGGCTCGCCCCTCCGTGAGCAGCGAGCCGATCGCGAGCGTCTCGGCGAGCGCCCAGTCGATGGTGTCCTGCTCGATCATCCGGGCCCGCCGCTGCAGCTGCGGCGCGAGCCGCGGGTGGACCGCGAAACCGTCGGGCAGGGACAGCTGGGAGTCGATGACCCGTTTGACCGTCTCGTCGCTGATGGCGGTCGCCACCTCCGCGGCCGGACGCTGCGGCACGAGCGCCTTCTGCCCCTCGCGCTCCACCTGCCGCGACCGCTCGTTCAACGACTCCTCGGCGGTCACTTCCTTGGTCGCCTGGAACACCTTCTCCAGCTCGGCCTGGTAGTCGCGCAGCGCCTGCTCGGCCTCCTCGACCGTGATGTCGCCGCGGCCGATCAGGCCCTCGGTGTAGAGCTTGCGCACCGACCGCTTGTTGTCGATGATCTTGTACATCCGCGGCTGGGTGAGGGACGGGTCGTCCGCCTCGTTGTGGCCGCGGCGCCGGTAGCAGACCATGTCGATGACGACGTCCTTCTTGAACGCCTGCCGGAACTCGAAGGCCAGCCGGGCGACGTGCACGCATGCTTCCGGGTCGTCGCCGTTCACGTGGAAGATCGGCGCCTGCACCGTGCGGGCGACGTCGGTGGCGTACGTCGAGGAGCGGCTCGCCGCCGGGGAGGTCGTGAACCCGACCTGGTTGTTCACGACGACGTGCACCGTGCCGCCCGTGCGGTAGCCACGCAGCTGGGAGAGCGTGAGCGTCTCCGACACGACGCCCTGGCCGGCGAACGCCGCGTCGCCGTGCAGCAGGATCGGCAGTACGGGGTAGGCGTCGCCCCGGTCCAGCAGGTCCTGCTTGGCCCGGGCGTACCCCTCCAGCACCGGGTTCACGGCCTCCAGGTGTGACGGGTTCGAGGTGAGCGACACCGCGATCTGCTGCCCGTCGGCGGACGTGTACGTGCCCTCTGCTCCGAGGTGGTACTTGACGTCACCGGAGCCGTGCGCCATGCCCGGGTCGAAGCCGCCCTCGAACTCCCGGAAGATCTGGCTGTACGACTTGCCGACGATGTTCGCCAGGACGTTGAGCCGTCCACGGTGCGGCATACCGATCGCGACCTCGTCGAGCTGCGCGGCCGCGGCGCTGTACAGCACAGCGTCCAGCAGCGCGATCACCGTCTCCGCACCCTCCAGCGAGAACCGCTTCTGCCCCACGTACTTGGTCTGCAGGAAGGTCTCGAAGGCTTCGGCGGCGCCGAGCTTGGCCAGGATCCGCAGCTGCTCGGCCCGGTCGGGCTTGGCGTGCGGGATCTCGACCCGCTCCTGGATCCATTGCCGTTGCTCGGGGTCCTGGATGTGCATGTACTCGATGCCGATCGTGCGGCAGTACGAGTTGCGCAGGATCCCGAGGATGTCCCGCAGCTTGGCGAACCGCGTGCCGCCGAACCCGCCGGTCGCGAACTCGCGGTCGAGGTCCCAGAGCGTCAGCCCGTGGCTGCCGACGTCGAGGTCGGAGTGCGAACGCTGGTGGTACTCCAAGGGGTTCGTGTCGGCCATCAGGTGGCCGCGCACGCGGTAGGCATGGATGAGCTGCTGCACCCGGGAGGTCTTGTCCAGGTCGTCGTCGTGCGCCGTGGCGATGTCCTGGGCCCACCGGATCGGCTCGTACGGGATGCGCAGGGCGGCGAAGACCTCGTCGTAGAAGTCCTGCTCCCCGAGCAGCAGCTGGTGGACGACGCGGAGGAACTCCCCGGACTGCGCGCCCTGGATGATCCGGTGGTCGTAGGTCGAGGTGAGGGTGAGCGTCTTGCTGACCGCCTGGCGCGCCAGGGTCTCCGGTGCCGCTCCCTGGAACTCCGCCGGGTACTCCATCGCACCGACGCCGATGATCGTGCCCTGGCCGGCCATCAACCGCGGCACGGAGTGGACGGTGCCGATGGTGCCCGGATTGGTCAGGCTGATCGTGGTGCCGGCGAAGTCGTCGACGGTGAGCTTGCCGGACCGGGCCCGGCGGATCAGGTCCTCGTACGCCGACCAGAACCCGGCGAAGTCCATGTCGTGCGCGTTCTTGATGCTCGGCACGAGCAGCTGGCGCGTGCCGTCGGGCCGCTCCAGGTCGATCGCGAGCCCGAGGTTCACCGCCTCGTGCCGGCGCAGCGTGGGCTTGCCGTCGACCTCGGCGTACGCGTAGTTCATCTCCGGGTTGGCGCGCAGCGCCCGGACGACCGCCCACCCGATCAGGTGGGTGAAGCTCACCTTGCCGCCGCGGCTGCGCGCCAGGTGGTTGTTGATGACGATCCGGTTGTCGATCAACAGCTTCGCCGGGACGGTCCGCACGCTCGTCGCCGTGGGGACCGTGAGGCTCGCCTCCATGTTGCTCACCACGCGGGAGGCGGCGCCGCGCAGTGCCACCGACTCGACAGGGTCCGAGCCGTTGTCGCGCTGCGGCGGGGCCGCGGGCGAGGGGGGCGTCGAAGTGGCGGGCGCGGCCGGGGCAGCAGCCGGCGTGGGACGTGCGGGCGCGGTCGGCGCAGTGGCGGGCGCAGCAGGCGCCGTGGGGGCGGTTGCGGCCGGGTCCGGCCCGGCCGTCGTGGGCACCGACGCCTGCTCGGCGTTCGCGGGCGCGCGTACCGCGGCGTGCTCGGTGGGGGAGTAGTCGGCGAAGAACTCCCACCAGGCGGGGTCGACCTGGTTGCGGTCGGTCAGGTACTGCTCGTAGATCTCGTCGACGAGCCACTCGTTGGGACCGAAGCTCGCGAGCAGGTCGGTGCTGGTGTCGGACGGCGACGCTGGCTCCGGTGACACGGAGGTCTCTCCTGGGGACTTGGTCTGCCCGGGCTCCGGAGCGTCCCGGGTCGGCGTCGCCCAGCCTACGCGTCGCCGCGCCGACGTGGGCGACCGCCGCGACCGCGACGCACCTAGCATGCGGGCGTGACGATCCTGGTCGACCCGCCCAAGTGGACGTTCCGCGGGCGGCTGTGGGGTCACCTGGTGAGCGACGAGTCGTACGACGAGCTGCACGAGTTCGCCGGCCGGCTCGGCATCCCGCGCCGGGGGTTCGACCGGGACCACTACGACCTGCCCGAGGAGCGGCTCGCGCAGGCGGTCGCCGCGGGAGCCGTGCTCGTCACGTCCCGGGAGCTGATGACCCGGCTGCGGGCGGCGGGGCTGCGGCGCCGGCGAGTGCGGCCAACTCCCGGCTGAGGTTCGTCCGCGCCGCGCGCTCCCAGCGCCGGTAGCCCGTCCGGGTCCGGAACAGCCGGTCCCTGCCGAGCAGTCCGCGCAGCACCGCCGCGCGGCCGGCGGCGAACCCGGCGTCCGACAACTGTCCGTATTCCGCGCGGACCTCGCGCACGTAGGCGTCGTACGCCGGACGGGCCGCGGCCAGGATCGCCAGGTCCGCATCGCAGAGCACCGCCCCGTCACGGTCGTTTGGTTCCGGGTCGTGGGTGGCGGTCAGCCGCACCAGCCGGCCCACCTCGGCCACCCGCTGCTCGTCGACGCCGTACGCCGGCAGCAGCCGCTCGGCGAGCCGCGCGCTGGCCGCTTCGTTGTCGCTGCGCGTCGGGTCGTAGACCGCGTCGTGGAACCACGTGGCCAGGCGCACCGCGGTGAGGTCGTCCGCCTCGCCGGCGAGCTCGTCGACGGCGGCGAGCACCGCGTCCAGGTGGCGACCGTCGTGGTAGCGCCGGTGCGGCTCGCCGTACCGGGCGCGCAGCTCGCGGCGCAGGCCCGCAGGCAGGTCGTCCCGGCCGGGCGCACCGGTGCTCACCGCGACTGCTCGCGGCGGGCGTACGCGAGGAGCAGCGGCAGGCTGACGAGCAGCAGCACGGCCGGGACCGCGGAGAAGCCGAGGAGCACCGCGGCGAGGGCGGAGTCCGGCTGGGTGACGGGGGCGTCGAACGTCGAGGAGCGGAACGCCCCGGTCGCGAGGACCGCCGCGTACACCCCGGGTCCGAGCGCGAAGCCGAGCGTCTCGCCTCCGGTCCACAACCCCGTGAAGGCGCCGGCCTGCGCGCTGCCGGTACGGCCCGCGTCGGCGAGCACCGTGTCGGGCAGCAGGGCGAACGGGAACAGCTGCAGCGCGGCGTAGCAGACGCCGAGCAGCGCCGCGAGCAGCAGCGCCCCGGTCACCGACCCGGTCCCGGCGACGGGCAGGAACGCCGCCGCACCCAGCGCGTACACCACGGTGGCGGTGATCAGCAGGTGGATACGGCGCACCCGACCCGCCAGCGCGTTCCACGCCGGCACGGCGAGGGCGGTCGGTCCGACCAGCGCGACGAACAGTGCGCTGGTGAGCGCGTAGTCGCCGAGCCGGTAGGTCGCGACGTACGCGGCGCCGGCCAGCATCGTCGCCACCGCCAGCGCCTGCAGCACGTACGACGACATCAGCAGGAAGAACAACGTGTTGCCGCGCGCGAGCGCGAACGACTCGCGCAGCCCGAGGGACTGCGCACCCGGCCGGGACGGCACCCAGCGCGTCGAGCGGGCCGCAGTGAGCATCGCGGCGAGCACGATGACGGCGACGACCAGTCCCATCACGGCGTACGCCGGCCGGTCCTTGCCGAGCGCGTCGACGATCGCGGGGGCCAGGCCCCCCGAGACGAGGATCCCGACGGTGAGCGCGACCATCCGCCAGGCGACCGCACGGGTGCGCTGGCGCTCGAGGGGGGACATCTCGACGGGCAGCGCGGCGTACGGCACCTGGAAGCAGGCGTACGCCGTCGCGGCGGCGACGAACGCCGCCGTGACCCACAGCGCCGCTCCGGCGCCCGACGGGATCGGCACCGCGAACAGCAGCACGAAGCAGACCGGCACACCGATCGCACCGACGGTGAGCAGGCGCGTCCGGCGCCCCGTGCGGACCGCCTCGCGGTCGCTGGCCGAGCCGACGATCGGGTTGAGCACCACGTCCCACGCCTTGGGCAGCACCAGGATCGCCGCGGCCCAGCCGGCCGGTACACCGAGCACGTCGGTGAGCAGGAACAGCAGCAGCAGCCCCGGGACGGTGCTGAACACCCCGGTCCCGACCGACCCGGCGGCGAAGCCGAGCAAGCGCCGGCGCGACAGCACCGCGTTCGTCCGCGGCTGGGCCCCAGTCGTCATGGTGCGGCGACGCTAGCAGCGCGGGACCCGGGGCGGGCCCGGCTAACCTGACGCGGATGACGGCGCAATGGGTGGCGGATGCCGAGTTGCTGCAGGCGTTCGCGGCTCACGTCGCAGCCGACCCGGTCACCTTCGCGATCCCCGGGCACAAACGGCGGGCCGGCCGGCTCGATGCGGCGTACGGCCGGCTGCTCGACGGTGACGTACCGCTGCACGGCGGCATCGACACGGTCAAGCTCGAGCGGGGTGTGCTGCGCGACGCCGAGCGCAAGGCGGCCGAGCTGTGGGGTGCGCACTGGTGCCGGTTCTCCGTCGGAGGATCCAGCCACGCCAACCAGGCGGCGGTGCTCGCCCTCGGCCGACCCGGCCAGACGGTGCTCGTCACGCGGACGGCGCATCGCAGCACGCTGCTCGGCCTGGTGCTCGCGGGCCTGCACCCGGTGTGGTTGCCCAACGAGGTGGACGACCGGTTCGGCATCCCGTCCGGGCTGTCGCTGCCCGGTCTCGAGCGCGCGCTGGACGAGCACCCGGACGCCGTCGGCGTGCTGTGCGTGGAGCCCTCCTACCTCGGGACCCTCGCCGACGTCACGGCGATCTGCGAGCTCGCGCACGCCCGCGACGTACCCGTGATCGTGGACCAGGCCTGGGGAGCGCACCTCGGGTTCGCGCCCGGATACCCGCAGCACGCGATGGCGCGGGGTGCCGACGCGATGGTGATCAGCGCGCACAAGACGTTGCCGGCGTTCAGCCAGGCCTCGCTGCTGCTGGCGCGCACCGACCGGCTGGCCGCGGATCGGCTGGACCGGGGGTTCGACGCCGGGCACACCACCAGCCCGTCCGGGGCGATCCTGGCGAGCATCGACGCGGCGCGCGCGCTGCTCGCCGCTCCCGTCGGACGCGAGCTGCTCACGGCGTTGGCGGCGCGGGTGACACGGCTGCGGGCGGCGCTGCGACCGACCGGCCTGCTCGCGCCCGGCCCGGACGACTTCCCCGGCCGCTTCGACCCGGCGAAGATCGTCCTGCTCACAGCGGCTTCCGGACGGTCGGGAGTCGAGCTGGAGCAGGCGCTGCAGGACGTCGGCATCGGGGTGGAGATGGCCGACCGCGACACGCTCGTACCCATCGCCGGGCTGCTCGACGACGACGCCGCCTTCGACCTGCTGACCGAGACGCTGCGCACCGCGATGGACGCTCCCGCGGGCGCGCCGCGGCCGGTACAGGCAGCCAGCCAGTGGGGCAGCTTCTCGCCGCAGCGCTGCACCCCACGCGAGGCGTTCTTCGCCGACCGGGAGGCGGTCCCGTTCGCCGCAGCGGCCGGGCGCACCTGCGCCGAGCTGATCGCCCCGTACCCACCGGGAGTGCCGGTGCTGGTGCCCGGCGAGGAGGTCACCGCCGACGCCCTCGCGCGGCTGCGCGCCGCCGGCGAGGCGGGGCTGCGCATCGCGTACGCCGCAGACCCGACGCTGGCCACCGTGCAGGTGCTGCAGGACTGACCGCTGCTGGCACCGGTCGCCCTCAGTGATCCTCGGGCGGCAGAAAGTAGTTGGAAATACTCACGAAAAAGCCTTGCAAGGGCCGCAGTACATGCGTATGATATGAGCATGTCACCGAGCCGGAAGCGTCGCACCCGCACTGTCGAGGTGAGCGCTGCGGAGCGGGCGTATGCCGCGCAGCTGACGGCCGCGGACCTGGCAGCGTTCAACGCCGAGCTCGCCATGCTCGACCAGTTCGAACGCGCCGCGCTGGCCGCGCTGGCCGGGCCGGACGACCCGGACGCCGAGGAGGTCGTTGCAGACCTGGCAGATGAGGACCGCTACCGGCTCGCGCAGGCCACCTGGCTCGAGCAGCTGTGCACCACCTCGACCGACCTGGACCCGCACAGCCTGCTGCCGGTGATCGCGGCCGACCCGGCCACGATCGACACGGCCGGGACGCCGTACCAGCGCCTGGCGCAGCTGGCCCTGATCCGCCGGTTGAGCGGCTGGCTCGCCGCCCGCGAACTGGACATCGTCGCCGCACTGTGCCCCCCACCGGACCGCGAGAGCAGCGACGGGTTCCTGGCAGACAAGCACCTGGCCGAGGAGATCTCCGTCGTCTGCACGATCGGCACCTATGCCGCGGAAGGACTGCTCGAGGACGCCCGCGCCGCCGCCACCGTGTTCTCCGCGACCCGGGACCGGCTCGCGCACGGCGACATCAGCCGGGCCCACCTGGGGGTGCTTGTCGCCGAGACCGCGGTCCTCGAAGACGACCCGCAACTGGGCGATCGCCCCGAGACCGGGCAGGCCGTGCCCTGGCGCAGCGCGCAGGACAAGCAGCAGGAGATCCAAGCGCGGGTGCTGCCCCGCGCCGGCGAGCAGACCGTGGCCCAGTTCCGCCGCGCCGTACGCACCGCCATCTGCGCGGTCGACCCGCACGGCAGCGCAGAACGACGCCGCCAAGCCCTCGAACGCCGCGACGTCACCACCCGCACCCGCGCCGGGGAACCGATGGGCGAGCTGAGCGCTCACGATGACGCCTCGACCATCGCCGCCGTGCACGCCGAGCTCACCCGCCAAGCTCGCGACCTGCAACACGCGCGCGGCGGCGCCCGCGCCGCGCGGACCGATCCCGGCGCCCGCCTCGGCGCCTGCCGGGCAGATGTGCTCGCCGCCGCCATCCTCGGCACCCCACCGCTACGTACGGGCAACGAAACCCAGGAGATCAGCGACACCGCCCCGACCAGCGACACCGGTGAGACCGACGCCGCCGACGCGTGCACCTGCACCTGCGGACACTCCCGGCGCCGGGTGCTCGAAGGACACCTGGTCATCGATCTGGCCACGCTGCGCCGCGAAGCCGACAACCCCTGCCTGCTCGACGGCGAACCCATCCCCGCCCCGGTAGGACGCGAGCTGGCCAGAGCCGTGCAGGTGTGGCGGCGCATCGTCACCGACCCGGTCACCGGGCACCTGCTCGACTACGGGCGCCGCACCTACCTGCCAGAACCCTTGATCCGCTTCATCCGCGCCCGGGACAAGCGCTGCACCGCGCCCTATTGCGAGCGGCCCGCCAGACAAGTCGACCACCGCCTGCCGTACCCGCTGGGGCCCAGCAACACCGCCAACGAAGGCGGCCTGTGCGAACTACACCACGCGTTGAAGACCGCCGGATTCGTCGACATCAACGACGGTCACGCGGACGGCTCCATGACCTGGCACACCCTCTGGGGCCAGCACGTCACCGTCCGTCCCCAGGCATACCTGCCCAACCCCGGCGCCCCACCCGGGCCTGACTCGGGTCCACCACGCGCACCCGAACCACAGATGATCGAGGACGAACCACCGTTCTAACCGCTGAGCGCGGTCAGGGCGTTGTCGAGCTCCGTGACGAGCCGGTCGGCGTCATCGGCGGAGAACGGCAGCGGAGGCCTGATCTTCAGCACGTCGTCCTCGAGACCGGCGGTCCCGATGAGCAGCCGGCGCCGGCGCAGGTCGTTCATCACCGCGAGCGCGAGCCCGGTCGCGGGCCTTGCGTCGGAGTCGGCGAGCTGGACGCCCGCGAAGAGCCCGGCGACGCGGACGTCCACGATCGCCCGGTGCCGGGTCGCGAGCTCCCGCAGCCCCTTGCGCAGCTGCTCGCCGACCGTGAACGCGTGCTGCTGCAGGTCTTCGTCGTGGATCACGTCGAGCACTGCCTGGGCTGCCGCGATCGAGACCGGGTTTCCGCCGAAGGTGCTGAAGAACCGCACCTCGGGGCCGAACTCCGCGACCACCTCCGGCCGTACGACAGTGGCCGCCACCGGCATGCCGTTGCCCATCGGCTTGCCGAGCGTGACGAGGTCGGGCACGACGCCGTGCCGTTGGAAGCCCCACATCGCCTCGCCCGTCCGCGCGAAACCGGCCTGCACCTCGTCGGCGATGTAGAGGCCTCCGGCGTCTCGGACCGCCGCGACGGCGGGTGCGAGCAGTCCCGCGGGTTCGGGAAGGATGCCGTCCGAGGTGAAGATCGAGTCGACGAGCAGTGCGGCTACGCCTTCGCCGGCTGCGACGAGATCTGCCGCGGCCTGGGCGACCTGCAGCTGGAACTGCTGCGCGCCCTGCGGACCGGCGGGCGGGTCGACGACGCGCACCCAGTCGGCGAGCCGGTGCAGCCCGCCGAGGGACGGCGACACGCTCGCCGTCTCGGTCGTCACCCCGTGGTACGCATTGCGCGTCACGATCACGCCGCGCCGGCCGGTGCGGTACTTCGCGATCCGCAGCGCCAGATCGACCGCCTCGGACCCGGTGCAGCTGAACATGACGTGGCCCAGCTCGCCGGGCATCGTGGCGAGCAGGTCCTCGGAGTAGCGCAGCACGGCCTCGTGCAGGTACCGGGTGTGGGTGTTCAGGCGGGCCGCCTGGGTCGCGATCGCCTCGGTCACCCGCGGGTGTGCGTGACCGACGACCGGGACGTTGTTGTAGCAGTCGAGATACTCGTTGCCCTCCGGGTCGTACAGGTGCACGCCCTCGCCGCGTACGACGTGCACCGGCTGCTCGTAGAAGAGCCGGTACGCCGGGCCGAGATCGCGATCCCTGCGCCGCACCAGCTCGGCGCTGCGGTCGTCGAGCTCCTCGATGCGGCTGGGATCGAAATAGCTGGCCGGGCCGACCGTCGTGGTCATCCGCACTCCCTGGGTGTCGCGGCGTCGAGGGCGTCCATCACCACGCTATGCGGTGTGCTCGCGGTGGGCGGCTGCCATCCTCTCAGCCGTGCGACACGTCCTGGTCCTGGCCGACTCGCTCGCCTTCCACGGTCCGGACCGGCCGTGGCCGCCCGACGACCCGCGGCTGTACCCGAACGTGCTCGCGGCTGCGCTCGGTGCGGACGTACGGGCCGACGTCGTGGCCCGGCTCGGATGGACGGCTCGCGACGGCTGGTGGGCGTTGACGCGGGACCCGCGGGTGTGGGGAGTGCTGCTGCCGCGGGCCGACGCGCTGGTCCTCGGGCTCGGCGGGATGGACGCGCTGCCCGCGGCGCTGCCGACGTACCTGCGCGAGGGGATCGCCTACCTACGACCCGGGGCGCTGCGCCGTTCCGCGCGCGGGTGGTACCGCCGCCTCGCGCCGCCCGTGATCCGGGTGAGCGGGGGACGTATGCGGCAGCTGCCGCAGGAGGCGACCGACCGCTACCTCGCCCGGACCCTGTCGGGAGTCCGGCACTACCGCCCGGGCATCCCCGCGGTGCTGCTCACGCCGTCCCCGTACGCGAGCGCGGCGTACCCGGCGGACCGCCCGCACCGTCCCGCCGTCGCCGCGGCACGTCGGTGGGCGGCGCGTCACGGTACGGGCCTGGTCGAGCTGGACCCGATCGTCGGGCCGGCGCTCGCGTCCGGCACGGGGAACCCCGACGGGCTGCACTGGTCCTGGGCGACACACGAGGCCGTCGGGCGCGCGATCGCCGCTGCGCTCCAGGCGGCACAGGGCAGCGGACCGGCGGTGCCCCGTCACGAAAACCGTGACGGGACACCGCCGTGACAGGTCACCGCCGCGATGGATCAGCGACCGAGACCGAGCACGTAACGCGCCCCGGTCGGTGAGCCCACGCCGGTCACGTCGTCGTAGCCGCGGCGGGTGTGCAGCGACTGCGTCTGGTTCATCGTGCGCAACGAGGTCGAGGTGCCGTCGTCGGCATTGACACCGTTGAGGAAATCGACGCGTACGACGGACTGCACGCGGCTCGGGTCGACCACGTCGTGGTACGCGCCGGTGCCGTACAGCCGGTAGATCGCCGGGTTCGCGAAGCCGTGTGGATGGTGCGCTGCCTGGTCGGCCAGCGCCTCGATGCCGGCCATCAACGGCGAGGCGAGGCTGGTGCCGCCGATCCGGTACTCGCCGTAGCGCACCCCGTCGGGGAACGTCTGGGTCTCCCCGACGAGGAACCCGGTGTTCGGGTCGCCGAGCGCGCTGACGTCGGGCACCGCCCGCCCGGCCGAAGCGCCGAAGTAGTGCGAGATCGACCACGGCACGACCGGGCGCTGGTACCACGGCTGGGCGAACACCTGGCTGGTGCCGCCGCCGCCCCCGTACACCCACGACCCGGGTGGCGCCGGCTGCCAGCTGCCGTCGGTGAGGGTGCTCTTGCCGGTTCCCCACCCGGTCTCGAACAGGTACTGGTCGGCGCTGCCCACGGCGAGGCTGGTGCCGCCGACCGCGGTCACCCAGGAGTCGGAGGCGGGGTAGTCGGTCTGCCGGGTGCCGGTGCCGTCGACCTCGTCGCCGCTGTCGCCGCTCGAGTAGAAGACGCCGATGCCCTCGAGCGCCGCCTGCACGAACACCGTGTGGTAGGTCGCCAGGATGACCGGGTCGACCTCCTCACCGGCGTCGCCCCACGAGTTGCTGATCAGGTCCGCCCGGTGCTGGTCGACGATGGTGTTGAGCGCGACGAGCAGGTCGCTGTCCAGGCAGCTCGCCCCGCCCATGTAGAGCACGTTCGCTCCCGGAGCCATCGCGTGCACCGCCTCGACGTCGAGGGTCTCCTCGCCGTACCAGCCCTGCTCACCGCACTGGTCGCCGTTGACGGTGTCGTGGTAGCCGTACCGGTAGTAGTCGGGCTTGACCTCGCGGAACTGCCCGGGACGGAAACGCGGCTGGGAGTGCTTGGCGGCGTAGGTGTTGGCGTCGTGCAGGATCGTCGGGGCGTTGTACGCGTCGGTGATCGCCACCGTCGTCCCTCGACCGTCGATCCCGCGCCCGTGCAGCGCCGACAATCCGTACGCCCCTTGCAGCTGGCGCGGCGTGTACCCGCACGGCGCGTACGGCGGCGGTGCGGCGTACCCGCGCGGCAGCTTCGGCGTGCCGTATGCCTTCTTCGCTCCCCAGTAGCGCGAGCAGGGGCCCGCGTTCACGAACCCCTCGGGCGGCGGTGCCGACCGTGACGTCGGCACCGTGTGCGCGGACGGGTGCACCGCGTCCGTGGTCGCCTCCTCGGTACCGGGCAGGTCCCGGGTGCGGTCCGCGCGGCTGGACATCGGCTGGGTCAGCCGGGCGGCATGGTTGATGCCCTCGAGGAACCCGGCGACGACGGCGTTGACGTTGCGCGGCACGAACAACGGCGTCTTCGGCGCCAGGAAGGTGGTGGTGTTCCCGTCGGCGTCCGGTGCCGTGCGATAGCGGTGCAGGTCGGTCCAGAACGCGCGGTCGGCCGCCGCGACGGTCCCGGTCGCGGTGATCGTCAGGTGGTTCGCCGGGTCGTACGCGATCCGCATCCCGGCCTGTCGCAGCCACCGCGTCACCTGGGCCGCCGCGCCGTCGCTCGGGGCGAACAACCGCCGGTACTGCTGCGGGGACAGGTAACGGCCGTACAGCGGTGACCGCGGTTCGGAGACCAGCTTGGCCAGGGCGTCGGCGGCGTTCTGGCGCGGCACCTTCATGGAGAGGGTGAAGCGGGCCGGTGACCCGGGGGCGGCGGGTCCGAGGTCCTTTTCGCCCGACTGCAGGTGGTACGCGGAGCCGGGGATCTTCACCCAGCCCGGCGGCGGCCCCTGGTGGTGGCCGGAGGTCGCCTGGGCGACGGGCAGCAGGCTCGCGGAGACCAGCGCCGCGGCGCCGAGGCATGCGGCGGCGAGGGTCAGCCGGTGGTGGGGGAGGTGCATGCGGACTCCAGGTGGAGCGCAGGGACGTCCGGGATCGCCGGACGCTTACGGACAGAGCCTGCTGACCCGACCCAAGATCCGGTGGGCTGTCGGGAATCACCGGTCCGATCGGTCGGTCGATTCGGTACGGACGGTCGATGCCCGCGGGCCGACGCGGGGCGCGACGCGCGGCACGGGACAATGGTGGTCCGCGCCGGGATCGGACCGCAGCGGCGCGGGACACCAGGACGAGACGAGAGCGACGATGACCGCGAGCGTGCCGCCGGCCTCCGGGACGACCGGGAGCCAGTTCGACGTCGAGCAGATCCAGGAGCGCTGGCTCCCGGTGTGGGACCGGCTCGACCCGTTCCGCGCCGCTGACGACGGACGGGCCGAGCGCCGCTACATGCTCGACATGTTCCCGTACCCCTCCGGCGACCTGCACATGGGCCACGCCGAGGCGTTCGTGCTCGGCGACATCGTCGCCCGGTACTGGTTCCAGCGTGGGTACGACGTGCTGCACCCGATCGGCTGGGACTCCTTCGGCCTGCCTGCGGAGAACGCGGCCATCCAGCGTGACGCCCACCCCGCCGACTGGACGTACGCGAACATCGACACCCAGGCGGCGTCGTTCCGGCGCTACGCCGTCTCCTTCGACTGGTCGCGCCGCCTCGCGACCTCCGACCCGGAGTACTACCGCTGGACGCAGTGGCTGTTCCTGCGCTTCCGCGAGCGCGGCCTCGCCTACCGCAAGGCGTCCGCCGTCAACTGGTGCCCCAAGGACCAGACCGTGCTCGCCAACGAGCAGGTCGTGGCCGGCGCGTGCGAGCGGTGCGGGACGCCGGTCACCAAGAAGACGTTGACCCAGTGGTACTTCCGCATCACCGACTACGCCCAGCGGTTGCTGGACGACATGACCGCGCTCGAGGGCCGCTGGCCCGAGCGCGTCCTGACGATGCAGCGCAACTGGATCGGGCGGTCCGAGGGCGCGCACGTGCAGTTCGCGATCGACGGGCGCGAGGAGCCCGTCTCGGTCTTCACCACCCGCCCGGACACCTTGTTCGGCGCCACCTTCTTCGTGGTGGCCGCCGACGCGGCGCTCGCCGACGAGCTGTGCGCCCCGGAGTGCCGGGAAGAGTTCGCGGCGTACCTCGAGCAGGTCAAGCGGCTCTCGGACATCGACCGGCTCTCCAGCGAGCGGGCGAAGACGGGGGTGTTCCTCGGGCGGTACGCCGTGAACCCGGTGAACGGCGAGCGCATCCCGGTGTGGGCTGCCGACTACGTCCTGGCCGACTACGGCACCGGCGCGATCATGGCGGTCCCGGCGCACGACCAGCGCGACCTGGACTTCGCCCGCGAGTTCGACCTGCCGGTCCGGGTGGTCCTCGACACCGGCGAGCCGGACCCGGCGGTCAGCGGCATCGCCACCGCCGGCGAGGGCGTGCACGTGAACTCCGGACCGATCGACGGCACCGGCAAGGAGGAGGGGATCGCCCGGATCGTCGAGCTGCTCGAGTCCAAGGGGGTCGGCCGCGGCGGTGTCGCGTTCCGGCTGCGCGACTGGCTGCTGTCCCGGCAGCGGTTCTGGGGCGCCCCGATCCCGATCGTGCACTGCGCGAGCTGCGGCGAGGTGCCCGTACCCGACGACCAGCTGCCCGTCCGGCTGCCCGACCTGCGCGGCAGCGAGCTGGCGCCGAAGGGGGTCTCGCCGCTCGCCTCGGCGACCGACTGGGTCCGTACGACCTGCCCGCGGTGCGGCGGGCCCGGGGAGCGCGACACCGACACGATGGACACGTTCGTCGACTCCTCCTGGTACTACCTGCGCTACTGCTCGCCGTCGTACACCGACGGTCCGTTCGACCCGGAGGCGGTGCGGCGGTGGATGCCCGTCGCGCAGTACGTCGGCGGGGTCGAGCACGCGATCCTGCACCTGCTCTACAGCCGGTTCTTCACCAAGGTCCTGCACGACATGGGGATGGTCGACTTCGTCGAGCCGTTCACGGCGCTGCTCAACCAGGGTCAGGTCATCAACCAGGGCAAGGCCATGAGCAAGTCGCTCGGCAATGGTGTGGACCTCGGCGAGCAGCTCGAGCGGTTCGGGGTCGATGCGGTACGCCTGACGATGGCGTTCGCCGGTCCTCCCGAGGACGACATCGACTGGGCCGACCTGTCCCCGTCCGGCTCGCAGCGCTTCCTGGCGCGGGCGTGGCGGCTGGCCGGTGACGTGAGCTGCCCCCCGGGCACCGACCCGGCCACCGGGGACCGCGAGCTGCGGCGCGCGACAGCGCACGCGGTGCACGAGGCCACCGCGGCGCTCGACTCCCACAGGTTCAACGTCGCCGTGGCCCGCACGATGGAGCTCGTCAATGCCACCCGCAAGGCGATCGACAGCGGGCCCGGCGCAGCGGACCCGGCGGTGCGGGAGGCGGTCGAGGCGGTCGCGGTGATGCTCTCGCTCGTGGCGCCGTACACGGCCGAGGACATGTGGGCCCGGCTCGGCCACGAGCCGACCGTGGCCCGCGTCGGCTGGCCGCAGGCCGACCCCGACCTGCTCGTGCAGGAGTCGGTCACGTGCGTGGTGCAGGTCGCGGGCAAGGTACGCGCCCGGTTGGAGGTGCCGCCGGGCATCGCCGCCGCGGAGCTGGAGGCCGCCGCCCTCGCCGAGCCGGCGATCGTGGCCGCGCTGTCCGGGCGACCGGCGCGCCGGGTGATCGTGCGCGCTCCGTCCCTCGTCAACATCGTGCCGGGGTGAGCGCGGCGTGAGCACCGCCGCGGCTGCCGGCCGGGTCGCCGTCGTCACCGACTCCACGAGCTACCTGCCCGCGGGGCTGCTGCCTGCTGACGCGGTGACCGTCGTACCGGTCCAGGTGGTGATCGCCGGTCGGGCGTACGACGAGGGTACGGAGGTGAGCCCCGCCCAGGTGGCGGCGGCGTTGCGGGAGTGGCAGGTGGTGACAACCTCCCGGCCGGCTCCGGAACGTCTCGCGCAGGCATACGAGTGTGCGGCGCAGTCCGGTGCGACCGGCATCGTGTCGATCCACCTCTCCGCGCAGATGTCGGGGACGTACGAGTCGGCGCTGCTCGCCGCCCGCCGCTCGCCGGTGCCGACGCGCGTCATCGACAGCGGATCGGTCGGGATGGGTGCCGGCTTCGGGGTCATCGCCGCCGCCCGGGCCGCAAGCGACGGCGCCGGTCTCGACGCCGTCGCCCGCGCCGCCCGCGAACGCTGCGCCGCCTCGTACTCGCTGTTCTACGTGGACACGCTCGACTACCTGCGCCGCGGCGGGCGGGTCGGCGCCGCGCAGGCGATGCTCGGCCAGGCCCTCGCCGTCAAGCCGATCCTCACCATCGTGGAGGGACAGGTCCGGCTGCTGGAGAAGGTACGGACCGCGTCCCGTGCGCTCGCGCGCATCCAGGAGCTCGTCGTGGCGCGGGTGGCCGACGGCGAGGCGGACCTCGCGGTGCACCACCTCGACGCCCGGGAACGCGCCGAGACCGTCGCGGAGCGGCTCACCGCCGCGCTTCCCGGTGCGCAGGTCGTGGTGTCCGAGGTGGGTGCGGTCGTGGGCGCGCACGTCGGTCCGGGCATGATCGCGGTCGTCGTCTCACCGCACTGAGCGGAGCGCTCTGCCGTGGCCGGATTCCAGGACCTGCGTGCGACGCTCCAGGCGTTGCTGCCGGACGTCATCCGCACGATCTGGACGTACTCGGCCGCCGGTCTGCTCGGCTACCTCGTCGGCTCGCTGAACCCCGCGTCGATGATCGCGCGGGCCCGTGGCGCGGACCTGCGCGGGCGCGGCTCGGGGAACCCGGGGGCCACGAACGCCGGCCGCGTCATGGGCTGGCGCGTGGGTGTGCTCGTCGGCCTGCTCGACGTGGCGAAGGGGTACCTGCCGGTGCTGCTCGTCGCGCTCGTGGCCGGTGCCGGCCCGGCGCGGGTGGCAGGGCTGGCCGCCGTCGTCGGCCACATCACCTCGCCGTGGCTGCGGGGGCGGGGCGGCAAGGGGGTCGCGACCGCGCTCGGTGCCATCCTCGCGGTGCACCCGCTCTGGGTGCTGCCGGTGATCGCCGTGTTCGGGATCGTCGTCGCCGTCTCCCGCAACGTCGGACTCGCGTCGGTCTGCGGCGCGCTCGTGCTCGTACCGACCGCGCTGCTGCTGCCGAGCGACGGCCTCGACCTGTTCTTCGCGCTCGCGCTCTGCGTGATCGTCTGCGTCCGGCACGTGGAGAACCTGCGGCGCACCTTCACCGGGCTCGTCGCGCGCCCGGGACGGCGCGCCGGAGGCGATCCACAGGATCGCGACGTGCACCGTCGTGCACAGGGCGGTGCCTGACGACTCCGCCACGCCTGGTCCGGTGCCTAGCGTGCCGGGATGCGCCGGCTCCCCTGGCTCGGGCAGGGCCCCGACCCCCTCGTCGTACGGGCGCGGCTGCGCCGGCTGGCCGGGCTCGACGGCGAGGTCGCCGACCCTCCGGCGCCTCCGCTCGACGTTGCCGCTCCACCCGCGTCGGCGACGCCGGCACCGGGCCGGCCCGGTCGTGGCGCGTCCCGTGCGCTCGCGGCCCTCGCGCTCGGTGCGCTGCTCGTGGCGGGGCTGCTCACCTGGCGCTCGCAGGGCGGTGAGCTCACCCCGACCCTCGTCAACTCCGGCAGCACGGCTGGCCCGGCGAGCACCGGCGGTGCCGGGCCGGCGCCGAGCGGGTCGCCTGCGGCAGAGGTGGTCGTGCAGGTCGCCGGAGCGGTGCGTCGTCCCGGCGTGCTGCGGCTGCCTGCCGGGGCGCGGGTCGCCGACGCGATCGAGGCGGCCGGCGGCGTACGGAACGGGCGCTCGACCGGCGCGCTGAACCTGGCGCGGCGGGTCGTCGACGGGGAGCAGATTGTCGTCGGCGCGAAGGCCGGGCCGCCGCCGCTCGCGGATGGATCGCCGACCGCGCCGACGGCGCCCGTCGTCGTCGACCTGAACCTGGCCGACGCCGCCGCCCTGGACACCCTGCCGGGTGTCGGCCCGGTGACGGCCGCCGCGATCCTCGCCTACCGCGACGCGCACGGCGGCTTCACGTCGGTGGAGCAGTTGCGCGAGGTCGACGGCATCGGGCCCAAGACGTACGAGCGTCTCGCGCCGCTCGTGCAGGTCGGGTGATCGCCCGGCCGGCGCTGCGGCTGGTCGCCGTCGCCGCTGCGGCGTGGGGGAGTGCCGCGGCGGGCGTCCTCGGCAGCGCCGCCGGCTTCGCCGGACTGCTCGCCGCCGCAGCAGCGGGGCTCGTGGTGGTCGGCCTGGCACCCGCTCTCGTCGGTCGCAGCGTGCTCGCCGTGCTGGTGGTCGCGGGGTGCGCCGCCGGTGCGGCGGTGCTGCGTACCGCGCCGCTGGTCTCCGGTCCGCTGCCGAGCGCCGCGGCGGACGGCGCGTACGTCACCGCAACGCTCGTGCTCACCGGCGACCCGGTCGCGCAGCAGGGCCGCACCAGCGGGTCGTACCGCAGCGCCGACCGCGTCGTCGCGACCGCGGATCTGGTGCAGTGGCGCCGGGCCGGCGCCGGGTACGCGTCGGCGCTGCCGGTGCGCGTGGCCTGGCACGACACCCTGCTGCGCCCGGCGCCCGGCACGCTCCTGACGGTGCGCGGCCGGATCGGGCCGGACGACCCGCTACGGCGCAGCGCCGCCTACCTCGCCGCCGAGTCGGTCACGGTCACGGCGCCCGCGCCGGACCTGCAGGAAGGTGCGCAGCGGCTGCGCGCGGCGCTGCAGGCGGCGGCGAGCGGCGTCGGCGGCGACGGCGCAGCGCTGCTGCCGGGCCTGGTGGTCGGTGATACGAGCGCCGTGGGCGACGACCTTGACCAGGCGATGAAGGACTCCGGGCTCGCGCACCTCACGGCGGTATCGGGCGGCAACGTCGCGGTCACGCTCGGGATGATCTGGTGGGTCGCCCGGGCGGCCGGGCTGCGCCGGCGCGGCCTGGTGGCCCTGGGGGCCGTGATGCTCCCGGCGTACGTCGTGCTCGTGCGTCCGGAACCGTCCGTGGCGCGGGCCGCGCTCATGGCCGCCGTGGGGATGCTGGCGCTGCTCGGCGGGCGGCGTACCGACGGCGCCGCGGTCCTCGCGGTCACCGTCACCGGACTGGTCGTGCTCGACCCGTTCCTGACGCTGCGCGTCGGCTTCGCGCTGTCGGTGGCGGCCACGGCCGGCCTGGTCACCCTCGGCCGACGGCTGGCGCCGCGGCGGGCCGGCGGGGTGGTGCGAGCGCTCGGCCAGTCGTGGGCCGCGGCGGTCGCCGCGTCCCTGGCGGCGGCCCCGCTGGTCGCCGCCATCGGCGGCGGGGTCCCGTTGCTGTCGGTGCCCGCGAACGTGCTCGCCGAGCCGGCCGTCGGCCCGGCTAGCGTGCTCGGGCTGCTCGTCGCCGGGCTCGGCGTCCTCGCGCCCGGCCCGGCGGCAGTGCTCGCGCACGTCGCGACCGTGCCCGCGGGATGGATCGCGGCGGTTGCCCGCCACGCGCAGGACGTGCCGGGCGCGGTGCTGCCCTGGCCGACCGGTGCGCCCGGAGGCGGGCTGCTCGCGGTCGTGCTGCTGCTCGTGCTCGCCGCCGGCTGGGCCGCGCACCGCGCCGGCCGCCTCCGGCCGGTGGCCGCTGCCGGCGCGGTGGTGCTGCTCGTCGTGGTGGTGCTGCCCGCGGCGGGCCGCCCGCTGCTGCCCTCGTCCTGGCCCCCGGAGGGCTGGGTGATCGTCGCCTGCGACGTCGGCCAGGGCGACGGGCTGGTGCTCAACGCGGGCCCGGGCATCGCGGTCGTCGTCGACGCGGGGCCCGACCCGGCCGCGATGGATCGGTGCCTGCAGCGGCTCGGGGTGCGCCGGGTGCCCGCGCTGCTGCTCACCCACGAGCACGCCGACCACGTCGAGGGCGTACCGGGCGTGCTGCGCGGCGGACGCGAGGTCGGAGAGGTGATCGTCTCCCCGCTTGCCGACCCGCCCGGCGAGGCGTCTCGGGTTCGCGGCTGGGCAGCTGCTGCCGGCGTGCCCGTCCGCGCCGCGGCAGCGGGAGAGCAGGTACGGGTCGGCGCGCTCGAGTGGACGGTGCTGTGGCCGCAGCGGCTGCTCACCGGGACCGACTCCGGCCCGAACAACGCCAGCCTGGTGCTGCTCGTACGGGCCGGGGGACTCACCCTGCTGCTTGCCGGCGACGTCGAGCCACCGGCGCAGGGCGTCCTGCTGGGCGAGCAGCGGATCCCGCACGTCGATGTGGTGAAGGTGCCGCACCACGGCTCGCGGCACCAGGACCCGAGGTACGCCGTGACGAGCGCGCCCGGCGTCGCCCTCGTCAGCTGCGGGCGCGACAACGACTACGGCCACCCGGCGGCTGCGACGTTGCAGGCGTATCAGGCGGTCGGCGCCGCGATCGGCCGTACCGACACCGAGGGCGACCTCGCCGTCGTCGCCGACCCGCTGCACGGCGGCCCGCTGCTTCTCGCGCGCGGCCGGTGAGCGACCGGGGTGCCGAGGGACTGCGGGTGGTGGGTGGCACGATGACCGCGTGCCACCCACTCGCCGCGCGCCCGCCTCCTCGCCGGACGCGCGCAACGCGGCTGCCGTCCTGGTGCTCGGACCCGAGGACTTCCTCGCCGACCGGGAGGTCGCCGCCCTCGTCGCCCGGGCGCGCGAGGCGGACCCGGCGACCGAACGTCGCGACGTCGATCTCGGCTCCGAGCGGGCCGCCGGCGACCTCGCCGCCGCGCTCTCGCCGAACCTGTTCGGCGACGCGGCGGTCGTGGTGTGCCGCGGCGCCGAGTCCGCGGACCCGGCCGTCGTCGAGGTGCTGCTCGACGCGGCACGAAGCGGGCCAGGGCAAGGCGCGACCCTCGTCGTCGTCCACCCGGGGGGCGTCAAGGGACGCGGGGTCGCGGACAAGCTGAAGAAGGGCGGCTTCGCGGTCCTCGCCTGCGAGAAGCCCAAGGGCCGGGCGTTCGAGGAGTTCGTCGCGCGCGAGTTCGCCGCGCACGGGCGCCGGCCGGCTGGTGACGCGGTGAGCGCGCTGCGCGCCGCGGTGGGTGACGACCTGCGGCTGCTGGCCGCGGCGGTGGCGCAGCTCGCCGCCGACGTCGAGGGCACAGAGATCGACGCCGAGGACGTGGCGACGTACTACGAGGGCGTCGCCGACGTGCCGGGCTACCTCATCAGCGACGCCGTGTGGGACGGCCGCGCCGCCGAGGTGGTCCGCCGTACGCGCTGGGCGCTGGTGAACGACCCGGGCATCGGTCCGGCGATCACGTCCGCGGTCGCCGGTGGGCTGCGGTCGCTGGCCCGGTACGGGTCGGCGCCGCGTGGCATGGCGGAGGGCCAGCTCGCCGCCCACGTCGGCGCCCCGCCGTGGAAGCTGCGGGCGCTGCGCGAGCAGACCGGGCGCTGGCACCCGGCCACGCTGGCCCGCGCGTTCGGCGCCCTCGCCGTCGCCGACGCCGCGGTCAAGGGACGCGACGCCCGCGGCAAGGTCTTGCAGGAGGCGGGGCTGGACCGCGAGCAGAGCAGCTACCTGCTCGAACGCACCCTGCTGCGGATCGCCGGCGCGACCCGTACCGGGCGGCGCTGAGAGGGCAGGACCTGGATCAGGCCTTGTCGAGCGTGGCCGCGCGGGAGGCGATCGCCGACTTGCGGTTCGCGGCCTGGTTCTTGTGGATGACGCCCTTGCTCGCGGCCTTGTCGAGGGCGCGGCAGGCGGAGCTGGCGGCGGTCTGCGCCGCGGCGACGTCGCCGGCGTCCGCGGCCTCGTGGAACCGCCGTACGGCCGTCTTCAGCGAGGACTTCACGGACTTGTTGCGCAGCCGGGCCTTCTCGTTGGTCCGGTTGCGCTTGATCTGCGACTTGATGTTCGCCACGTGGAAGCCTTCGCTGGTCGTCAGGGTCGTCGGATGCGGGCGGGCCGTACGAGCACACACCGGCCCGCGACGATACCGGGTCGCGGCGTGCCGCTCCAAATCGCGCGGTGGTGCCGACCGGTCGGCGCACCCGGCGCACGTGGGACGATAGCGCCCGGAGCCGGCCGACCCGTTGCCGCCCGTCCGCCCGTACCCGAACGACAGGATCCCCCACCCGTGGCACTGACGCAGCGCGCCTCCGGACCCGCACCCGGTGCCACAGACCCCGCCCGGATCCGCAACTTCTGCATCATCGCGCACATCGACCACGGCAAGTCGACGCTCGCCGACCGGATGCTGCAGCACACCGGCGTCGTCGAGGAGCGGGTCATGCGCGCCCAGTACCTCGACCGCATGGACATCGAGCGCGAACGCGGCATCACCATCAAGAGCCAGGCGGTGCGGTTGCCGTACCTGGCCAAGGACGGCGCGTCGTACGTGCTCAACCTCATCGACACGCCAGGTCACGTCGACTTCACCTACGAGGTGAGCCGCAGCCTCGCCGCGTGCGAGGGCGCGGTGCTGCTCGTCGACGCGGCGCAGGGGATCGAGGCGCAGACCCTCGCCAACCTCTACCTCGCCCTCGAGAACGACATGGTGATCATCCCGGTCCTGAACAAGATCGACCTGCCGGCGGCCCAACCGGAGAAGTACGCCGCCGAGCTCGCGCACGTCATCGGGTGCGAGCCGGACGAGGTCCTGCAGGTGAGCGCCAAGACCGGCCACGGGGTGGAGGCGCTGCTCGACGCCGTCGTGGCCCGCGTACCGCCGCCGGTCGGGGAGGCCGACGCACCCGCCCGCGCGATGATCTTCGACTCGGTCTACGACACCTACCGCGGCGTCGTCACTTACGTGCGGGTCGTCGACGGTCACCTCTCCACGCGCGAGCGCATCGCGATGATGAGCACCGGCGCCACCCACGACCTGCTCGAGGTGGGGGTGATCTCCCCGGAACCGACGCCCGCTGACGCGCTGGGCGTCGGCGAGGTCGGCTACCTCATCACCGGCGTGAAGGACGTGCGCCAGTCCCGCGTCGGTGACACCGTGACGACCGCACGCAAGGGCGCGGCAGCGCCGCTGGGTGGCTATCGCGACCCGAAGCCCATGGTGTTCTCCGGCCTCTACCCGCTGGACGGCTCGGACTACCCGGAGCTGCGGGACTCGCTGGACAAGCTCAAGCTCAACGATGCGGCGCTCGTGTACGAGCCGGAGTCGTCCGCCGCGCTCGGGTTCGGCTTCCGGTGCGGGTTCCTCGGACTGCTGCACCTCGAGATCGTGCGCGAACGGCTGGAACGCGAGTTCGGCCTCGACCTGATCTCCACGGCGCCCAACGTGGTCTACCGCGTGGACATGGACGACGGCAGCGAGCTGACCGTCACCAATCCCAGCGAGTTCCCCGCGGGCAAGGTCGCCGCCGTCCACGAGCCGGTCGTACGAGCCACGATCCTGGCTCCCAGCGAGTACGTCGGGGCGATCATGGAGCTCTGCCAGAGCCGGCGCGGCACCCTCGAGGGCATGGACTACCTCTCCGAGGAGCGGGTCGAGCTGCGCTACTCGCTGCCGCTCGCGGAGATCGTCTTCGACTTCTTCGACGCGCTCAAGAGCAAGACCCGCGGCTACGCCTCCCTCGACTACGAGCCGCACGGCGAGCAGAGCGCGGACCTGGTGAAGGTCGACATCCTGCTGCACGGCGACCCGGTCGACGCCTTCAGCGCGGTGGTGCACCGCGAGAAGGCGTACGCGTACGGCGTGGCGATGGCCGGCAAGCTGCGTGAACTAATCCCGCGCCAGCAGTTCGAGGTGCCGATCCAGGCCGCGATCGGCTCGCGCGTCATCGCCCGGGAGACGATCCGGGCGATCCGCAAGGACGTGCTCGCCAAGTGCTACGGCGGCGACATCAGCCGCAAGCGCAAGCTGCTCGAGAAGCAGAAGGAGGGCAAGAAGCGCATGAAGATGGTCGGGCGGGTCGAGGTGCCGCAGGAGGCGTTCATCGCGGCGCTCTCCACCGAGAGCACGCCGGCCAAGCCGAAGTGACTACGGCCGCCAGGGCTTTCCGGCCTTACGGGCCTTCTTGCGCGCCTTCTTCAGCTGGCTGAGCGACAGCGTGCGGTAGCCCTTGGTCACGGTCACCGCCTGGCCCGCGAGGCGGCTGCCGCGCTTGGAGGTGAGCGCGCCCGGCCCGCCCGGGTCGAGCACCGTGACATGCACCTTGGCCTGCGCGCTCGAGCTGGCCCGCCCGCCGTGGTTGCGCTTCGGCCCGTTCGGCATCGTGAAGAACCGCCCGTCGTGCTTGGTGCCCGGCCAGTCCACCCGGACCTCGGCCCCGTCGATCCGGCGGCCGCGGCTGTCGAACGCCGACACGTCGATCTTGGGCGTACGTCCCAGCACCACCTTGGTGCGGATCAGGCGCACCTTCACCCGTGCGACCCGGGCCGGCATCGCGGAGGCGCGCGGGATGCTGCGCAGCAGCGACGCGAGGCTGTTGCACGAGAGCGGCAACACCTTGCGGGTGATGGCGCGTGCGGCCCCCGGCCCGCGTGACGTGAGGATCCCGCGAAGCTTGCCGGCGTACGGCCGGGAGCGCCGCGCGATGTCGGAGATCACCTGCCGCGCATCGGTGACCCGGGGCAGTGATGCCGGCTTGGGGCACAGGTCGTGCGCCGCACCCGCACGCGAGGTGAGCCCGCTGGTGTGGACCTCGTACCTACGTGCGGTCGCAGAGTTGTCCCGCGAGTCGGCCTTCGCGTGGTAGGGCATGCTCACGTCGCCGACGTAGTGCGCCATGATGCCGAACCACTTGCTGGCGTCGCGGTAGTCACCCGACTGGTAGGCCCGTACGGTGCGCACGTAGTACTCGGCGCTCTTCTGCGCGGCCCCGCGCCCGCCCCCCGATTCCTTGAACACGTGGTCGCCCTTGGTGGCCGCGCTGCGGTAGACGTCCGGGTAGCCGCTCCAGCGGCGGGCGACGGCCGGGTCGAACCAGCCGCCGACGCCCGCCTTGCCGCCGGCGATCCGGTACGCCTGGTCGACGATCCAGTCGTGGGTGCCGTACCCGTTGCGGACGGTGCCGCCCGGGCCCTTGCGGTCCCCGCCGTTCCCCCAGGCCTGGGCGTCGGGGGCGGGCAGGACGGCCGCGACGAGGCCGGCCGCGCACAGCGCGGTGGCCGTGACGGTCACGACCCGGCGGGTCGGCAGGACGGTGTCGGTCCTCTGGGTGTGGGCTGGCATCGGTGAGGTGCTCCTCGCGGCCGGACGACGGTCGGGCGCAGGGCGGGCTCGCGGGCGGAGCCACCCCGAGAGGGTT
>OFIS01000200.1_pt1 | contig 58189 bp, 57 predicted proteins | sample 1775071 | NCBI WGS metagenome assembly OFIS01 (sample SAMN08195774, study PRJEB24354) | sludge metagenome | isolation source: sludge from phenol fed wastewater aerobic bioreactor C | place: India: Nagpur | collected 2016-09-17
GCTCCGAGGCGCTCAATCCGGAGAACCTGATCTGCCGCGCCTGCCGCGCCATCAAGGCCGAGGTGCCGGAGATCGGCCTCATCACCGACGTCGCGCTCGATCCCTATACGAGCCACGGCCACGACGGCCTGCTCGAGGGCGAGGAGATCGTCAACGACGCCACCGTCGCCCGCCTCGTCGCCCAGGCGCTGGTCCAGGCCGAGTCCGGCGCCGACATGATCGCGCCCTCCGACATGATGGACGGCCGCATCGGCGCGATTCGTCGCGGCCTCGACGCCCACGGCTTCACCCATGTCCAGATCATGGCCTATTCGGCCAAATACGCCTCCGCTTTCTACGGCCCCTTCCGCGACGCCGTCGGCACCAACAAGACCCTGATCGGCGACAAGCGCACCTATCAGATGGATCCGGCCAATACGGAAGAAGCGATCCGCGAGGCCGCCCTCGACATCGACGAGGGCGCCGACATGATCATGGTCAAACCGGGCATGCCCTATCTCGACATCTTGGCGCGACTGAAGACGACCTTCGGTCTGCCGACCTTCGCCTATCAGGTCTCGGGCGAATACGCGATGATCGAGGCGGCCGCCGCCAACGGCTGGATCGATCGCGACCGCGCCATGATGGAGAGCCTGATCGCCTTCAAGCGCGCCGGCGCCGACGGCGTGCTCACCTATTTCGCCCCCTTCGTCGCCGAGATGTTGAAGGCGGGGGCGTGATCGCGGCGGGCCGGATCCCGGCCCTGACGGGGCTCTGTCTCCTCGGCGCGGCGATGACCGCCTGCGGGCGTGTCGACGAGGCGGAACGGGCCACCTGCGTCGCGGTGGTCCCGGCGATCGAGGCCGCCTCGCGCGGGCCGATCGAGATCGTCTCGGTCGAGCCCCTGCGCGCCGACCTGCCGACGCTCCATCTCCAATACCGGGTCGGGCAGGGCGCCCATGCGCGCGGCGGCTTCCTCGACTGCGCCTTCGGCCCCGACGAGGACCATCCCGGCCGCACCCGGCTCGTCGGCGTGCGCTCCGCCGCCGGCGCCCTGTCGCCGGCGCGGCTCTTCGTCCTCGAGCGCTTCTGGCTCGCCGACGCGGGCGCGCGCGGCGAGGGCGCGGCACGTCTCGCGATGCCGGCCGACGGCCGCTGAACGTCCTTTCCGGAGTCTCCATGAACGTCCTTTCCGAAGTCTTGGAGTCTTCGGTTGATCGAATCTGAATCGAATACTGTCGGACCGATTCAGAAGATGTTCAGCAAGACATTCGGAGGTGGGGTTTTACCAAAAGTTCATGATGCAATTTAAGGCGATTTTAGACTCGGTTCGGTACATTTCAGCTCATGAAGAGGCCAGAAGAGCCCAAAGAACAAACGAGCTGAGTGAGGCATCAACCCATGAACACTCTCAAGAAGGCGGCGGCTCTCGCGCCCCGTACCGAGGAACAGGAGGCCATTCGGCCGCTCTACCTCGAAGCGCTGACTCTGGTGGAACGCCTCCATCGTCGCCTGCTCGACGTCATCAAGGACGAGTTCGACCGCGTCGGCCGTGACGACGTCAACGCCGTCCAGGCGCTCCTGCTGTTCAACATCGGCGGCGCCGAGCTGACCGCCGGCGAGCTGCGCACCCGCGGCTACTATCTCGGTTCGAACGTCTCCTACAATCTCAAGAAGCTGGTCGAGGGCGGCTACGTCCGTCACGAGCGCTCCCGCGTCGACCGTCGCTCGGTCCGCGTGTCGCTGACCGAGAAGGGCCGCGAGATCGCCGACGTCGTCGATCGCCTCTACGACCGCCAGCTGCGTTCGATCGAACAGGTCGGCGGCATCGGCCCCGGCGAGTTCCAGACGATCAACAAGTCGCTCCAGCGTCTCGAGCGCTTCTGGACCGACCAGATCCTCTATCGTCTCTGAGACGAGGCGCTTCGAACGCAAGAAGAAATCGAAGTCGGGCAGGCTCGACTTCGAGGGCGCTTCGGGATCGACCGGATCCACTATCGACTTCGAGCATCACTCGCTCCGGATGGCAGACCCTGAAGGCCCGGACGGTTCTCCGTCCGGGCCTTCTCCTCGTTCGGGCCTTCCCGTCGTTCGTTCGGGCCGGCCGCGCGTTCCGCGACCACCCGTGCGTGACGGCGGTTGCGCCGGTCTGCCCGTCGCCACGGGCACTTGTCTTTCGGGCCGCGTCCGGGTCTCGTGTGGACCCGCCCTCGCGACCGGATCCTCGCCTTGCAGAAACTCGTCCACCCCCATGAGATCCTGACCGGCCTGCTCGTCACCCTGGTCGGTTACGCCTCCTCCGGCGCCATCGTCATTCGCGGCCTCGCCGCCGTCGGCGCGAACGAGGCGGAGATCGTCTCGGCCATGGTCGGGCTGGCGATCGCGCTCGGCGTGTTGGCGATCGGCCTCAGCCGGTGGACGCGGATGCCGATCTCGATCGCCTGGTCGACGCCCGGCATGGTGCTGCTCGCCACCGTCGGGGTCGGGTCCGGCGGGTTCCCCGCCGCCGTCGGCGCCTTCGTCACGACGGGCCTGCTGGTCGCCGCCTCCGGCCTCTTCGAGCCGCTCGGCCGCCTCGTCGGCGCGATCCCGAAGCCGATCGCCAATGCGATGCTCGCCGGCGTGCTCCTCAAGTTCTGCCTGCTGCCCTTCACCGCGCTGACCGAGATGCCGCTGGCGATCGGCGCCATCGTCGCCACCTGGGTGGTGCTGATGCGCTTCGCCCGCCTGTGGGCGGCCCCGGCGGCGGCGGCGCTGGCGCTCGCCTTCATGGGGCTCGGCGGCGAGGGGGCCTTCTCCGGCCTCGCCTTCGCATGGCCGAAGCTCGTCTTCGTCGCGCCCGTGTTCGATCTCGAGACGACGATCTCGATCGCCCTGCCGCTGTTCCTGGTCACCATGGCCTCGCAGAACATCCCCGGCTACGCGGTGATCGGCACCTTCGGCTATCACCCGCCGTTCCGCCCGCTGCTGATCGCCACCGGCGCGCTGTCGGCGCTGCTCGCCCCCCTCGGCATGCCCGTGGTCAATCTCGCCGCGCTGACGGCGGCGCTCGCCGCCGGCGACGAGGCCGGCCCCGACCGCTCGCGCCGCTGGATCGTCGCGGCGATCGGCGGGCTCGGCCACATGGCGCTGGGCGTGGTCGCGGTGGTGGCGGTGGCGCTCGTCATGCGTTCCTCGCCGCAACTGATCGAGGCCGCCGCCGGCCTCGCCCTGGTCGGTGCCTTCGGCGGTTCGACCAAGGCGGCGCTCGACCGCGAGGAGGATCGAATCCCGGCGCTTCTGACCTTCCTCGTCGCCGCCTCCGGCCTGTCGTGGCACGGCGTCGGCTCCGCCTTCTGGGCGCTGGTGATCGGCCTCGCCGTTCACGTCCTCGCGAGATGGAGACCGGGGCGGGCGTGATCGCGCGTCGCCGCTTCGCGGATTTGCTGCAACACTGCGCGCCGCCGAGTTTTTCTCGCGCGATGCCGGCTCGACGGCGACATGTTTCGGCCATATTGCAATGAGTAACCAAGAGCCGAACACGGGTAGAGGACGAGGCGGTATCGACCGCCGAGTCACGGGGACACCCCTCGCCGCCGAAGGGTCGGTGGCGGGACGGGGATCCTCGCACGAAGCCGCCGAGGGCGGGCCCGGTCGATGTCTCCTCCGCGACGTCCCGATCCCGGGCATCGCGCGAGATCGTCGGCAGCCAACGGCGTCCAGGTACGCCCCAACGATGGAGATCGACGCGGTGCATCGCCACTCTGCTCCGAAAGCCTCTCGACCGACCCGCCGCGCGCTTCTCGCCGGTCTCGCGGGCGCGGCCTTCGTGCCCACGGCCGCCTTCGCCCAACAGAGCGAGAGCCCGCTCGAGGCGCTGACCCGTTCGCAGGCGGTGCGCGAATGGCAGCAGAAGTTCGATGCCGGCACCAATGCCGCTCAGGCCGAGCGCATCAAGTCCGACACGCCGCTGCTCTCCGCCGACACCGTCACCGCCATCGAGGCGGCGATCCCGCGCCTGCAGGAACAGCAGGCCCGCGGCGGCTGGCCCAAGGTCAAGTCGTCGTCGCGCCTCAAGGTCGGCAGCCGGTCCGAGGCCGTGCCGCGGCTTCGCGAGCGCCTCGTCGCCTCCGGCGACATGCCCGCCGATCAGGCCCGCATGGGCTATTACGACACGTTCGACTCTTACGTCGACGCCGCCGTGCGCCGCTTCCAGGTGCGCCACGGCCTGCGCCCCGACGGCATCGTCGACGATACCGTGATGGAGGTGATGAACGTGCCGGTCGAGACCCGTCTCGCCCAGCTCGAGATGAACCTCGTCCGCATCCGCGCCATGTCCGGCTTCCTCGGCGACCGCTACATCTTCATGAACGTCCCGGCCGCCGAGCTGGAGATGGTCGAGCAGGGCCGCGTCGTCGAGCGTCACAACGCCGTCGTCGGCAAGATCGATCGCCAGACCCCGACCCTCACCTCGGCGGTCCGCGAGATCAACTTCCATCCCTATTGGCACGTGCCGGTCTCGATCATCCGCAAGGATCTGATCCCCAAGATGCAGACCGAGCCGGATTACCTGACCAAGAACCACATCCGCATCTTCGACGGCCGTGGTCAGGAAGTGCCGCCCGAGGCGGTCGACTGGAACTCGGTGCAGGCCACCCAGTATTCGTTCCGCCAGGATCCCGGCGGCGACAACGCCATGTCGACGGTCAAGGTGACCTTCCCGAACAAGGACGACGTGTACATGCACGACACGCCGTTCAAGGATCTGTTCGGCGACAACAACCGCTTCTATTCGTCGGGCTGCATGCGCATCCAGAACATCCAGGGTCTGGTGACCTGGCTCTTGCGCGACACCCCCGGCTGGACGCCGGACGCCGTCGCCGAGGCGCTGAACAACGGCCAGCGTCTCGACGCCAAGCTGAAGACCCCGGTGCCGGTCTACATCAACTACATCACCGCCTGGGCGACCACCGCCGGCGTGATCCACTTCCGCGACGACATCTACAACAAGGACGGCGTCGGTATGTTGGTCGCTCAGGAGTGAGCGCCCCCGGCGGGGCGCGCGCGCCCCGAGCGACATGAAATCGAGCCCGGCCCCGCCGGGCTCTTTCGTTTTCCGCCTCGAAACCGATCGAGGGGGAAGATCTGGCGCCCGTTTCGTGCTATCGGGCGCGCGAACGAGCCGGCGAAGCCGGCGAAGACCCGACGAGGTGCCCCGCATGACCCAGACCACCGCCCCCCTCTTTCCCGGGTTCTTCACCCAGGGCTTGGCCTCGAGCGATCCGGCGCTGTTCCAGTCGATCGTCGACGAACTCGCCCGCCAGCAGGACGAGATCGAGCTGATCGCCTCCGAGAACATCGTCTCCAAGGCGGTGTTGGAGGCGCAAGGCTCGGTGATGACCAACAAATATGCGGAAGGGTACCCGGGTAAGCGCTACTACGGCGGTTGCGAATGGGTCGACGTGGCCGAGAGCCTCGCCATCGAGCGGGCCAAGCTGCTGTTCGGCGCCGAATACGCCAACGTCCAGCCCCATTCCGGCGCCCAGGCCAATCAGGCGGTGTTCTTCACCTTCCTGCAGCCCGGCGACACCTTCATGGGTCTCGACCTCGCCTGCGGCGGTCACCTCACCCACGGCTCGCCGGTCAACCAGTCGGGCAAGTGGTTCAAGCCGGTGCCCTACAAGGTCACGCCCGACACGCACCTCATCGACATGGACGAGGTGCGCTCGCTCGCGCTCGCCAACAAGCCGAAGCTGATCGTCGCCGGCGGCTCGGGCTATCCGCGCCGCATCGATTTCGCCGCCTTCCGCGCCATCGCCGATGAAGTCGGCGCGATCTTCATGGTCGACATGGCGCATTTCGCCGGCCTCGTCGCCGGTGGGGCGCATCCGAACCCGCTCGATCACGCCCATGTGGTGACCACCACCACCCACAAGACCCTGCGGGGCCCGCGTGGCGGCATGATCCTGTCGCGCGATCTCGACATCGGCAAGAAGATCAATTCGGCCGTCTTCCCCGGCCTCCAGGGCGGCCCGCTGATGCACGTCATCGCGGCGAAGGCGGTCGCCTTCGGCGAGGCGCTGCGTCCGGAGTTCAAGACCTACGCCGCCAACGTGGTCGCCAACGCCCAGGCGATGGCCGAGGCGCTTTTGGAGCAGGGTCTCGACCTCGTCTCCGGCGGCACCGACACCCACCTGATGCTGGTCGACCTGCGCCCGAAGAAGGCGACCGGCAACGTCACCGAGAAGGCGCTGAAGCGCGCCCACATCACCTGCAACAAGAACGGCATCCCCTTCGACCCGGAAAAGCCGATGGTGACCTCGGGCGTCCGCCTCGGCTCGCCGGCCGGCACGACGCGCGGCTTCGGCACCGCCGAGTTCCGCGAGATCGGCCTGATGATCGGCGAGGTCGTCAACGGCATCATGAAGAACGGCCCCGACGGCGACGGCCAGGTCGAGGCCCGCGTCAAGGAGCAGGTCTCCGCCCTCTGCAAGCGCTTCCCAATCTACGGGTGAGGCGGCGGGCTCTCGCCCGAGAGGCTGACGAGACGAGGTGAGACGGAGAAGGCCGGGAGGGATCCCGGCCTTTTTGGTATCTTGGAATCAGCGGAAAGCGATCGTCTCGGGGAGGGACGGCATCTGTATCGAGGTCACCTCGTCAGCAAGCGTCTCGAGCGTGTCGACGACCGCATCCAAGACTCGCGAATCGATGGTCAGTGAGAAGAATTCTTCTTCTCCGGATTGACGGTCGACGCGCGACAAAGCGAAGTGGTTTCCACTCCGCCGCGTCTCGAGCAGGACTTGCGCCGCCCAGCGAAGTGCGTCGACAGACGCCTCGAAGCGATACCAGTCAGAGGCCCGGTCCCAACCAAACCAGGACACGTATTCGCCCGAGAGCCAATCGGGCAATCGCTTGGTGAGTACCAGCTTCGCATTGGTGAGGTTGTCGCTGCTTCGCCGGTTCGTGCGTTTCACGAACGATGCGAGGACGGAGCCGGGGCGGGCTTCGTCGAGAAAGTACTGAGACGCTCGCGCCAGGCGGACGGCGATGAGGATGCGTTGGAGTGAGTGGGGGGCCAGTCCCCCAACCGACGGATGAGTCGCCATGCCGGATAGTTCGAAGAAGTCCCCAGTCGAATGAGCGAGTATCCTAAAGATCCCGGCAACGGCGACGATCTCGCCCTGGGCGTTCTCCACCAGGACGAAGTCGCGTTGCTCCACGGCATCTGCAATATCGAGAAGACTGGGTATGGGCAGGGCGGCGCGCTGATCGGGATCGGCGGAACGCATACGGTCGAGGTAGAAGTCCTTGGCGGGCAGGATGTCCGCTGTTTCGCCGAGCCGCATGCGGAGCGCGGTCGCTGCCCTTCCGGCGGCACGTTTCATTACGGTGATCCCAATCTGCAGGGGATCCACATCGTGCAATTCTATTGCATTCTGGGATCTATGTGCTAATGGTATTCTGACGTGAAGAGTGTCGTCAGGTGCGATCCCAACGTGCAAGTTCCAATTATGTAACTCAGATTTCCGGAGTCCACCATGCACCATGAGATCATGGCTCTCATCGCTCATATCGAGACCCACGAGAAGGCCATTCGGCGTGATGCAATGGGTATCGTCGCTCAGTTGAGCGTCGAGAATCCGAGTGATTGGCAGACGACGATCACTCATGCGATCAAGGCCGGCCTGTCGCAGAAGAATTTGGCGGAGATCGGGGCGACGTCGACGTCTTCGATCAGCCGGTGGGCCGATGGTTCGAGTGTACCACCAGTGACGTCGCGCCGTTGGATTCAACGTGAACTATGCAGAATGCTCGATGTGCCGTGCGAAGCGTCGACCCTTCCGGACGCGGCCGAGTGATTTCATCCCATATTGCGTGGAAAAGGAAGAGAGGCGGCGCGTCGATCACGACGCGCCGCCTTTCTTCTTTTCCACGCATGGAGGCGTTCACGGCGCCTTGACGATCCGGTCGAGCTTCGGGGCTTCGATCAGGCCGGCGGTCTTCAGATAGTCCTCGAGCGCGTCGACGTCGAAGATGCCGGGGAGCTGGTCCTTGGCCTTGCGGAACACCTTGAACCCGTCGCCGCCGTCGGCGAGGAAGTTGTTGACCGTCACCCGGTAGCTCGCCTTCGGATCGATCGGCTTGCCGTCGAGGGTGATCGAGGCGATGTCGACCTTCTCGCCGGCCGGCTTCGCCTCGCTCCAGGTGTAGGAGAAGCCCTTGGAGATCTGGAGGATGCGCGGCTTGGGCTGGTTCAGCCACTGCTGCTCGAGCATCGTGTCCAGCTCCTCGCCGGTCAGCGTCAGCGTCACCAGATTGTTGGAGAAGGGCTGCACCGCGAAGATGTCGCCGTAGGTGACGGTGCCGTCCTCGCGCTTCTTGACGAGATCGGCGCGGATACCGCCCGGATTGGTGACGGCGATCACCGCCGCGCCCTTGTCGGCCGCCTTGGTGGCGGCGAGCTGGGCGTCGGCGATGAGGTCGCCGAGCGCGATCTCGCCCGAGGGCGCCTCGGCCTTCGGCAGCGTCGCCGCGATCTTGCCGACCGGACGCTCGATCAGCGGACCGGCGACCTTCTCGTAGGCCGCGATGAGGGCGGTCTGCTCCGGATCCTTGGCATAGGTGTCGGTGCGCACGATCACGTTGTGGGCCTTGGCCTCGACGATCTGCCGCGTCTGATGATCGATCTTCAGGTCGATGTCGGTGACGATCGTGCCGAACTTGTCGCCGGAGGTGACGAGCTTGCCGTCGATGGCGCAGTTGTAGGCCTTGTGGGTGTGGCCGGAGACGACCACCTTCACCGCCGGATCGAGCTTCTTGACGATGTCGACGATCGGCCCGGAAATGCCCGGGCATTCGTCGTAGTCGCCGGTCGGGAAGCCGCCCTCGTGGATCAGCACGACGACCGATTCGATGCCCTTGGCCTTCAGTTCGGGGATCAGCGCGTTGACCGTCGCCGCCTCGTCGTGGAACTCGACGCCGGCCACGCCCGACGGCAGCACGATGTCCGGCGTGCCCTTCAGCGCCAGTCCGACGAAGGCGATCGAGATGCCCTCGAAGGTCTTGATCTCATAGGCCGGGAAGATGGTCTTGCCGCTGTCCTTGTAGGTCGTCGACGCCGCGAGATACTTGAACTTGGCGCCGACGAAGGGATGGAGCGCCAGACAGGCCTTGTCCGACTGACAGCCGCCGTTCTGCTTGCGCAACAGTTCCGTGACGCCCTTGTCGAACTCGTGATTGCCGACCGCCGAGACCTCGAGCCCCATCGCCGACAGCGATTCGATCGTCGGCTCGTCGGCGAAGAGCGCCGACAGGAGCGGCGAGGCGCCGATCAGATCGCCGGCCGCCACGAACACCGAATGCTTCGCCGAGGCGCGCTTCTCCTTGACCAGCGTCGCCATCGCCTCGGATCCGCCGGCCGGAACCGAGATCGTCTTGGTCGGGTCCGCCGGATCCTTGATCTTGATGCCGCCGGGCGACTTCAGATTGCCGTGGAAATCGTTGATCGCCAGCAGCTTGACCTCGAGCGGATGGAGATCGGCCGCGGTGGCGATCGTCGTCGTCGAAAGCGCGGTCGCAAGGCCGCCGAGCACGAGGAGGGAGGGAGCGAGCTTCATGGTCGTCCGTGATGGGGAAGGGAAGCGGAGAGAGGGATCGTCCCCCGACGATCCCTCTCAGCATCCGTCCGCGCGTTCGGCCGGTCAATGGAGAAGGCGAGGGGAAGCGGTCGCGCGCCGCACCGGCGGCGTCACGCCTCTCGCCACCGCCCCCGACTATCGTGTAGAAACGCCGGCGACGATGCCTCGTGCGCGCGACGGGAGAATGAGGATGCGGTGCCCCTATTGCGGCGGTGACGATACCCAGGTGAAGGACAGCCGCCCGACCGAGGACGGCGCCGCCATTCGCCGCCGCCGCATCTGCTCCGCCTGCGGCGGGCGTTTCACCACCTTCGAGCGCGTGCAGCTGCGCGAACTGACCGTGGTCAAGCGCTCCGGCCGGCGCGTGCCCTTCGATCGCGACAAGCTGATGCGCTCGGTCCAGGTCGCCTGCCGCAAGCGCCCGGTCGATCCCGATCGCATCGAGCGGATGGTCTCGGGAATCGTCCGCCAGCTCGAGAGCCTCGGCGAGCCCGAGGTCGGCTCCGAGCAGATCGGCGAGCTGATCATGGAAGGGCTGAAGGGCCTCGACGACGTCGCCTATGTGCGCTTCGCCTCGGTCTATCGCAATTTCCGCGAGGCCAAGGACTTCGAGGATCTGCTCGGCGAACTCGCCGCGCCCGAGAGCCCGATCCGGTGAGCCGGGCCTCGGCCCTCGACGAGCGCTTCATGGGCGCCGCGATCCGCCTCGCCCGGCGCCATCTCGGTCTGACCGCGCCCAACCCGGCGGTCGGCGCCATCGTCGTGGCCGCCGGCCCCGACGGTCCCCGCGTCGTCGGGCGCGGCGTCACCGCGCTCGGCGGGCGCCCCCATGCCGAGCCGCAGGCGCTGGCGCAGGCCGGCGCGGCGGCGCGCGGCGCCACGCTCTACGTCACGCTCGAACCCTGCTCCCACCACGGCCGCACGCCCCCTTGCGCCGACGCCATCGTCGCCGCCGGGATCGCCCGCGTCGTCTGCGCCCTCGACGATCCCGACCCGCGCGTCTCCGGCCACGGCTTCGCCCGGCTCGAGGCCGCCGGCATCGAGGTGCTGCGCGGCGTGTGCGCGGGGGAGGCCCGCGACGGCCTCGCCGGCCATCTCTCGCGGGTGACGCGCGGCCGGCCGCGTGTCCTCCTGAAGCTCGCCGTCTCCGCCGACCGCCGCCTCGGCCGCCGCGACGCCGCCCGCCTCGCCATCACCGGCCCCGCCGCCCGCGCCGCCGCCCAGGTGATGCGCGCCGAGGCCGACGCGATCCTGATCGGCATCGGCACCGCGCGCGTCGACGATCCCGACCTCACCGTGCGCCTGCCCGGCGCCGGCTCCCTGTCGCCGATCCGCGTCGTCCTCGACGGCGCCTGCCGCCTGTCGCCGGAGAGCCGTCTGGCGCGGACCGCCCGCGACGTGCCGGTCCGCCTGATCGTTCGCGACGACGCCCCCGATGCGCCGCGCCGCGCGCTCGCCGCCCTCGGAGTGGAGATCGTGCCGGTGCCGCACGGCGCCGACGGCCGCATCGATCTCGCCGCCGCGCTGGCGGTTCTGGCCGGCCAGGGCGTCACCTCGGTGATGGTGGAGGGCGGCGCCGAGGTCGCGGCCGCCCTGATCGCCGCCGATCTCGTCGACGACGTCGCCCTCTTCACGAGCGACGTGGTGGTCGGCCCCGGCGGGGTCGACCTGCCGGCGGCGATCGAGACGGCGCTGGCGCCCGAGACCCGTCGCTTCCACGTCGTCGATTGCCGCGCCGTCGGCGCCGATCGGCTGACCCGTTACGCCCGCGAGACCGAACGCTCCTAGAGGAGAGATCCCATGTTCACCGGCATCGTCACCGCCGTCGGCGAGATCGTCGCGCTCGACACCCGCGAGGTCGGCGTGCGCCTGCGCGTCGCCTCGCCCTATGATCCCGACGGCATCGACATGGGCGCCTCGATCGCCCACATGGGCTGCTGCCTGACCGTGGTCGACAAGGGCCGGCTCCCCGACGGTCGCGGCTTCCACGACGTCGAGGCGAGCCCCGAGACGCTGCGCGTCACCACCATGGGCGATTGGACCGTCGGCACGAAGGTCAATCTCGAGCGCTCACTGAAGCTCGGCGACGAGATGGGCGGCCACCTCGTCACCGGCCACGTCGACGCGATCGCGGTGATCGAAGCCCGTGTCGAGGAGGGCGACATGGCGGTGTTCCGCTTCCGCGTGCCGCATGCCTTCGCCAGATTCGTCGCGCCCAAGGGCTCGGTCGCGCTCGACGGCACCTCGCTGACGGTCAACGCCGTCGAGGGCGACTGCTTCACCGTCCAGATCATTCCGCACACCCTCCAGGTCACCACCTGGGGAGAGCGCAAGGCCGGCGACCGGGTCGATTTCGAGATCGATCTGATGGCCCGCTACGTCGCGCGGCTGAGGGAAGCGGAAGCGGCCGGCTGAGGGCGAATGGCGGCGATCCGCCGAAAGGCTGGACATTCCGGCGCTCGCGGATCATAGATCCCGGCTCGAAACAGGATCGATCGACCCCATGTCCACCCAACGCCACTATGCCGACTTCGACCCGGCCGAGGTCGCCGGCGCCTCCGTGCTGATCGTCCAGGGCGGGTTCGAGCCCGAACTCGCCGCCGCGCTGCGCGAGGGCGCGGTCGCCGTGCTCGACGCCGCCGGCGTCGCCCACGAGGTGATCACGGTTCCCGGCGCGCTGGAGATCCCGGCCGCCATCGCCTTCGCGCTCGCGGCGGAAGAGAAGCGCGGCCGTCGCTGGGACGGCTACGTCGCGCTCGGCTGCGTGGTGCGCGGCGCGACCGGCCATTACGAGGTGGTGGCCGGCGAATCGAACCGCGCCCTGATGGATCTCGCCGTCACCCACCGCCTCGCCTTCGGCAACGGCATCCTGACGGTGGAGAACGACGAGCAGGCCTGGGAACGCGCCGATCGCAACCGTCTCGACAAGGGCGGAGCCGCCGCCGCCGCCGCCCTCGCCATGATCGCGCTGGCGCGCAAGTTCGGACTGTGAGCATGACCGCGACCCGCCCCACCGATACCCCCGTGCGTCCCGCCAACAAGCGCGGCGCCGCCCGTCTCGCCGCCGTCCAGGCGCTCTATCAGATGGAGATCGGCGGCGGCGAACTGGCCGACGTCGTCACCGAGTTCGAGCTGTTCCGCCTCGGGCAGGAGATCGACGGCGACGAATATCGCGAGGCCGATTCGATCTTCTTCCGCGACATCGTCGCCGGCGTCGTCGCCGAGCAGAAGGTGATCGACCCGACCATCCATCAGGCGCTCGTCGAGGGCTGGCCGCTGAAGCGCATCGACGTCACGCTGCGCGAGATCCTGCGCGCCGGCATGTGGGAGCTGATGAAGCGCCGCGACGTGCCGGCCAAGGTGGTCATCACCGAATATGTCGACGTCGCCCGCGCCTTCTTCGTCGAGGACGAGCCGAAGATCGTCAACGCCGTTCTCGACAAGCTCGCCCGCACCTGGCGCGTCAAGGAGTTCGAGGGCTGACCCTCGCCCCGGCGACCGGCCGCGCGCCTCGGCACGCGGCGCCGGACCCGCCCCGCGATCGACCGGAAGGGCGGACATGAGCGACGCGACGACCGACTCGTGGTTCCACGCCCTGCGGCTCCCCGACGGCACCGTCACCCCCGGCCGCTTCGATCGCGACGCCCCGCCGAACTACACGCTCTGGGGCGCGCTCGCCCTTCTCCGCCATCTCGATCTCGCCGCCGCCGACTGTCTCGACATCGGCACCATGGACGGGCTGATGGCCTTCTCGCTCGCCCGCGCCGGGGCGCGCTCGGTCACGGCGACCGACGTGGTGTCGCGCCCGACCTTCGAGCGGGCCCGCGCGGCGCTCGGCCTCGACGTCGCCTATCGGACGCCGTTTCTCGTCTCCGACGTCGCCGACGCGCCCGAGCCGAGCTGGGATCTGATCGCCTGCTGCGGCGTGCTCTACCACGTCTTCGATCCGCTGCCGCTGCTGGTCACCCTGCGCCGCAATCTCCGGCCGCAGGGCTGGCTGATCCTCGAGACGCAATATCTGAAGGGGGAGGGGCGCTCGCGCCTCTCCTTCGAGCCGGGCGAGGCCGGCAAGGCGCTCCGCCACGCCAACACCTTCTTCCGCCCGAGCCATTCGGCGCTGTGCGCGCTGATGGAGACCGCCGGCTTCGAGGTGGTGACGACGATCGCCACCCTCGGGCGCCTCACCGTGCTCGCCCGCGCCGAGCGCCCCTCGGCGATTCGCACGCGCACGGCCGCGACACGCAAGGTGCTCGATCGCTATCGCCACTACGCCAACTACCGCGAGGCGGTCGACCACGCCGGCCTGGACGCGGCGAGCGCCCCGGGAGTGGTCGGCTATTCCGGCCCGGTCGGCGATTTCGTCCTCGACACCACGACGCGGCGTCCGGCGAGCGACCTCGAGCCCGAGTGGCGCCCCTCCGCCGCCGCGCGTGTCCGCTATCGGCTGCGCGACCGGACGGCGTGGCTCGCCGCCTCGATCGCCCGCCGCCGGCTGCTGCCGCACTGGCCCTGAGCGAACGCGCGCCTCAGCCGCCCCAGGTCAGGGTGATGCCGGCATCGCCGGGGAAGCCGCCGGGAAACTCGAGGATGCGCGCCGCCAGACCGAACCCGGCCGGCTTCAATTCGTCGCGCCACCGCTCGTAGATGTCGGCCGCCGGTCCCCGGAGCGAGGTCGGCCAATTGGGATCGGGCGCGTTGATCATCCGCCCGCCGTCCGAGCACAGCGCCGCCGGGAAGCGGATCAGCAGGAAGTCCTTCTCGCCGCGTTCGGCCGCCGCGTGCGCCCGGTCCATCAGATCCGTCCAGGCGCGATCGGTCAGCCGCTCGCCGGCGAGTTTCTTCACCAGCGCGATTCGCGCCTGTTCCTGCACCTGCGCCTCGCGCACGCGCGCCTGACGCTTCGCCTCCTCGTGCGCGTCGACGAGACGGCGGAAGGCCGCCGCCGACCGCCCGGCCTCGACCGGTGCCGCCGGTGCCACGGGCGGCGGGGGAGGGGGCGCGGCCACCTCCTCGACCGGCGCCCGGCCCGGCACCATGTCGGGCCGCAACATCAACGCGCGGGCGAGATCGGCCCGGCTGACGACGCCGACCAGCCGCTCGCCGGTCACCACGAAGACCCGCTTCACCTTGCGCACCGAGAGCACCCCGGCGATCGTCGCGAGATCCGCGTCGTCGGTGATGGTGATCACCGGCCGGGTCATGATCTCCTCGGCGGTGCGGGCGCTCGGTTCGGTGATCTCGAGATACTCCGCCGAGAGCGGATTGCCCTCCGCCAGCCGCGCCAGCCAATGATCGCGCCGCAACACCCGCTCCGGCGCGTGCTGGCCGATCAGATCCCATTCGCTGACCACCCCGACCGGCCGCCCGCTCGCGTCGATCACCGGCACGGCGCTGACCCGCGCCTGGAGCAGCGCCTTCGCCACCGCCGACAGAGGATCGCCCGGGGCGACCGTCACCAGTGATTTCGTCATGATGTCGCGTGCCAGCATCGAAAAATCCTCGATATCGTCGGAAGCGAATCGAACCTTTCCGCGGAAAGGCCGCCCGCCCCGCATTTGAAACCAGGCGATCCGTCTCGGCATCGTCTCGTCTGCGTAGACGAAAGGTCGTAAAGCTCCCGTGAAGCCGCGGCATCACGCCGCAGCCGTTCACGCCGCCACGGCGAGGACCCGTCGCAAGACACGTCAACCTCGAGGATCGCCCCCGTTGACCCGCTCCGATCGCCCGTCCGAAGACGATCTCGTCGCGCGCTTCTTCCGCCCCCTAGCGACGGCGACCGGCGCGCTCGCCCTCCTCGACGATTGCGCCGCGCTCACCCCGCCGCCCGGCCACGATCTCGTTCTGAAGACCGACGCGATCGCCGCCGGCATCCATTTCTTCCCCGAGGATCCCTGGGATCTGGTCGCCCGCAAGGCGCTCCGGGTGAATGTCTCCGACCTCGCCGCCAAGGGCGCCCGGCCGCTCGGCTGGATGCTGTCGCTGGCCCTGCCCGACGACTGGACCGAGGCCGGCCTCGATGCTCTCTCGCGCGGCTTCGCCGAGGATCAGGCTGCCTTCGGCCTGTCGCTCTTCGGCGGCGACACCATCCGCTCGCCCGACGGACTGATTCTCTCGATCACCGTCTTCGGCGCCGTGCCCTCGGGCCGCATGGTCCGCCGCGCCGCCGCCCGGCCGGGCGACCGCCTCTTCGTCTCCGGCACCCTCGGCGACGCCGCCCTCGGCCTCCTCGCCCGAACCGAGGCCGATCGCGCCGCCCGCTGGGGCCTCGCCCCGGCCGAGGCCGATCATCTCGCCCGCCGCTACCTCCTGCCCGAACCACGCCTGCCGCTCGCCCCGGCGCTCCTCGCCCATGCCCGCGCCGGCATGGATCTCTCCGACGGTCTCGGCCTCGATCTCGGCCGCATGTGCCGCGCCTCGGGCGTCGGCGCCCGGCTGGTGGTCGACCGCCTGCCGCTCTCCGCCGCCGCCCGCGCCGCGCTCGCCGCCGAGCCCGATCTGATCGAGCGGATCGCCGGCGGCGGCGACGACTACGAGATCCTCGCGGCGGTTCCGCCCGAGGCGTGCGAGGCCTTCGCCGCCGCCGCCGAGGCGGCCGGCGTCGCCGTCGCCGAAGTCGGCCGGATCGAGTCGGAGGCGGGGGTGCGCTGCGTCGACGCGGCCGGCGGAAAGGTCGCCCTGCGGCTCGGCGGGTTTCGGCATTTCTGACGCCGGCGCAAGGAGTTGCCGGTCTCGGGGAGGGCGAGCGCCGGAGCGGGTGCGAAAGAGACCCGGGATCGCATTTTCCCTGATGGAAGAACGTCGATGGACGCCTTGACGGCACCCGGGGTCCAGATAGGCTGAGGCGCCCGACGAACCGGGGACCACGTCGACGTGCGTTCCCGCTTCAACTTCCACCGGCCCACATCCACCGGCCCTGAGCGGCGTCCGGCAACGAGCGGCGCGAGACCGCGAACCGGATCGTTCGCGATACGCACGGGAGGCGTCATGTCAATTCTTCTGGTCATTCTCTGCGGGCTCGTATCGCTCGTCTATGGCGTCTGGGCGATCCGCTCGGTCATGGCCGCCGATGCCGGCTCGGCGCGCATGCAGGAGATCGCGGGAGCGGTCGCCGAGGGTGCGCAGGCCTATCTGAAGCGTCAGTACGCCACCATCGGCCTGGTCGGTGTGGTCATCCTGGTCGTTCTCGGCTGGCTGCTCGGCAAGGAGGTCGCGATCGGCTTCGTGATCGGCGCCGTCCTCTCCGGCCTCGCCGGCTTCATCGGCATGAACGTCTCCGTCCGCGCCAACGTGCGCACCGCCCAGGCGGCGATCCAGTCGCTGGCCGGCGGCCTCGACATCGCCTTCAAGGCGGGCGCCGTCACCGGCCTCCTCGTGGCCGGTCTCGCGCTGCTCGGCGTCTCCGTCTACTACTGGGTGCTGACCGGCCCGCTCGGCCATCTGCCCAACGATCGCGTCGTCATCGACGCCCTGGTCGCGCTCGGCTTCGGCGCCTCGCTGATCTCGATCTTCGCCCGTCTCGGCGGCGGCATCTTCACCAAGGGCGCCGACGTCGGCGCCGACCTCGTCGGCAAGGTCGAGGCCGGAATCCCCGAGGACGATCCGCGCAACCCGGCCACCATCGCCGACAACGTCGGCGACAACGTCGGCGACTGCGCCGGCATGGCCGCCGACCTCTTCGAGACCTATGCGGTGACCGTGGTCGCCACCATGGTTCTCGCGGCGATCTTCTTCGCGACCGCGCCGGTGCTCGCCCAGACGATGCTCTATCCGCTGATGATCTGCGCGACCTCGATCGTGACCTCGATCATCGGCACGTTCTTCGTCAAGCTCGGCTCGAACAACTCGATCATGGGCGCCCTCTACAAGGGCGTGATCGTCACCGGCATCCTGTCGATCGGCGGCCTCGCCATCGCCAACTCGCTCACCATCGGTTGGGGCGAGATCGGCGTCGTCCACGGCCAGAAGATCGTCGGCACCAATCTCTTCGTCGCCGGCGTGATCGGCTTGGTGGTCACCGGCCTGATCGTCTGGATCACCGAATACTACACCGCCACCGGCAAGCGCCCGGTCGTTTCGATCGCCCAGGCCTCGGTGACCGGCCACGGCACCAACGTCATCCAGGGCCTCGCGGTCTCGCTGGAATCGACCGCGATGCCGGCCATCGTCATCGTCGGCGGCATCATCTCCACCTATCAGCTCGCCGGCCTCTACGGCACCGCGATCGCGGTCACGACCATGCTCGGCCTCGCCGGCATGATCGTCGCGCTCGACGCCTTCGGCCCCGTGACCGACAACGCCGGCGGCATCGCCGAAATGTCGGGCTTGCCCAAGGAGGTGCGCCAGACCACCGACGCCCTCGACGCGGTCGGCAACACCACCAAGGCGGTCACCAAGGGCTATGCGATCGGCTCCGCCGGTCTCGGCGCCCTGGTGCTCTTCGCGGCCTATTCGAACGATCTCCAGTTCTTCGCCGCGAACGGGGACAAGTACCCCTACTTCAAGGACATGGGGGTGGTCTCCTTCGACCTCTCCAATCCTTACGTCGTCGCCGGCCTGATCTTCGGCGGCCTCATCCCCTATCTCTTCGGCGGCATCGCCATGACCGCCGTCGGCCGCGCCGCCGGTTCGGTGGTGGAAGAGGTCCGGCGTCAGTTCAAGGAGAAGCCGGGCATCATGACCGGCTCCGAGCGGCCCGACTACGGCCGCGCCGTCGACATGCTGACCAAGGCGGCGATCCGCGAGATGATCGTCCCCTCGCTGCTGCCGGTGCTGGCCCCGATCGTCGCCTATTTCGGCGTCCTCGCGGTGTCCGGCTCGAAGGCCTCGGCCTTCGCCGCCCTCGGCGCCTCGCTCCTCGGCGTGATCGTCAACGGCATCTTCGTCGCGGTCTCCATGACCTCCGGCGGCGGCGCCTGGGACAACGCCAAGAAGTCCTTCGAGGACGGCTTCGTCGACAAGGACGGCGTCAAGCACCTCAAGGGCTCGGAAGCCCACAAGGCCTCCGTCACCGGCGACACCGTCGGCGACCCCTACAAGGACACCGCCGGCCCGGCCGTGAACCCGGCCATCAAGATCACCAACATCGTGGCTCTGCTGCTGTTGGCGATCCTGGCCCACGGCTGAGCGGCGACACGAACCGAAGTCGGGCCCGCCCGACTTCGGTTCCCGGAGACGGCCGGTCGGGCCCGCCCGGCTGCGGCCAGAGACGAGACCAGACCCGCGTGGGACCTCCCGCGCGGGTTTTTTCGTGGTCGTCGCCGACCCGTGAAACGAAACCGCCGCCCCGAGGGGCGGCGGACGAGACGTCGAAGGTGGCGATCGCCGATCGACTCAGTTGCCGCCGGTGAGCGGATTGGCCGGAGTCGCCTTGAGGATCTGCGACAGGAGGCCGTAGTCGGAGCCGGTGGTCTTGGTCTTGCGGCTGATGAAGTCGAAGACCTTGCCGTCCTGGAGGCCGTAGTTGCCGATCTCCTTCACCTGGCCCTTCTCGTCGAAATAGATCACCAGGACCTTCTGCTCGACGACGCTCTGATTGAGGAAGGCGACCGGGCGGGTGGCGTGCTGGGAGATGTAGTAGAAGGCCTCGCCGCCGAGCGTCGCCGTGGTCGAAGGCGAACCGAGCACCAGCAGCACCTGCTCGCGGCTCGCGCCGACCTGGATCTGCTCCAGCGCGTTGTCGGGGGCGACGTAGCCGTGGTCGTAGACCTCGGTGCAGCCGCCGAGCCCGAGGGTCGTGCCGGTCAGCGCCGCCAGGGCGACCGCGAGAGTGGCTCCGCGCAGGGATGCGGCGCGCGACGAACGACGATTCATTTCGGTCCTCCCGATGGGCCGCGGCGGGCCGTCCGGCGTCGAGTGTTTCGGAGGGGGTCGAGGAACGCGGCCCCGCCGATCTCGCTCCGACGGTTCGTCCGTCCGCGCGATCGCTTGGCTTCTTCCCTAACCTGCGCTAGGTCGAATGACAACGTCCACCCCGTCGGCCGTGCGAGACCGATCGACCGAGCGAGACCCGATCCCATGATCTTCGGCCTGTTCGATCGCGGCTTCGCCGATACCACCTTCGACCTCTATCGATCGATCGTGGCCGAAGCTCGGCGGCCGATCTTCTACCTCGAACACGGCGTTCCCGACACGGTGACGGCGCGGTTCGACATGATCGTGCTGGTGATGGCGGTGGTGCTGCACCGTCTGCGGGCCGAGCCGCTGCCGCCGGCCGGCACCAAGGTGGTGACCGGGCGTCGCGCCACCGACCCGCACGAGCTGGGTCGGCAGCTGCTCGATCTCTTCTTCACCGAGATGGACCAGTCGCTGCGCGAAATGGGGATCGGCGACGTCGCCGTGCCCAAACGCATCAAGAAACTGGCCAGCGCCTGGAACGGGCGCGTCCAGGCCTACGACGCCGCTCTCGCCGCCGTCGACGCGGACGCCTTCGCCGAGGCGATCGCCCGCAACGTCCACGCCGGCCTCGACGATCGCTCCGGCGCCGCCGCGCTCGCCCGCCATGCGCTCGCCGCCGAGGCGGTTCTCGCCGCCACCCCGCTCGCCGACGTGCTCGCCGGCCGCATCCCCTGGCCCGACCCTTCGACGACCCTTTCGAGGACCCCATCATGACCGACGCCGTCGCGCCCCTGCCGATCGTCCGCACCCTCTCGCCCGCCGACGTGCCGCCCGCCGGCACCCATGTCGTGATCGTCGCCGACGAGGCCACCCGCGCCGCGCTCGCCCGCCACGCCGAGATCCTCTCGGTCGAGGCGATGCGGGCGGAATTCCAGGTCAAGCCCTGGGGCCGCGACGGATTTCAGGTCGAGGGCCGGGTCACCGCGACGGTCACCCAGGCCTGCGTCGTGACGCTGGAGCCGCTGGTCCGCACCGTCGACGAGGCCGTCTCGCTGAAGCTGGTTCCGCCGGAGGCGATGGCGCGCTGGCTCGAGAAGCAGGACGAGGAGGGCGCGATCGATCTCGATCTGACCCTCGACATGCCCGATCCGATCGAGGGCGGCATGATCGATCTCGGCACGCTCGCGGTGGAGCATTTCCTGATCGGGATCGATCCCTATCCGCGCAAGGAAGGGGCGGTCTTCGACGCCGATGCCGCCGGTGTCGGCGACGGCCGGGCCGAACTCTCGCCCTTCGCCGCTCTGGCGCGGCTCGAGAAGGAGTGATAGGGGAACCCTCCGAGGCCCCCGCCGCCGTCTCGTCGCCGCGAGACGGGTTGCCGGTCGGCAGGAAAAGGGTATTGTCCCGCCTCCGTCGGAACCAACCGACGCATGCGACCGTCGAGATGTCGAAACAGATCACGATTTCCCTGGACGCGATGGGCGGCGATGCCGGCCCGGACATGGTTCTCGCCGGAGCCGCGCTCGCCCTCGAGCGTCGACCCGAGCTGCGCTTCGTTCTCTTCGGAGACGAGACGCGCCTGAAGACCATTCTCGCGAGCCATCCCGCCCTCGCCGCCGCCTCGCGCGTCGTCCATGCCGACGTCGTGGTCCGAATGGACGACAAGCCCAGCCAGGCGCTGCGCGCCGGGCGTTGGAAGTCGTCGATGTGGAAGGCGATCGAGGCGGTCAAGACCGGCGAGGCCGCCGTCTGCGTCTCCGCCGGCAACACCGGCGCCCTGATGGCCATGGCCAAGTTCTGCCTGCGCACCATGGCCGGCATCGAACGCCCGGCGATCGCGGCGATCTGGCCGACGCTGACCGGCGAATCGATCGTGCTCGACGTCGGCGCCACCATCGGCGCCGATGCCCAGCAACTGGTGGACTTCTCGGTCATGGGCGCCGCCATGGCGCGCGCCGTCTTCTCCGTCGATCGGCCCAAGGTCGGGCTCCTCAACGTCGGCGTCGAGGAGGTCAAGGGCATCGAGGAGGTCAAGATGGCCGGCCGTCTCCTCAAGGAGGCCGACCTCTCCGAACTCGACTACACCGGCTTCGTCGAGGGCGACGACATCGGCCGCGGCATCGTCGACGTGGTGGTGACCGAGGGTTTCGCCGGCAACATCGCGCTGAAGACCGCCGAGGGCACCGCCCGGCAGATGGGTCAATATCTGCGCGCCGGCATCACCCGCACCTGGCTCGCCCGCCTCGGCTATCTCCTCGCCAAGTCCGCCTTCGACCGGCTGAAGGAGAAGATGGATCCGCGCAAGGTCAACGGCGGCGTCTTTCTCGGCCTCAACGGTGTCGTCATCAAGAGCCACGGCGGCACCGACGCCGAGGGCTTCGCCTCCGCCGTTTCCCTCGCCTACGACATGGCCGTCGCTGATCTGACGCGCCGCATCGTCGAGGGGCTCGCCCACTACCACAGAGCCGGAGCGGTCGCCGCCGCCAACGCCGGTGACGCACGAGGTGAACCGTGAGCATTCTTCGGTCCGTCGTTCGCGGGGTCGGCTCGTACCTGCCCGCCGAAGTGGTCACCAATGCCGATCTGGCCGAGGTGGTCGACACGTCCGACGAGTGGATCGTCGAGCGCTCCGGCATTCGCGAGCGCCATCGCGCCGCCCCGGGTGAATTCACCTCCGATCTCGCCGTCGCCGCCGCCCGCGCCGCCCTCGAGAACGCCGGTCTCGGCCCCGACGACATCGACCTCGTGGTGGTCGCCACCGCCACGCCCGATCACACCTTCCCCGCCACCGCCACCGAGGTGCAGGCCAAGCTCGGCATCACCCGCGGCTTCGCCTACGACATGCAGGCGGTGTGCTCCGGCTTCGTCTTCGCGCTCGCCACCGTCGACGCCCAGCTCAAGGTGGGCCTCGCCAAGCGCGCCCTGGTGATCGGCGCCGAGACCTTCTCGCGCATCCTCGACTGGTCCGATCGCGGCACCTGCGTGCTCTTCGGCGACGGCGCCGGGGCGGTGGTGCTGGAGGCGGAATGGTCGACCGGCACCTACGACGATCGTGGCCTGCTCGCCGCCTACCTGCGTGCCGACGGCCGCCATTGGGACAAGCTCTACGTCGACGGCGGCCCGTCGACCACCCAGACCGCCGGCCATCTCCGCATGGAGGGCAAGGAGGTCTTCAAACACGCGGTCCACAATCTCTGCGAGGTGATCGACGTCCTGTTCGGCCAGACCGGGCTCGGCCCGGCCGACATCGATTGGTTCGTGCCGCATCAGGCCAATCGTCGCATCATCGACGCCACCGGCAAGAAGCTCGGCATCGACCCGGCCAAGGTGGTCGTCACCGTGGATCGCCACGGCAACACCTCCGCCGCGTCGATTCCCCTCGCTCTCGACCATGCCGTCCGCGACGGACGCATCAAGAAGGGCGATCTGGTGATGCTCGAGGCGATGGGCGGCGGCTTCACCTGGGGCGCGGTCCTGATGCGCTGGTGAGCTCGCGGGCCGGCCCTCGCGCCGCCCCGGCGACCCCGACGCGCGCCGGCTGTTGACCGTCTCGCGGGGAGGTCCTAACGTTTCCCCGTCACGCGCCCGACGACGGGGTGACGATCGGATGACCCGATCCGCCGACGGTCCATCGAGAGTCCAGAAGAGGTTCGAGGCCATGTCCGGAAAGACCATCACCCGCGCCGATCTCTGCGAGGCGGTCTACCAGAAGGTGGGCCTGTCTCGGACCGAATCCGCCGATCTCGTCGAGATGGTGCTGGGCGAGATTTCCGATTGCCTCGTCGAGGGCGAGTCGGTCAAACTCTCCTCCTTCGGGACCTTCCTGGTCCGATCCAAGGGCGAGCGCATCGGCCGCAATCCCAAGACCGGCGAGGAAGTTCCGATTTCGCCGCGACGGGTGATGGTCTTCAAGCCGTCCAACGTCCTGAAGCAGAAGATCAACGAGCAATTGGCCGACGACGCCGAGTGAGGCGGTCGGGCCGTCCGCTCCCGTGAGCCGCGACCTTGGACAAGAGCCCGGATGCCTTCCGTACCATCAGCGAAGTGGCCGGCGATCTCGATCTGCCGCAACACGTGCTGCGGTTCTGGGAGACCCGTTTCAACCAGATCCGGCCGCTGAAGCGTGGCGGTGGTCGCCGCTACTATCGCCCCGACGACGTCGATCTGCTCAAGGGCATCCGTCACCTGCTCTATGGTGAGGGCTACACCATTCGGGGCGTGCAGCGCATCCTGAAGGAACAGGGCGTGCGCTTCGTCATGGACGTGTGGCGCGAGGGCGCCCCGCAGCCGGCGCGCGGCGGCGAACGCGACCCCGCCGAGGAGGCCGAGGCCTCCGGCGCCGCGCCCCGCCATCGCTACGACCCCGTCGCCTACGAGGCACCCGCCGCGCCCGCCCCCGAGGGGACCTGGGACGAGGGGGGCTACGACGGCGAACCGGACGCGCCCTTCCTCGATGCCGAGACCGCCGACGACCGCGTCGAGCCGATGGTGACCGCGCCGCCGGTCGATCCGGAGATTCGCGCCGCCCACGTCCTCGCCCAGCGCTTCGCGCCGCGCGGCCCCGTGGCGAGCGATCCGCGCGCCTCGGTCCGCGTCGAGCCGCCCGCCCTCACGCCGCCGCCCGCCGCCGCCCCGGCGGCCGCGGAGACGATGCGCGCCGGCCTCGGGCACCTGCTCGACCGTCTGCGCCCGAACGCGCCGATGTCGATGGCGACCCCGGTGCTCGCCCCGGTGGCCGCGCCGCCGAGCCCGCCTGCGGCCGCGAGCGGCGAGGCCTCCGGTCTCTCGCGCGACGACGTCCGCCGCCTCCAGGCGACGCTGTTCGAGCTTCTGGAGTGCAAGCGCCTGCTCGATCAGGTCCGCTGAGGCGCGCCGTCGCGGTTCGAACCGCGCGGGATGTGGACCACCGCGACGACCCGGGCGAAAGGTGTTGCGCGGCCGCATGAAACAGTCTAGTCAACCTCCGTCCGACGACGACGGACCCACCCCGCGCCAGCCGAGGGGTCGGTCCGAACCGATGGTCGCGGTGTCTTGGACGGGCAGTAGCGCAGCCTGGTAGCGCACTTGACTGGGGGTCAAGGGGTCGGAGGTTCGAATCCTCTCTGCCCGACCATTTCTCTCTTCGAACGAACGCGACGCGACGTCTTCCGCCCTTCCGGGGCCGGGGGAGGCGTTCGCGCGCGCGTCGTCGCGTCCCCTCGAGCCGCGCGCGAGAGGGTGCGCGGCCGGGCGCTCGGCGCCACGGGGGCGCGCCAACGTTTCCAGTCGCTTACGTGTATTTCCGGATTCGATTTCCGACGGTCGGAAGAGATCGGATGAAGTCGCGGATTCTCGACATGAGCGGCGACGAGCGCGAAAGCGATGGTGGAAGCGCTCGAATCGATGTCCGAGCGGCGCCTCGCAGGCCGCGCATCCGTCACGCGGAAAGACCGAGAGGCCGGGGTCAGGCTCCGGCGACGCCGGCCGGACGCCGCGACGGCCACAGTTGCACCAGCAACACCGCCGCGAAGATCGCCGCCGAGCCGGCCCATTGCGCCGGCGTCGGGTGTTCGCCGAGCAGGAGCCAGCCGAGCAGGGCGGCGAAGGGCGCCTCGGTGGAGAAGACGATGGCCGCGTCGGAGGCCTCGGTGTGGCGCTGGGCCATCGCCTGGAGCGAATAGCCGAGGACGCCGGCGACGAGCCCGGTATAGGCGAGCTCCCACTTGGTCGCGACGATCGCCTCCCAGGAGATCGGATCGTGCACGGCCGCCCAGCCGCCGCAGACCACGGCGACCATGCCGCCCTGGATCGCCACCAGCGCCATCGGCCGGTCGACCCGCCGCGTCACCAGCCCGAGCAGCACGATCTGGATCGCCCAGCAGACCGCGCCGAGCGTCACCAGCACGTCGCCGATGACGAAGCGGCCGCCGAGCCCGCCCGACAGGAGCCAGGCCCCGAGGAGCCCCAGCCCCGCCGCCGGCCAGACCGCGACGCCCGGCCGCTCGTGGGTCAGCGCCATCGCCACGAAGGGCGTGAAGAGGATGTAGAGCGAGGTGAGAAAGCCGGCGTTGGCGACCGACGTGGTCAGAAGCGAAACCTGTTGCAGCAGATTGCCGACGAGGAAGACCAGCCCGATCAGCCCCATCAGCGCCACCGAGCCGCGATCGATCGGCCCGCTCGCCAACCGCGCCTCGCGCAGCATCAGGGGCAGGAGGATCAGCGTCGACACCGCGAACCGCAGGGTCAGGAACCACGTCGGCGACATCATCTGCATCGCCGTCGACTGCGGCACGAAGGCGGCCCCCCACAGAGCGGCGGCACCGAGCAGCAGGAGATTGGCGGTGGAACGGGTCATGGACGGCTCTGAGCTGGCGTGATCATCCTTCTGTTTGACCCGGCCTCCCGGTCTTGTCGAGCGGTCGTCCGAGATTTTCTCGGACGGTCGTCCGACAGGTGCGTCGGCGGCCTCAGACGGCGTCGCGCCACTCGACCGCCAGGGTCTCGCGAAAGGCGAAGCGCACGAGGTGACGGATCACCACGTCCTTCAATTCGGCGAGACGGTCGGCGTCGTCCGCCGTCACGGTGATGGTGAGGCCGGCCGCGTCGGCGCGGAGCGCGACGGGGCCGAGCGGGAAGGTGATCGATCCTTCGGTCGGCGTGCATTCGGCCGGGATCTTGTGGGCGAAATGCTTGCAGAGCTGCTGGAGATAACGCGAGCCCGACGCTGTCGGGATTTCGCAGACGGCTTCGGCCATCGGCGTGTCCTTTCGGAAAGAGGAAGAAGTGGGAAGAGGGAGGGCGCCATCGGCGGCGCCGGTCGATCGCCCGTTCGCGACGGGCGATCGAAGGGGCGCGGTCACAGCTTCTCGATCCGGCTCGCGGTCTCGTCGAGCAGGGCGACCAGGGCCGCGGTCTCCTCGTCGCCGAGCGAGGGGGTGGCCAGCTTGAGGCGCAGCGCCAGGCGGAAGTTCTCGACCGCCCGGATCAGGCGCGGATCGCGCGGCCCCTGGCGCGCGGCGCCGGCCTCGTCCATGCGCGCCAGCATCGCGTCGACCGAGGCGCGGTTGCTCTCGAGCGTCGCCCGGCCGGCGTCGGTGATGGCGTAGAGCTTCTTGGCGCCCTCGGCCGACGCCACCTCGATCTGGCCGGTCTCCTCGAGCAGCGTCAGGGTCGGATAGACCACGCCGGCGCTCGGCACGTAGGAGCCGCCCATGCGGTCCTCGATCGCCTTGATGATCTCGTAGCCGTGACGCGGCTGCTCGGCGAGCATCGCCAACATCACGAGCCGCAACCCGCCATGGGCGAAGAAGCGTCCGCCGCCACGCCGGCCGTGCCGGCCGAAGCCGCGCGGCCCGGCGCCACCGAGGCCGAAGCCCGGCTCCATGCCCTCGTCACCGTCCCAGGCGGCGCGCGTCGGCCCGCCCTCGCAGCGGCCGTGGCCGCCCATACGGCCGAAGCCGCGTTCCAGAAAATCGCGGCCGCGATGCCGCATCTCATGTCCGAACATGTGTTCGATCCTTTTCGACAGGGATCGCCACTGCGGCGATCGCACTGTTTTAGATATATCGAAACACAGTCTAAATGCAAGGGGTCATCGCACTGCCGGTCGCGCCTTTCGTGCTTCGCGTCGTTTCCAGGCCTGAAACAGCAGCGCCGCGCCGGCGAGTAGCGCCACCGTCGCCCCCGCCCACCACGACGGCGCGACCCGGAAGGCCGTATCGAAATTGGCCCAGGCGATCGGCGCGAGCGGGCGTTTGGTCTTGGCCGCGAACCACGCCAGTTCGGCCGCGGCCCCGGCGAGCGTCGCGACCGCCGAGGCGAGGGCGACGCCGCCCCAGCCGACGCCGCCGGCCCGCGCGAGAAGGACGCGGATCGTGAGACCGCCGACGGCCGCGCCGGCGAGCCAGGCCCCCGTCGCCGGGTCGAGCCGCACCTGCAGGAAGAGATGCACCAGCCCCATGATCACGATCGGATGGACGAGCCCGTGGAGCCGCCCCCACGCCGGCCCGCCGAGGCGCCGGATCATGCCGTCGGTCGAGGTCGCGGCGAGCGCGGCGAGGCCGCAGAAGGCGACGAATCCGAGCAGCAGGTAGGGCCTGAGCACGATCTCCGTGGCGATCTTGGCGGGGTCGAACCCGTTGTCGAGGGCGTAGAGGCCGAAATGGGTCGCGGTCCAGAAGAAGGCGGTGAGCCCGATCATCCGCCGGACGCCGATCAGCTTCGACCAGCCCGAGAGCTTGCGCAGCGGCGTGATCGCGATGGTGACGATCAGCGTCTCGATCGCCCGGTCGCCGGCGAAGCGCAGCGCCTCGGTGATCGGCCGTGGGCCGAGATCGCCGCTCAGGGCCCGGTAGACGAGCCACAGCGCCGGCGCCAGCAGCGCCGCGAGCACCACGGCCCGCAGTGGCGAGAAGCGCCCGTTGCGGTCCCGCCACGGCGCGAGCGCATCGGGAAGGGCGGGGAAGGGGAGGCGGAGGGAGGAGGTCGGCATCGGCACTCGCGAAGAGGATCGGGTCTCGTCCGGTTCTACGAGACGAGCATGCCCGATGTTTCATCACGTCCGCGCGAGGCGCCGGCGAGCGGCCTCTGGACCCGCCCGCGACACGTCCTTAGTGTCGGATGCGACCCTCGCGCGTCGCAATGGAGATCGACATCATGGAGTGGCTGCTTCTCTATTTGAAATCGGCCGGCATCGGCGTCGCCGTCGCCGCCCCGGTCGGGCCGATGAGCCTCCTGTGCATGCGCCGCACGCTGACGAACGGTTGGCGCTCCGGGCTCGCCACCGGCGCCGGCATCGCCATCGGCGACGGCATCTATGCCGCCGTGGCGGCGCTCGGCCTCGCCGGCGTCTCCGCCTTCGTGCTCGCCTGGGAGAAGCCGCTCCACCTCGCCGCCGGCCTCTTCCTGATCTGGCTCGGCCTGAAGACCTTCTTCACCAAGGACGACGGCAAGGTCGCCGAGGACCGCGCCGGCGGCTCGATCCGCGCCGCCTTCCTCGGCTCGGTCGCGCTGACGCTGACCAATCCGCCGACGATCGTCATGTTCGCCGCCGTCTTCACCGCGCTCGCCCCGACCTCCGGCTTCGATCCGGCCGCCGCCCTCGCCACCGTCGCGGGCGTCGTCACCGGGTCGCTCGGCTGGTGGATCGGCATCGTGATCGGCGTCTCGGGCCTGCGCCATGCGCTCGGCCACCGGGTGCGCCAGTGGATCGACCGTATCGCCGGCGTCGTCCTGGCGGTGCTCGGCGCCGACCAGATCCGCCGCGCCTGAGGCGAGACGAAAACGCCCCCGGTCGGTCGTGTGAGCCGGGCCGGGGGCGACGGTGCGCGTGGCGAGGAGCCTGCCGCGCGCGAGAGTTCAATAGGCGTTTCGGGTGTCGAACAGCCGGAACGGGGTCAGCGCGAGGATCTTGAGGTCGAACAGGATCGACCAGTTCTCGATGTAGTAGATGTCGTGCTCGACGCGCTTGCGGATCTTCTCGGGCGTGTCGATCTCGCCGCGCCAGCCGTTGATCTGCGCCCAGCCGGTGACCCCGGGCTTGACCTTGTGGCGGGCGAAATAGCCGTCGACCACGGTGTCCCAGAGATGGTTCTCGGTCTGGGCGTTGACGGCGTGCGGGCGCGGACCGACGAGGCTCAGCTCGCCCATCAGCACGTTGAAGAGCTGCGGCAACTCGTCGATCGAGGCCTTGCGGATGAAGCGCCCGACCGGGGTGACGCGCGGATCGCCCTTGGTCACGGCCTGCTTGACGTCGTGATCGCACTTGTCGACGTACATCGAACGGAACTTCCACACCGAGACGACCTCGTTGTTGAAGCCGAATCGCTTCTGGCGGAAGAAGATCGGCCCCTTGCTGGTCGCCTTCACCGCGATCGCCGCGCCGATCATGATCGGCGAGAGGACCACCAGCGCGATCGACCCGACCACCAGATCGAAGATCCGCTTGGTGACCGCGTCCCAGTCGGCGAGCGGCTTGTCGACCACGTCGATGAACGGCAGCGAGCCCTCGTAGGAATAGTTGCGCGGCCGGAACTTGAGCTTGTCGGCATGGGCCGAGAGGCGGATGTCGACCGGCAGCACCCACAGTTTGCGCAGGAGCTGCTGGACGCGGACGGCGGCCGAGACCGGCAGCGCCACGATCAGCATGTCGAGCTTGATGATCCGGCCGAACTCGACCAGTTCCGGGACGGTGCCGAGCTTGGGATAGCCCTCGACCATCGCCGGCGAGCGTTCGTCGTCGCGATCGTCGAAGATGCCGCAGATGCGGATGTCGTTGCCGGGCTGTGCCTCGAGGCCGCGAATCAGCTCCTCGGCCAGCTTGCCGCCGCCGACGATCACCGCGCGCCGCTCCAGCCGCCCGTCGCGCGTCCAGTTGCGCACCAGATGGGTGATCACGAAGCGTGACAGCACGAACCAGCCGATCCCGCCGATGAACCACCGGGCGACCATCGCCCCCTCGGCGGCGTCGACCCGGCCGGTGAAGAAGGCGAGCGCCGCGCCGCCGGCGAACAGCATCGCCCAGGCCGCGATGACCCGTCCGAGCTGCATCGCGTAGTCGCGGAACGAGGAGATCTGATAGCCGTCGACGGCCTGCACGAAGAGCACCGCCAGCGCCGCGCCGATCGGCACCGTCATCGCCTCGAGACGGTCGATCCGCGGCGCGTCGAAGGCGCCGGCCATCGTCAGGGTCGTCAGGCCGAGCCCGACCAGGGCGACGAAGTCGGCCGTGCGCACCGATCCGGCGAGCAGACGGCGCGAGATCGGTCGATCGGAGAACAGAGCCGCGACGTCGCGCGCCTGCTGGGAGAGCGAGGTGTCGGCCCTCGGCGTTTCCGGGACCGCCTCGAAATCGGCCGGTCCTTCGCCGAGCGCGGCGATGTCGACGCTCTGGCGATAGAGGGTCTTCGGATCGATCTGCTTCATGTCCGTCTCCGGGTATCCGTCCCGTCGCGAACGCATGGGGCGCGTCGCGGCGTCCCCGCCGTCGACGCTCGCCCATCGGCCACGCCGTCGCGAGGACCCGTTCTCGGGTCGTCGAGAAGATTGCCCGGGGAAAGTGAAGGTCGCGTTGATGACGATAGGTCGAAGACTCTGAAATCGCAGAGGATTTTCGTTAAGTTTAAAAATGTGCGACCAGGTTCGCGAAAAGTCGAGACGCCGGTATCAGAAGAAGCGCTCGCGCACGTAGATCGTGTCGCCGGGACGGATCGGATCGGTTCCCGGCACGCGCCCGACCAGAACCTCGCCGTTGATCTGGCGGGTGACGTCGAGGGTGCGCTGATCGGCGCGGGCGGTGTAGCCGCCGGCGATCGCCACCGCCGTCTGCGCCGTCATGCCGGCGACGTAAGGATATTGGCCGGCGTTCTTGACCTCGCCCATGATGAAGAAGGGGCGATACTGGTCGATGTCGACGGAGACGTCGGGGCTGCGCAGATAACCGCCGTTGCGCAGCCGCATCGCGATGTCGCGCTCGAGTTCGACCGCCTTGCGCCCACGCGCCGGCACGCCGCCGATCAGCGGCACCGAGATGTTGCCGCTGGCATCCACCGTATAGACGTTGGTCAACGCGGCCTGATCGAACACGGTGATGCGCAGCCGATCGCCGGCGTCGAACGTGTAGGGCTGATTGAGCACGTCGTGGAAGGCCGGGCTCGGACGCACGTAGTTCGAGCACCCCGCGAGGAGGCCCGCCACGAGCAACACCTGAACCAATCGAGACGACATCTTCGAACCCTTCGCACCCGTCATGATCGGCAGAGTGGTGCGATATGGTTAATGAAGCTTGAAGCGTGGCCCTCGGAATTTCAGGGCGCCGTCGTCGCGATCATGGTTAACGAGATGCTAACCCTCGCGGCTCACCATGGCGGGCGAGGAGAAACCTTCATGGTGCTTCGCCGAGAGCCTACGACCGCCGACACGACCATCGATCTCGCCGTGCTGCGCGACGCGCTTCGCGCCGCGCGCGGACGCATCGCGCTCGCCGCGCTCGCTGCCGCCGTTCTGGTCGGCGGCCTCGCCGTGTGGCGCGCCGATCCCCTGGTGATGGAGGCGCGGATCCTGATCGAGCCGATCGCCACACCCGGCGAGACCGCCTCGGAGAGCGGACGCGCCGCCCGCGACGATCGGTTGATCGCCACCCAGATCGGCCTGCTCGGGTCGTCCGGCCTGTTGCGCCGGGTGGTCGCCGGCGCCGCCGCCGATCCGCGACATCCGCTCGACGTCTTCGGCGACGCCGGCCGCGACGGCGACGGGCTCGACCGCGAGGACCGGCGTCTCGCCGCCCTGCGCGCCGCGCTGACCGTGGAGCGGGTCGACCGTTCCCGCCTGATCGCCCTGCGTCTCGCTACCACCGATCGCGACTCCGGCGAGCACCTCCTCGCCACCGTCTGGCACGACTACGCCGCCGGCCTCGCCGAGGCGCGCGGCCGCGCCGAGGCGGAGGCCGAGCGCCGCCGCGGCGCCGAGGTGGCGGAGGCCCGCCGCCGTCTCGCCGAGGCGGAGACGATGCCGGCGCCCGTCGCCGCCGCCCCCGTCGCGGACCCCGAAGCGGACGCCGCCCGCGCCGAGCGCGCCGAGGGCGAGACCGTGCTGAAGCGGCTCGAGGAATTCGCGGATGCCGGTGACAAGGGCGCCGATCGCGCCGTCGACGCCGGGTTGACCGACGGACTGCGGCGGCTGCGCGAACGGCGCGGCCTGCTGCGCTCGCGCATCGCCGAACTGTCGGTCGTCTATCTCGAGAACCATCCGCTGCTGAAGGAGGCGACCGAACGGCTCGCCGACCTGCGTCGCGAGATCCGCGCCGAACTGCCCCGCGCCGTCGCCGCCCAGAAGGCCGCGCTCGCCGCGATCGACCGCCGCATCGCCGAACGGGAGACGGCGACCACAGGCTCGATCCCCGAAGCGGCGCCGGTGCCGGCCGCCGCCGATCTGCCGCGCCTGCGCGCTGCGCTCGCCGAGGCGCTCGCCCGTCGCGACGCCGCCTATCTCGAGGCGCTCGGTCAGGCCGCCGTCACGGCGAACCTCGTCGGCGCTCCGGACGTGATCGAAACTCCGTCGAACACGCGGCCGATCGCCGCCGCCGGCCTCGCCGCCCTCTTCGGCGCCGGCCTCGCGGCGATCCTCGCCGCCGTCTTCGGCGCCGCGCCCGCGCGCCGTCGCGACCGCGTCGAGCCGATCCCCGAGATCCCGGCCCCGATCGAGACCCGCGTCGAGGACCCCGTCGTCATCCCGCCGTCGCGCCCGGTCGACGCGGACGCGCCGCGCCGCGCCGCGCTCTATGCCGAGGCGACCGACGAGCGCATCGCCGATCTGTGGGATCAGATCGAGGCGGAGATCCCGCGCGGCCGCCGCATCGTCGTCACCTCGGTCACCGACGCCGCCCGCGCCCATGCCGCCGCGCGGCTCCTGTGGGCGAACGCCGCCGTCGCTCAGGCCTCGGCCTGTCTGGTCGATCTCGCCGCGACGGTTCCCGAGCCGGAGAGCGAGAACGCCGGCTTCTCCGACCTCCTCGCCGGCCGCGCCGCCTTCTCCGAGGCGATCCATCACGATCACGACTGCGGCGGCTGGGTCGTGCCCGCCGGCGCCGAGCCGTTGGAGCCCGCGACCTTCGGCGACGAGGGCGTCGCCGGCATTCTCGACGCGCTCGCCGCGACCTGGGCCGACGTGGTCGTCGACGTCGGCCGTCTGGAAGCGGGGGAGGGCCTCGCCACCCTGCTGATCGGCGCCGACGTGATCGTCCTCGCCGAGGACGACCGCGACGATCCGCGCGTGCTGCGGGCCCTCGATGCGCTGTTGATGGCCGGCAAGGCGGTGTGGCTGATCGATCCGCCGCTCGAGGAGGCGAGCCCCGAAGTCCACGCCGACGGCGACGAGACGGCGGCCTGGGCCGACGCCGCCTGAGGCGTCACGCCTTCGGTCGCCCGATCGGGCGATACATCCACCGCACGATCAGCCCGGCGACGGGCACCCAGGCGAGACCGGCGACGACGAAATAGGCGAACTGGACCCAGCCCGATTTGGAGGCGACCACCACGTCGCCGACCGCCGTCGCGAAGAAGACGTAGACCAGCAGGAAGATCACCAGAATGAGGGAGCCGGCGAAACGCCGCGCGGGAGAGGTCATGATCGGCCCTTTCGCCGGGTCGCCGATCCCGCGGACGGCTCCGGCGGATCGGCGACGACGTGTCGCTGGTCTTCGAGCCCCTTCCGGCCGGGACTGCGGCGCCCCGGCGCTGGAGGAGGCGCACGTCCCGGTCTATATCTCGGATCGGGACGCGGAGTGAAGAGACGCATGGTGTCGATGGGGATGGAACGAGTGCGCGAGGCGCGGGCGGGTGTGGCGACGAGCGAGCGCCCGGTGCGCCTGTGGCTCTACGGCGTCGCCGCCCTGATCTTCGCCATGGTCGTCGTCGGCGGCATCACCCGCCTGACCGAATCGGGTCTTTCGATCACCGAATGGGCGCCGCTGCTCGGCGCCCTGCCGCCGCTCTCCCATGCCGATTGGGTCGCCGCCTTCGAGCGCTATCGCGAGATCCCGCAATATCGCCTGATGAACGCCGGCATGAGCCTCGAGGAATTCCGGTCGATCTATTGGTGGGAATGGTCGCACCGCCTGCTCGGCCGGCTGATCGGCGTGGTCTTCGCGCTGCCCCTGGTCTTCTTCTGGCTGACCGGCCGCATCCCGCGCGCCCATCTGCCGCGCTATCTGGTCCTCTTCGCGCTCGGTGGCCTCCAGGGGGTGATCGGCTGGTGGATGGTCTCCTCCGGTCTCGTCAACCGCGTCGACGTGGCGCCGCTGCGTCTCGCCGTGCATCTGACGCTCGCCACCATGATCTTCGCCGCCGTTCTGTGGACGGCGCTGACGCTCTCCTCGCGCGGGCGCGCGCCGCGTCCCTCGCCGATCCGCCGCATCGGCGCGGCGGCGGTGCTCGGCTGGGTCTTCGTGCAGATCTTCCTCGGCGCCCTGGTCTCGGGCAATCACGCCGGCCTCGTCTACGACAGCTGGCCGCTGATGAACGGCCATCTCCTGCCGCCCGACGCCTTCACCATCACGCCGCTGTGGCTCGATCTGATCGAGAACCACGCCAGCATCCAGTTCCTCCACCGCATGAGCGCCTATGTGCTCTTCGCGCTGGTGCTCACCCAGTTCGTCACCATCGTCGTCACCGCCCGCACGGCGACCGCCCGGGTCTCCGCCTTCGCGCTCGGCTTCGTGGTGCTGTTCCAGATCATGGTCGGCATCGCCACGCTCCTGATGCACGTGCCCTTCGCCCTCGCCCTGATCCATCAGGCGACCGCCATGCTGGTGCTGACGGCGGCGGTGGTCCATGCCGTCTCGGTCTTCGCGCCCGGGCGGATGGAGGCGACGCTCCTCGCCCACGAAGGCTTGTGACGGCGCGAGGCGCCATGGAGGGCGCGGCGCACCCGCGATCCCGTCGAAGATTCGAAAGGCCGGCGAGGATCGCTCCCCGCCGGCCTTTCGTTTCGTCGTTTCGATCCCGGCGACGGCGGCCTCAGCCGGCCAGCGCCTGCTCGATGTCGGCGATGATGTCGGCGACGTCCTCGATGCCGATCGACAGACGCACCACGTCCGGCCCGGCGCCGGCGGCGATCTTCTGCGCGTCGGAGAGCTGGCGGTGGGTGGTGGAGGCCGGGTGGATGATCAGCGAGCGGGTGTCGCCGATGTTGGCGAGATGGCTGATCAGCTTCACGCCGGAGACGAGCTTGACGCCCGCCTCGTAGCCGCCCTTCAGCCCGAAGGTGAAGACCGCGCCGGCGCCCTTAGGCACGTATTTCTGGGCGAGCGCGTGATAGGGATCGTCGGCGAGGCCGGCGTAGCTCACCCACGACACGTCCGGCCGACCCTTCAGCCAGGTGGCGACGGCGAGCGCGTTGGCGGAGTGTTTCTCCATCCGCAGCGGCAGCGTCTCGATGCCGGTCAGGATCTGGAACGAGTTGAACGGCGAGATCGCCGGCCCGATGTCGCGCAGGCCCAGAACCCGGACCGCGATGGCGAAGGAGATGCCGCCGAACACCTGGCCGATCACCATGTTCTGGTACTCGGGGCGCGGCTCCGACAGCATCGGATACTTGCCCGAGGCGAGCCAGTCGAAGGTGCCGCCGTCGACGATCACGCCGCCCATCGAATTGCCGTGGCCGCCGAGGAACTTGGTCGCCGAATGGACGATGACGTCGGCGCCGTGGGCAAAGGGACGGCAGAGCGCCGGCGAGGCGAGCGTGTTGTCGACGATCAGCGGCAGGCCGTGCGCCTTGGCGATCTTCGAGATGCCCTCGATGTCGGTGACGACGCCGCCGGGATTGGCGAGGCTCTCGATGAAGATCGCCTTGGTCTTCGGCCCGATCGCCGCCTCGAAGGTCGAGAGATCGTCCGGATCGGCCCACTTCACCGTCCAGCCGTAGTTCTTGAAGGCGTGGTTGAACTGGTTGATCGAGCCGCCGTAGAGGCGCTTGGAGGCGACGAACTCGTCGCCCGGTCCCATGATCGTGTGGAAGACGAGGTGCTGCGCCGCATGGCCCGAGGCCACCGCCACCGCCGCCGTGCCGCCCTCGAGCGCCGCCACCCGCTCCTCGAGCACCGCCGTCGTCGGGTTGGTGATGCGGGTGTAGATGTTGCCGAAGGCCTGGAGCCCGAACAGCGAAGCGGCGTGATCGACGTCGTCGAAGACATAGGCCGTCGTCTGATAGATCGGCGTCGCACGGGCCCCGGTGGTCGGGTCGGGCTTGGCGCCGGCATGGACGGCGAGGGTGGAGAAACCGGGCTGCTGAGCGGACATGGGGAACTCCCTGGGCCGGGCGCGACGACGCCCTTTCGGAAATGGTGTTCTTTGTCGGAAATCGGACGAGGATCGTCAAACGAAACCATTTCGTCCTGAGGGCCTTCGTTGGAACGAAATTTCCTGACCCATGGGAAGGCACGGATCGCGCCGCGCCCGTCTCCGCCGTCGCGCCTTTCGCGTTCACCCCAGGTGACGGCCCCGGCAAAAGCGCTATGCTGCGCCGATCGTCGTCGTGCCCGTCGGGAGGCCTCGCACATGCCGTCGCGTCGCAGCTTTCTCCGTTCGGCCGCCGTTCTGGCGGTGTCGTCCCTGATCGTCGACCGCGCGGTCGCCGAGGAACCCACGGCGGAGGCCCATCTCACCGGCATCTACAAGAAGCTCGCCGCCGGCAACGGCGATTCCGGCGGTCAGATCTATTGGCTCGAGCCCAAGGATCGACCCAAGTGGTTCTCCGCCGCCCTGGTCAAGCTCTGGGCCGACGCCGAGAAGCGCGCCAAGTCGCGCGGCGACGATCTCGGCCCGATCGATTTCGATCCTTTCACCAATTCCCAGGACCCCCAGGTCAAGGGCTTCACGATCGAGAAGCTCGACGCGCTCCCGCCGGTGACGAAGCTGCGGGTGACCCTCGCCGGCTATCCCGCCGGCGACGGCGTCCTGGTCTTCGACCTGATCAGGGAGAAGGGTTGGAAGATCGACGACATCCTCGGCTCGACCGGCGGCGACCGCTGGAGCCTCAAGGAGATCCTGTCGATGCCGTGAGGCGGGCCGAGGGCGCCCGTGGCCGGCGCGCCCTCCGGAGGGCCTCACATCCCCAGACGCGGCATCTCGATCGCCGGGCAGCGGTTCATGATCACCGTCAGTCCGGCGGCCTCGGCGCGCGCCGCCGCCACGTCGTCGCGAACGCCGAGCTGCATCCACACCACCTTCGCGCCCGCCGCGATCGCCTCGTCGACGACCGCGCCGGCGGCGTCGGAATTGCGGAACACGTCGACCATGTCGATCGCCACCGGCACGTCGGCGAGATGGGCGAAGACCGGCCGGCCGGCGATGGTCTTGCCGGCGAGGCCCGGATTGACCGGATAGACCTCGAAGCCGTGATCGATCAGGAATTCGGTGACGTGGAACGACGGCCGGTCGGGCTTGGCGCTGGCGCCGACCACGGCGATCGTCCTCACCGAGGTGAGCACCGCGCGGATGTGGTCGTCGGCGTAGGCGTCGTGGTTCATGGTCTGTCGTCTCCTCCGAGATGCTCCTCGATCTCCGCCTCGATCACCGCGATCCCCTGCCGGCTCTTGGCAACCAGGAACAGGATCAGCGAGACCGCGCCGACCGCCGTGATCGCGGCGCCGATCACGAAGATCCACGCCGGCCGCGACGACGAATCGAACACCCCGACGAGCAACGCCACCGCGATCACCACGAGGCCGACCGGCAGCAGGATCCGCCACAGACGGGCGAAGCCGGAGGGCGGCGGCGGTGGTGCGACGAGGGGCGTGGGGGGCGAAACGGTCACGATTTCGGCTCTCGGCTGAAGGCCCGCCTCGCGAGCGGAGCGGCTTCGTTGTACACCGATTTCGGCGCCGGCACACCGCCGCCGGCGCGAGGGGAGAGGAGTGTGTGATGCCCGGTGCCCGCGATTGTCTGCTCGTCGTCGACGTGCAGAACGACTTCCTGCCCGGCGGCGCGCTCGCCGTGCCGCGGGGCGACGAGATCGTCCCGGCGATCGGTCCCCTCGCGCGGCTCTTCGCCACCGTCGTTCTGACCCAGGACTGGCATCCCGCCGACCACGTCTCCTTCGCCGTCCACCATCCCGGCCGCGCGCCCTTCGAGACGATCGCGCTCCCCTATGGTCCGCAGGTCCTGTGGCCGGTCCACTGCGTCCAGCAGAGCCCGGGCGCGGCCCTCGCCGAGGGGCTCGACGTGCCCCACGCGGCGATGATCCAGCGCAAGGGCTGCCATACCGCGATCGACAGCTATTCGGCCTTCCTCGAGGCCGATCGCGCCACCGTCACCGGGCTCGCCGGCTGGCTGAAGGCGCGGGGTGTCGAGCGGGTCTTCATCTGCGGCCTCGCCACCGACTTCTGCGTCGCCTGGACGGCGGGCGATGCCCGCGCCGCCGGTTTCGAGACGGTGGTGGTGGAGGATCTCTGCCGCGCCATCGACCTCGACGGCTCGCTCGCGGCGGCCTGGGCGGCGATGGGGGCGGCCGGCGTGATCCGGGCGACCTCGGCGGAGATCCTGTCCGGCGCGTTCGGCTGAGGCGCTTTCGGCCTCACACCGATCACGGGACCTTCCGACTCGTCGGAATGTCCCGTGGTTGCGGCCTGACCGGCCGACGCCCGTTCGGGCTTGCCTTCGCCCACGAAGTTTCGAACAGGTCGAAACTTCGTGGGCTCGGTGTCAGTTCTTCGCCTTCTCGTCGGCGACGATCTCGATCTCGCGATCGTAGCCGGCCTGGACGGTGAAGTTGCGGGTGAAGATGCGATCCTGATTCTTGGCGACGAGCGCGTAGTCGCCCTCCGCCAGCACGATCGTCGGGAAGGCGCCGACGCTCTCGGTGATCGGATCGCCGGACGGCGTCAGCACCAGCCACGAGGTGTTGGTGAGCGCCTCGCCGCCGGGCTCGTTGACGAGCTTCAGCGTCAGCTGCGCCGCCTTGTGATAGACGGTCGCCTCGGTCAGCTTGCCCGGATTGACGTGGATCTCGGCGCGCACGACGGCGTTGAGATCGCCGTAGTGGCCGACCACCCGATAGGTGTCGGCGTTGAGGCGGATGATCTTGCCCGGCCCGACGCCCATCACCAGCGCCTGACGATCGCCGCGCTGATCGGATTCCATCGAATAGACGTCGAAGGTGAGCTTGTCGGCCGGCAGCGGCAGATCGCCGGCGCCGAGCGCCTGCAGCTTGAGGCCACCGGCGTTGAGGATCAGCGTCTCCTTGCGGGTCGCGTCCTTGGTGACGGTGACGCGGGTGGTCGCCCCGGCGCGGCCATAGGCGGCATGGACGAGATAGGACCCCGGCTCGAGATCGAACTCGGCGTCGCCGCCCGAGGCGGTGACGATCAGCTGGAGCTTGTCGTCGGAATTGTTCTTTTCCTGGAAGATCCGCCAGACGAGACCGTTGTGGATCGCCGGCGAGCCTTCGGTGACGAGGGCGGAGAGCTTCAGCGTCGCCTTGAAGGCGCGGGCGACGTCGACCGCCATCGGCGCGACCGTGGCCGCCGCCGCGCCGTGCGGCGCCGCCGAGGGTGCGGGATTGGGCGCGTAGCCGAGCGGCTCGGCCGGGGCCGGCGCCAGCGGCATCGGTTGTCCCGTCCCTTGCGCCAGACCGGGCGCGACGCCGATCAGCCCGAAGGCGAGGGCGAGCGCGGCGATCTTGGAGGCGGTGGGGGTCGAGCGGGGGCGCGTCGTCATGAAACCTCGTCGGCGTCGTGGCGAGGCACGACACGGATCTTCGTCTGAGCGTCGCGACGAGGCGCGGCGCATTCGCTGCCCGTGTCGCGACGCGCGCGACTCCGAAGGCGCCGACAGAAGAACCCCATGAGCATGGCGAGATCAAGTCGATCTCCCGAATCGGCCCCCGCGCCCCTCGTCGATCGTTGACATTCCTGCGTCGAGGCGCTTCCCTCGCCGCCGCCCACTCAATCGACGCGCGAGGCCCCATGACCACCGGATATCCGCAGGCGCTCGCGCTGCTCGAGACCCGCCGCACCATCGCCAATCTCCAGATGGCCGAGCCCGGTCCGAGCGAGGAGGAGATCCGCCGGATCATCGCCGCCGCCGCCCGCGTGCCCGATCACGGCAAGCTGACGCCCTGGCGCTTCGTGCTCTATCGCGGCCCCGCCCGCGCCGATCTCGACGCCCGCCTCGCCCCGCTCTACCGGGCGAAGTTCCCCGGCGTGCCGGCCGAGAAGGCGGCGCTCGAGGAGACGCGCTTCTCGCGCGTGCCGCTGACGATCGGCGTGATCTCGACCGCCGCCGAACACGTCAAGATCCCGGTCTGGGAGCAGCAGCTCTCCGCCGGTGCCGCCACGATGAACCTGATGCTCGCCGCCCATGCGCTGGGCTACGCCGCCCAATGGCTGACCGGCTGGCTCTGCTACGACCCGGACGCCGCCGCGATCCTCGGCCTTCGCGCCGGTGAGCGCTTCGCCGGCCTCGTCTGCATCGGCACCCCGACGGTGCCGCCGGTCGACCGGCCGCGTCCCGCCTTCGAGACGATCGTCACCGAGTGGAGCGCCTGAGGCGATGTTCTACGCCACCGCCGAAGGCCATCCCGGCCTCCCCCACGACCCCTTCAAGGCGATCGTCGCGCCGCGTCCGATCGGTTGGATCTCCACCATCGACGAGACGGGGATGCACAATCTCGCCCCCTACAGCTTCTTCTCGGCGATCGCCTCCAAGCCGCCGATGGTGCTGTTCTCCTCCGAGGGCTGGAAGGACACCGTCGCCGCCTGCGCCCAGACCGGCGAATTCGTGGTCAATCTCGCGACCTACGACCTCAAGGACGCGATGAACGCCTCCTCGGCGCCGCTCGCCCGCGACCGTTCGGAGTTCCCGCACGCCGGCCTGACGCCGGCGCCGTGCCGGCTGGTGCGGGCGCCGCGCGTGCTCGAGGCCGCCGCCTCGCTCGAATGCAAGGTTCTGGAGATCTTCTCGCCGAAGACCCTCGACGGCGAGCCGATCGAGAATCACATGGTCATCGGTCAGGTGGTCGGCGTCCACATCGCCGAGCGCTGCCTCACCGACGGCCGTTTCGACATGGTGAAGGCCGGCACCATCGCCCGTTGCGGCTGGGACGAATATCTCGGCATGGACGGGATCTTCCGCATGGGACGGCCGAAGGGCGCCTGAAACCGGCGACGGCGGGGAGGGACGGGATCATGGACGGCGAGGGTCACCCGAATCGCTGGTCGGCGACCGCGCTGGCGGTCCTGCCGGTCGCCGCCGCCGCGTGGATCGGCAATCGCGTCACCCTGCCCAATCTCGTGCCTTGGTACGAGGGCCTCGCCAAACCCTGGTTCAACCCGCCGAACGTCGTCTTCGCGCCGGTCTGGACCCTGCTCTACGTCCTGATGATCGTCGCCTTCCGCCGTATCCTGCTGCGGCCGGCCGGCGAACCGGGACGGCGCGCGGCGATCCTGGCGTTTCTCGTCCAGATCGCGCTGAACGCCGGCTGGTCGGTCGCCTTCTTCGGCTTCCACGCGCCGCTCGCCGGGGTGATTGTGATCGGCTGGCTGCTGGTGGCGCTGGCGGTGACGATCCGCCTCTTCGCCGCGCTCGACCGCGTCGCCGCGCTCCTGCTCGCGCCCTACCTCGCCTGGATCGGCTTCGCCACCGTGCTGAACCTCGGCGTCTGGTCGCTCGCCCGTTGACGCCGCGATCGCGTCGCCGTCTCGACACGATCGCGGTGGAAAACGGAAGGGGAGGGGCTTCGGCCCCGCTTCGCGACGGAGGCCGCATGATCAGACGTTCCCTCGTTCTCGCCCTGACGGGCCTTCCCCTGCTGCTCGTGCCCCTCGGCGCCGCCTTCGCCGTCACGCCCGAGGAGAAGGCCGAAGCCGAAGCCCTGCGCGACGTCTGCAAGGGTGACTATCTGAAGGTCTGCGGCTTCACCCGCCCCGGCGGCGGTCGCGGCCTCGCCTGTCTCGAGCAGAAGGCGGCGGAACTCTCCTCGCCCTGCCGCGAGGCCCTGCCGCGCGCCAAGGCCCTGCGCGAGAAGATCAAGGCCGAGCGCGGCTGACCGCGCGCCATGCGCGCCCGCCTCGACAGGAGACCGTGACTGATCAGGCGGGTCGCGCCGCGCGACCCCGGTGGAGCCGGTCGGAGACGAAGGCGCTACCGCCGCACTTGACGACGTCGAAGGCCCCGATCTTCGCGAACAGGCCAGTGTAGTTCTTGGCGCCGTATCGACGCGGATCGATCGCCGCCTGTTTGGCGACCTGACCGACCGTCGACATGGGCGCCCAACCGTCGTCGCGGGCCGTCGCTTCCACGACGCGCCGCAGGCTCGCCACCAGGGCGAGGTCCAGGGTCGCCGTCGCCGTCTTGCTCGGCGGTGGCGTCTTGCTCGCCACCGGGGCCGTCTTCGGCTTCGCGGTCGCGCTCGCGGGGAGGGGCGCCGCGCGTGGCGGCTTCGCCGCCTCGGCGTCGTCGAGCACGTGGAACCGTGTGCAGGCGGCGACGAAGGGCACGGGCGTCTTGCGGTCGCCGCATCCGTAGACGTCGAGGCCGCGGCTCTTCAGACGCATCACCAAGGGCGTGAAATCCGCGTCGCTCGAGGCGATGCAGACGGCGTCGAGCGATTGCGTGAAGACGAGTTCCATGGCGTCGATCACCAGAGCCATGTCGGAGGCGTTCTTGCCGGAGGTGTAGCTGAACTGCTGAACCGGCTGGATCGCGAAGGCGTGCAGAACCTCCTTCCAGTGCTTCAGGGCATCGTTCGACCAGTCGCCGTAGGCGCGGCGAATGTGCAGCGAGCCCAGCGCCGACATGTGGCCGACCATCGCCGCGATCTTCGCGTGCGAGATGTTGTCCGCGTCGATCAGGAGGGCGATCCGGCGGTCGGGCGCGCGCGTGGTGGGGGAAGCGGAGGTCATGGGCGGACGGTGCCTTCCGAGGGGCCGACGTCGTCGGCGCTCATGCGCCCGCGCTCGATCGATCCTCCCGAATATCGGAGCGACCGCCTCGCCGTGCAACCGACACGTGCCGCCTCCTCGAGAACATGGCTATCGAAATGCTTCCGCCGAGCCTCCGCGCGGTCAGTCGCGTCCGGCGCGTCCCAGCACCCGCCGCGCCCTGAGCAGGTGCGGCCGGTCGAGCATCATCCCGTCGAGCGCCAGGACGCCGGGGTCGCCGGCCGCCGCGAAGGCCGCGACGATGCGGGTCGCTTCCGCCACCTCCGCCTCGCTCGGCGTGAAGGCGGCGTTGATCACCGGCACCTGGGCCGGATGGATCGCCATCTTGGCGGTGAACCCGTCGCGCGCCGCCGCCCGGCATTCCGCCTCGAGCCCGGCCATGTCGCGGAAATCGGTGAAGACCCCGTCGATCGGCGAGGTCTCGGCGGCGACCGCACCGAGCAGCGTCAGCGTGCGGGCGAGCCGGAAGGCGTCGAGGAAACCGCCGTCCTCGCCCCGCGCCGTCGCCGCGCCGAGATCGGCGGAGAGATCCTCCGCCCCCCAGGCCATGCCGGCGAGCCGGTGCGAGGCACCGCGATAGGTGCCCGCCTGGAACACCGCGTGCGCGGTCTCGGTGACGATCGCGACGATCCGGGTGCGCCCGTCGGGAATGCCGTGGACCGCTTCCGCCACCGCGATCTTGGCGTCGAGCCGGGTGATCTCGGCGCCGCCCGCCGCCTTGGGCAGCATGATGCCGTCGCAGCCCGCCGCCACCGCCGCGTCGAGATCGGCGTCGACGAGGCCGGAGGCGAAGCCGTTGACCCGCACGTGGATCTTCGGCCGGTCGGTCCGCGCCGCGTGGGCGCCGAGAAACGCGGCCATGCCGGCGCGGCCGGCCTCCTTGGCGTCGGCGGCGACCGAATCCTCGAGATCGACGATCACCACGTCGGCGCCCGAGGCGAGCGCCTTGTCGAGCTTGCGCGGCTCGGTGGCCGGGACGAAGAGCAGGGAACGCATCACTCGGGTCCATCGCGGGAGGGAAGGGGAGGCGGGAGAGGAGGAGGGAACGGAGCGCGGACGGCGTCGCTCACGGCCTCACGCCGAGGGTTCGTCATTCGGCCGGCGTTTCATGAAGGCTTGACGACGGCACTCCGCCACCAGGGTTCCGTCCTGCTTGTAGGCGCGGTGATGGAACTCGGCGATGCCTGCGTCGGCGCGCGACTTCGAGGGCCGTGCGGAAAGAACCTCCGTTTCGACGCGAATCGTGTCACCGTGAAAGACCGGAGCGGGAAACTTCACGTCGGTCATGCCGAGGTTTCCGATCAGCGTGCCGAGCGTGGTGTCGTGCACGGAAAGGCCGATCATCAGGCCGAGGGTGAAGAGCGAATTGACCAGCGGACGGCCCCATTCGGACTTGGCGGCGAAGTCGAAGTCGACGTGGAGCGGTTGCGGGTTGAAGGTGAGGCTGGAGAACAGGACGTTGTCCATCTCCGTCACCGATCGGGAGAGCGGGTGGCGCAGGACGGTGCCGGGAACGAGGTCCTCGAGGTAGAGACCGGGCATCGGAACGTGTTCTCCCTGGACGTTTCGGATCGTTCGGGTTCATCCCGGCGTCCGATGGACTTGGTGGCCGCGACGCGGCGAGGGGCATTGGAACCGACATGCAGGTCGACGGCAAGAGCGCGGTGGAGCGACGGATCGCGGGAGCCTTCAAGGCCGCGGCCGATGCCACCGGCACGTCCTTCGACTACCTCCTGAAGACGTCGCAGCGCGAGTCCGACCATCGGCCCGACCTCGCCGCCACCGGCTCGAGCGCCGCCGGTCTCTTCCAGTTCGTCGATCAGACCTGGCTCGAGATGATCCGCCGCGAGGGCGCGTCCGTCGGCCTCGAGCGCCTCGCCGAGAAGATCACCCCCGACGGCAAGGGCGGCTGGACCGTCACCGATCCGGCCGATCGCGCCAAGATCATGTCGCTGAAGACCGATCCGCTGGTCTCCGCGGTGATGGCCGCCAAGTTCACGCAGGAGAATGCCCGCAAGCTCGGCGAGGCGCTCGGCCGCTCGCCGACCGACGGCGAGCTCTACGCCGCCCACGTCCTCGGCCCGGCCGGAGCGACCCGCCTCTTCCGCCTCGCCGCGACCGAGCCCGGCACGCCCGCCTCGGTCGCCTTCCCGCGCGCCGCCGCCGCCAATCCCAGCCTCTTCTACGACAAGAGCGGACGCGCCGGCACCGTCGCCGATCTGTTCGATCGCCTGACCCGCTCCACCGACGGCGGCGATCCCACGACCGCCCGCATCGCCGCCATCCACGGCTCGCTCTCCGCCTCCGCCTCCAAGACCGATCCGGCGACGGTGGCGCTGTTGCTGCGCGCCCAGGCCGCCGCCCTGATCGGTTCGGAGCCGATCGGCGGTCCCGCCGCCGCGTCGCCGCCCACGGCGGCGCCGGCCGGTCCGCCGCCCGCCTCCGCCGCCGCCCGTGCCCTCTTCACCGCGACCTCCGCCGACCTCGGCATGCCCGGCGCCTCCGAGGCCGCCGCCGCCGGACGCCTCGACGGCTGGCGCGCCCATGTCGCCCGCGACGCCTTCTCCGGCCTCGTTCGCGACGATCCGACCGCCGCCGAGGGCGCCGCCGCCTATGCCGCCGGGCGGGTCCTGCCCGGCGCGGCCGGGGCGCAATCGGCCACGGCCGCGCTCGCCGTCGCCCGGGTCGGGCCGACCACGCAGGGCGGTCACGGCGGCATCCCGCTGGTCGATCCGACCGCGCCGATGGCCCTCGCCGCGACCACGCCGCCGCCCTCGGTCGCCGCCCTCGACCGGGCCGTGTCGGAGCGGCCGAGCCGGCTGATGAGCGCCGCCGCCTCCGGGGCCCCGGAGATGCCGCTGCCGATGGTCGACGCCGCCGCCGGAGAGGCGCGCCCGAGCCGGCTCCTGTTCGAATCCTGGCGCGTGCCGAGCGAGGAGGCGCGCGACGCCGGCGTCGTCCGCGTCCGCACCACCGCGATCACACCGCCGGACGACACCGCCCTGGCCATCACCGTCACCGGCGGCGCGCCGCCCGCGACCGCCGCCACGCCGGCGCCCGCCACGCCCGCGCCGCGTCGCGCCGGCACGCGCGCCGCCCGCATTCCCCCGCTCGATCTGATCGCCCTCGCCGAGGCGAGCCGCGCCGAGGCCGAGAGCGAGTGATCCGGGGCCTGAGGCCCGGGCACTCGGCCGCGACATGGTGAACGAAATCCCACCGAACGTGGTGAACCGCTCGTTAAGCTCTGTCGTGCGATCCTGAATCTCGTGAAACGTTCCGAGCCGGCCCCGAACGGGGCGGGCCGTCGTCGCGAGTGGTGCAGGGTATGGTCGTCGATCGTTTCTTCGCCTGGGTGGCCGACGCCACCGTCGAGCAACGCATCCGAGCCGTCGGTCCGCTGGTCCGTGCCTGGACGCAGGCCGAGGATGGCGACGACGAGCGGGACACGCTGGAGGCGGCGCTGACCGTGGTCGCCGACGACGCCGAACCGGCGGTTCGCCGCGCCCTCGCCGAGGTCTTGAGCGAATGCGACGACGCCCCGCGTCATCTGCTGCTCGATCTCCTGTGGGACGAACCGAGCATCGCCGAGATCGTCGCCGAGCGCAGCGAGGCCCTGATCGACGTCGAATGGATCGAGGCTGCCGCCGGCACCGACGACGACGTCCGCTTCGCCCTCGCGCGGCGCCGCCGGGTCGGGCCGGGGCTCGCGACCGCGCTCGCCGAGGTCGTCGATCGCCGGGGCGCGGTGGCGCTCGTCGCCAATGCCGGCGCCGACATTCCCGCCGCCGCGCTGCTCCGCCTCGTCGATCGCTTCGGCGAATTCGCCGACCTGCGCGAGGCGCTGGCGCTGCGCGCCCATGTTCCCGTCACCGTCCGTCACCGGGTGCTGGAGAAGCTCGCCGAGACCATGGCCAATCTGGTCGTGCTCGGCCGCCGCCCGACCGACGAGCGCGCCGGCGCCGCCACCCGCGACGCCAAGGACCGCGCCACCGTGGCGCTCTCCTCGACCGCCTCGGACGCCGAGGTCGTGGTCCTGGTCGATCACCTGCGCCACACCGGCCAGCTCACCACCCGCCTGTTGCTGCGCGCCGTCTGCGTCGGCGATCTGCGCTTCGTCGAGGAGGCCCTGGCGGTGCTCGCCCATGTGCCGGTGCGCCGGGTCGCCGCTCTCGTCGCCGACGGTCGCGAGAGCTCGTTCCGGGCGCTCTACGCCAAGGCCGGCATGCCCGACCGCGCCTTCCCCGCCTTCGCCGCCGCGCTCGAGATCCATCGCGAACTCCTGCGCGAGACCGGCGGCTGGGACGGCCGCCCCGGCGATCGCGCCCGCTTCTCGCGCCGGCTGGTCGAGCGCGTCCTGACCCGCATCACCATCCTGCCGCGTCGCGACGCCGACGATCTCGTCGGAATGCTGCGCCGCTTCGCCGCCGATGCCGCCCGCGAACAGGCGCGCGCGGTGGTGGCCGACCGCACCCGCGTCGTCGTGCCCGCCCTGCCGCCGCCGGCGGCCGAACCGGAGATCGAGGAGGCCGCCGCCGTCCTCGCCGTCGACGTCGACGACGGCGCGATCGATGCCGCCCCCGAGATCCGCGTCGATCCGAGCCTCGATCGTTTCGCCGCCCAGGCCCCCGGCTTCGTCGTCGACGTCGAGGAGGAGATCGCCGAAGCGCTCGGCGAGGCGATCGCCGCCTCTCGCATCGAAGCGCCGCCGCCGCGTACCGACGAACTCGACGAGCCGATCGGCCTCTTCTCTCACGTCAGTCTCGACGACGTGCCGCCGGAATGGCTGGAGGACGAGGAGGAGGCGTTCGATCCGCCGGTCGACCTCGACGCCCTCCGGGATGCCGGCCTACGCGGCGAACTCGCCGCCTGATAGACGCGCATCGACCGTCCCGAGCCGCCGTCCGCACGGGCGTCGTCGTGGTCGTTTCCGGTCGACGGACCCGCTCACGCGCGGCGTCGTGCCCCGCGAGGAACCGTCTCGACATGCATGTGACGCGCATACGAAGGCGACCGCGACGCCCCGGCGCGGCGGTCGTTCCGATCGATGAAGGCGTGAGGGGAGAAGGGCCGAGCCCGAGCGGATCTCCGCTGGCCGGGCGGTGACGCTCCTGCCGTTCGGGTGAGCCCGAACGTCGGGAGACGGGCCTCAGGCGGCGTGGGCGACCTGATCGAGATAGTCGCTGGTCACTTCGTCGAGACGCTCGGCGAGGAGGCGCGCGGTGGTCGAACTCTCCTCGCGGGCCTGTTCGGCGATGATCGCCCGCACCGACTGGACGTGTTGCAACACCAGTTCGCGCGGGATCCGGCCCGCCTCGAGCGAGCCGTCGACCAGCCGGCACAGGCTGCCGGCGATGCGGCCGGCGAGCGGGAAGCCGAGCGTCGCCGCCTGACCCTTGATGTCGTGGGCGGCGCGATGGAAGGCCTCCAGCCGCTCCGCGTCGAAGTCGGTCTCGTCCATGCGGGCGAAGAGAGTGACGAGACGGCTCGTCTCCTCGGCCATCCAGCCGTCGAAACTCTGGGCCATCCGCGCCATCGCCGCTTCCGCCGCCGCGACCGGCTCGATCTCGCCGGCCTGGCCGCGCTTCGGCTTCGCCTTCTTGCGCAGGTCCTGGCGCGGCTGGATGAACTCGGCGTCGGCGCCGATCTCGATCCCGCCTTCGAAGGCGCCGGTTTCGGCCTCCTCGAGATCGAAGGTGTCGGCGTCGGCGGAGCGAGCGGAGGTGGTACGTCTGGACATCGCGGTCTCCCGGGCGAGCCGTTCGCCGTGGTGCGCGGGGCGACCTCGACCGGCTCTCAGGTTCGACCCGAGCATCGGATGCTTCCCTTAACGATTGGTTGGCATCGGCGCCGACGCGAAATCGTCAATATTGAAACTGTTCCGCGAGGATCCGCTCTTCCCAGCTGTGCTCGCCGTCGAACATCAACAGGCTCTCCGAGGCGCGGTCCTGGGTGATCGACACCCGCGTCACGTCGCGGATCTCGGTGTGGTCGGCGGCGGCGCCGATCGGGCGCTTGCCGGTGTCGAGCGCCTCCACCACGATCTCGGCGTGATCGGGCACCAGTGCGCCGCGCCAGCGCCGCGGCCGGAACGGGCTGATCGGGGTGAGCGCCAAGAGCGGCGCGCCGAGCGGGATGATCGGCCCGTGGGCGGAGAAGTTGTAGGCGGTCGAGCCGGCCGGCGTGGCGACGATCAGGCCGTCGCAGACGAGTTCGGCGAGCCGTTCCTTGCCGTCGATGACGATCCGGAGCTTCGCCGCCTGATAGGTCTGGCGCCACAGGGCGACCTCGTTGAAGGCGCGCGCCTCGCGCACTCGGCCGTCCCGCCCGGTCGTGGTCATCGACAGCGGCCGGATCCGCGTCACCTCGGCCCGCGCCAGCCGCTCCATCAGCCCGTCGAGCCGAAACTCGTTCATCAGGAAGCCGACGGTGCCCCGGTGCATGCCGTAGATCGGCTTGCCGGTGTTCATGAAGCGGTGGAGCGCGGTCAGCATGAACCCGTCGCCGCCGAGCGCGACGATCACGTCGGCCATCTCCGGCGGGCTCGATCCGTACATGTGCGAGAGGCGCCGCTTGGCGGTCTCCGCCTCCTCGCTGGCGGAGGCGACGAAGGCGACGTTCTCCACCCGGCGCACCGCCGGACGATCAATGTCGGTCAAGGGACGACTTCCTCCACCTCGCAGCGCGTTCGGCCCCGGCGCGGTTGCGGGCGCGGGCCGTCGCGGTCATCTTCCCCCGAGATCACACGATCGGACCCGTGGGGTCAACGAGGGGAAGGAAGGAGACGGAGGATGGAACCCGTCGGAAGCGACGACCGCACCCCGGTGATGATCTGGTCGACCTGGCCGGACGAGCCGAGCGCCCGTGCCGGTGCCCGCGCCCTGGTCGAGGCGCGCCTCGCCGCCTGCGCCGTGATCCTGCCGGCGATCGCCTCGGTCTATCGTTGGAACGGCGCGGTCGAGGAGGCGACCGAGGTCGGCCTCCTGGTCAAGACGCGGGCCGGCCGGCGCGACGCGGCGATGGCCGCGATCGCTCGCGATCACCCCTACGAGGTGCCGGCGATCCTCGCCCTGACGGTCGCGGCCGCCGCGCGCGCCTATGGCGACTGGATCGTCGCCGCGACCTCCGAGGACTGAGACGACCGCGACCGCGCGCCGCGTCAGTTCTTCTCGAGCCGATAGCTGTCGTGGCAGCTCTTGCAGGTCTTGCCGATCTCGGCGATCGCCACCTTGAGCCCGGCGACGTCCTTGCCGACGTTCGCCGCCTGAGCCGGCAGGGTGTCCTTCATCTTGGACATGGCAGCCTTGAAGCCGGCGAGGTCCTCCCAGATCTTCGGCGCGGCGGCGGTGTCGCCGCCGGTCGCGGTGCCCTTGGCGAAGAGCACGTCGACGTCGATCGAATCGGCCTTGGCGATCATCGTGTCGAGCGCGGCCTTGGCCTCCTTCGCGTCATAGGGCTTCTCGCCCTTGACCATCTTGACGAGCACGCCGCCGAAGGCGCCGCCGATGGCCTTCATGGTCGCCTTGCGGGTTTCGATCGGGTCGGCCGCGAAGGCCGTGGCCGAGGTGAGCGCAGCGGCGACGAGCGCGGCGACGATTCCGGTCCTGGTGACGATCATGCGTGTCTCTCCCCTCGATGGTTCGCGTCGGGCCGCCTCCCCGGTGTCCTCCCGGGATCCGACGGCGGCCGACCGCGACTGTGACCCAGGGGGAGATCGCGTGCACGTCAAACGCGCGTGAGCGGGGCGCGGCGGTCGCGGCCGGGCGCGCGATCGGTCGCATCCGTGCCGACACGCTTGCCCCCGCCCGCCGCCTGGGGCAAGGGGAGGGGACCGCCGACGCCCACCCGGAGAATTCGTCATGGCCGAGACCGAAGCCGCCCGTCCCGCTCCCCTCGATCCGCGCTTCGCGGTGAAGGCCCGGCTGGTCGCCGCGCTCGTGCTCGCCGCGCTCGCCGCGCTGCTCGCCTGGCAGATCCTCGACCGGCCGCTCGCCTCGCTCGGCGCCTTCCTCGGCGCCGGTCTCGTCGGCGGTCTCGCCTGGGGGCCGCTGGTGCTGCGCCCGAGCGGCATCGCGCTCGGCGGCGCCGCGCTCACCGGCGCCCTCGCCCTGGTGACGGCCTATGTCGGGGCCGGCCTGATCGGCGCCGGCGGCGCGCGGGTCGTCACCGACCAGGAGGCCGCGATCGCGCTCCTCTTCTCGTTCTGGATCGTGCTGCCGGTGATGGTGGCGGCGGGCGTCGGGCTGGCGCTGGCGACGCGGCTGCTCGCGGCGCGTTCGTCTCAGGCGGCCGACTGAGACGCGCCGTCGATCAGCTCGATGTCGGACGGCTCGACCAGATCGCCGGTGACCGAGCCGAGATCGAAGCCGAGATAGTCGGGCACCGACGCCGCCCCGATCGCCGCCGAGACGACGTAGCCCTGCACCTCGTCGCAGCCGAGCGCGCGCAGTTCGAAGAGCTGCGACAGCGTCTCCACCCCTTCGGCGACGGTGGTCATGCCGAGCGCCGCGGTCAGTTCGAGGATCGCCCGCACGATCGCCCGGCTCTGCGGGTTGGCGGCGATGTCGTCGACGAAGCTCTTGTCGATCTTGACCTTGTCGAAGGGGAATTTGCGCAGGTAGTTGAGGCTCGAATAGCCGGTACCGAAGTCGTCGAGGGCGACCCGCACCCCGAGCACGCGCAGATCGCGCAGGATCGCGAGCGTGCTCTCGCCGGCGTCGAGCAGCGTCGTCTCGGTGATCTCCACCTGGAGCCGGTTGGGCGTCAGCCCGCTCTCCGCCAGCGCGTCGACGATCACCGCGAGCAGGCGCCGGCTGCGGAACTGCACCGGCGACAGGTTGATCGAGACCCGCGTGTCGCGCGGCCACGACGCCGCCTCCCGCATCGCCGACCGCAGAATCCATTCGCCGAGCGGCACGATCAGCTTGCACTCCTCGGCGATCGGAATGAACTCGCCCGGCGACACCACGCCGAACTCCGGCGAGGTCCAGCGCACCAGGGTCTCGAAGCCGCAGACGCGGTTGGAGGAGAGATCGACGATCGGTTGATAGACGAGATAGAGCTGATCGGTGTCGAGCGCCGCGCGCAGACCCTGCTCGAGCCGGCGCCGCCGGGCGGCGCGCTCCTCCATGCCGGGCTCGAAGAAGCGGAACGTGTCGCGCCCCTCCTCCTTGGCCCGATAGAGCGCGAGATCCGCGCTCTTCATCAGATCGGCCGGGGTCTCGCCGTCGTCGGGGGCGATGGCGATGCCGAGCGAGGCGCCGATGGTGAAGTCGGCGCCGTCGAGGGTGAAGGGCTGATCGAAGGTGGCGAGGATCCGCTGGGCGATGTCGCTGGCGAGATCGGGACGATCGCTGCCGGGATGGAGCAGGGCGAACTCGTCGCCGCCGATACGCGCCACGATCCAGTTCGAGCCGACGCAGCTCGTCAGCCGCCGCCCGACCTCGGCGAGCAGCGCGTCGCCGACCGGATGGCCCATGGTGTCGTTGACCGACTTGAAGCGGTCGAGATCGATGCAGAACAGCGTCACCCGGCTCGCGCCGTGGTCGTTCTTGAGCGAGGCCTCGAGCTCGGAGGCGAATTTCGACCGATTGACGAGGCGCGTGACCGGGTCGGTCTCGGCGAGGAAGGCGACCCGCGCCTGCGCCGCGCGCCGTTCGGTCACGTCCGAGGCGACGCCGTGATAGCCGTTGAAGGCGCCGTTGGCGCGGAAGATCGGCCGGCCGGTGACGCTCCAGCTGCGCCGCTCGCCGCAGACCTCGAGATCGAGAACATGGTCGCGGAAGGTCTCGTACCATTCCATCGCGTCGAGCAGGTCGTCGACCTCGTGCGCGTCGGAGGCGGAGAGGAGGGCGCGGATCGGCATCCCCGCCAATTCGTCGGCGCTGCGCCCCGCCACCTCGCAGAAGCGCCGCGACGGTTCGACGATCCGGCCGAGCGTGTCGGTCTCCCACAGCCAGTCGCTGCCGTGTTCGTGGAAGTCGTTGAGGAGGAGGCCGATCACCTCGCTCTTCTCGGTCAGCTCGGCGCGGTTGCGGGCGTTCTCGATGAAGCGGGCGGCATGGATGTTGATGTTGCGCGAGAGGTAGATGCCGTAGAGCACCCACATGGCGATCACGACGATCCGCGCGAACGGATCCTCGGTGGTGTTCGCCATCATCATGCCGATGAGACTGGCGCCGATCAGGATCCAGACGTAACCGATCGCCGCCGCCGGCACCGTCGCCAGGCCGAAGGCGCCGCCGGCGGTCATGCCGGCGAGCAGGATCTGCAGCACGAGCTGATGGAACGTGTCGGCGCCGGGAATGAGCACCATCGGCGCCACCGACCACGACAGCGCCAGGATCGCCGCGTTGAACATGGTCAGCCGCAGGGCGCGCGGCGAGGCCGTCTCGATGGTGCGCCCGCGCGACTTCAGCCAATTGCGCATCGCCACGGCGACGAAACAAACGAGCGCGCCGAACCAGAACAGCAGGAAGGGCAGGGAGGCCCGATCGTGGAACACCAGGAGGATGATGACCGCGTTCGCCACGTTGGCGGCGGCCGACATCGGGGTGAGTTCGACGATCGCAGAGACCTGCTCGCCGCGAATGCGGCGCGCCGTCTCTTCGTCGATCGTCTGATCCGCCGGTTTCGAGCCGAACAGGGCGCGCCACAGTCGTCTCGGATCCCGGCGTGTGCGGTCGTCCTGCTTCGCTTCAGGCACGTCTCGGCCCATGAGTAGGATGGTCTCGCGCCCACCATCGGCGAGAAACCCCAATGGGCGATTAACGCGAACGGCAACCCACGACTGATTCTCGCGCCTTCGCCGGTGTGCCGTGCCCGTCCCGGCGCGCCCCGTCGGATTACGGATGGACGCGCGCGCCCCGACACCCTACCTCGGGTAGGCACCGTCTCGTCGGAGGATCCGTGTCCATGACCGAGGTTTCGCGTTCGCCCGGCGAGAGCATCGGCCTCAGACCCCCGGGTCTCGACGAGGCGGAAGCGGCCCGGCGCCTCGCTCTGCACGGGCCGAACGAGCTGCCGACCCCCGGCACCCGCTCCTGGGGCGAGGTGGTGCGCGGCGTGCTGCGCGAGCCGATGTTCCTGATGCTGCTCGCCGCCGCCGGGCTCTATCTCCTCGTCGGCGATCCTGTCGAGGGGCTGATTCTCTCCCTCTTCGCCTGCCTCACCGTCGGCCTGGTGATCCTCCAGGAACTGCGCGGCGAGAGCGCGCTCGCCGCGCTGCGCGATCTCTCCGCGCCGACCGCGCGGGTGCGCCGCGAGGGCCGCGACCGGGTCGTGCCGGCGCGCGAGGTCGTCCCCGGCGACGTTCTCGTGCTCGGCGAGGGCGACCGCGTCGCCGCCGACGCCGTCGCCCGCGAGGCCCCGGCCCTGACCGTCGACGAATCGCTCCTGACCGGCGAGGGCGTGCCGGTGCGCAAGGCCGCGACCGACGGCGAGGCCTTCGTCGACGAGCGCTACGGCGGCGACGATCGCTCCGAACTCTATGCCTCGACCCTGGTGGTCGGCGGCCGCGGCCTCGGCGAGGTGGTGCGCACCGGCGCGAACACCGCCGTCGGCGCGATCGGCGTCTCGCTCGCCACCATCGACGAGAGCGCCACCGGCCTCCAGGCGGCGATCGCCGGCATCGTCCGCGCCTTCGCGATCTTCGGTGGCCTCGCCTCCGCCGCCCTGGTGGTGCTGGTCGGCACCCAGAACGGCGATTGGATCGCCGGACTTCTCGCCGGTCTGGCGCTCGCCATGGCGATGCTGCCGGAAGAGTTTCCGATGGCTCTGGCGATCTTCGTCACCTTCGGCGCCCGCCGTCTCGCCGCCGCGCGCGTGTTGACCCGCCGCCCCGCGATCATCGAGACCCTCGGCGCCGTCACCGTCCTCGCCGTCGACAAGACCGGCACGCTGACCGAAAACCGCATGCGCCTCGCGCTCGTCGCCGCCGCCGACGGCACCCAGGTCCGGGCCGAGGCGGACGGCCGCCTGCCGCTCGACGGATCGGCGGTCGGCGCGGTGCTCGGCGCCGCCTGCCGCGCCTCGCGCCGCGACGGCCCAGACCCGATCGACGCCGCGCTCCACCGCGCCGCGCCGGCCGGCACCGACGGGCGCGACGGCGACGAACGCCTCGTCGATTGGGGCGTGACCCCCGAACTCCTCGCCATGACTCGGGTCTGGCGCGACGGCGACGGCCGCATCGATGCCGTCACCAAGGGCGCCCCGGAAGCGGTCTTCGACCTCTGCCGGCTCGACGCCGCCACCCGCGCCCGCCGCGTCGCCGAGGCCGAGGCCTTCGCCGGGGAGGGGCTGCGCATCCTCGCCGTCGCCACCGCCGAGGGGCTCGACGCGGTGCCCTCCGAGCCGCGCGCCGTGCCCTTCGTCTTCCTCGGCTTCGTCGGCTTCCTCGATCCGACCCGCGCCAGCGTGCCCGACGCGGTCGCGCGTGCCCGCGCCGCCGGCGTCCGGGTGGTGATGATCACCGGCGACATGCCGGCGACCGCGCTGGCGATCGCCCGCGACGCCGGCCTCGCGGTCGAGGGCGGCGTCGTCACCGGCCCGGAACTCGAGGCGATGGACGACGCCGAATTGGCGACGCGCGCGGCGCGCGCCTCGGTCTTCGCCCGAATCATGCCGTCGGAGAAGCTGCGCATCGTCCGCGCCCTGATGGCGAGCGGCGCGGTGGTGGCCATGACCGGCGACGGCGTCAACGACGCGCCCGCCCTCGAGGCCGCCCACGTCGGTCTGGCGATCGGCCCGCGCGCCACCGACGTCGCCAAGGAGGCCGCCGACATCGTCCTGCTCGAGGAGGACTTCACGCCGGTCGTCGACGGCATCCGGCTGGGACGGCGCATCTTCGACAATCTGCGCAAGGTGATGATCTACATCGCGGCGATCCACGTGCCGATCGCCGGCCTCGCCCTGATTCCGGTGGTCTTCGGCCATGCGCCGTTGATCCTGCCGCTGCACGTCGCGCTGATCGAGATGGTGATCGACCCGATCTGCTCGCTCGCCTTCGAGAGCGAGGCGGAGGAGCCGGGCATCATGAACCGCCCGCCACGCCCGCTCGACGAGCCCTTCGTCGGCATGACGCATCTCGCCTGGGGGCTGGCGCAGGGGCTCGGCCTCCTCGCCGCGTGCCTCGCCGTCGAGCAATGGGCGCGCGGCTCGGGCTTTGCCGACGACGGCGTCCGCACCCTGGTCTTCGTCGCGCTGACGACGGGCAACCTCGCCCTGGTGCAGGTCGACGCCACCCTCGGCTCGGCGATCGCGCGCCTCTTCACCCGCGCCAACCGCACCTCCTGGGCGATCAGCGCGGTCACCGGCGGGGTCCTCGCCACGGTGATTCTGGTGCCGGCGCTGGGCGATCTCTTCCGCTTCGCGCCGGTCCCGGCGGCGGCGGTCGGCTGGGCCGTCCTCGCCGGCCTCGCCGCGCCGATCCTGTTCGACCTGGTGAAACTCGTCGGCCGCCGCCCGCCGCGCGCCGTGGCGGGTTGAGGGCAGGGCCACGCCCGAAGGCCGGCCGAATCACTCGGCCTGCGACCGAAGTCGCGACCGCGCGAGACGGCGAGGGCGTCGAGGCGTCGAGAAGGATGGTGCCGGATGAGGGGATCGAACCCCCGACCTTCGGTTTACAAAACCGCTGCACTACCGCTGTGCTAATCCGGCGACGGGCGGGAGATACCATGCTCGGCGCGCGACGAAAAGCCGGCCTCCGACTCGCGTGGGTCGAGCCGTCGAGGCGCTCGCCTCTCCCGCCTCAGGCGCCGGCGTGCTTGCGCCCGACCACGTAGAGCGACAGCACCGCCGCGTTGGAGACGTTGAGCGATTTGATCGCGCCGGGCACGTCGATGCGGGCGAGCGCGTCGCAGGCCTCGCGCGTCACCGGCCGCAGGCCCTTGCCCTCGGCCCCGAGCACCAGCACCGTGCGCTTGCCCGCCTCCGTGTCCTCGAGCGTCGCCGGGCCCTCGCTGTCGAGCCCGATCACGGTGAAGCCCTCGCCGCGCAGCGTCGTCAATGCGCGCGCCAGATTGACCACCTCGATGTGGGTGATGAGGTCGAGCGCGCCCGAGGCCGCCTTGGCGAGGACGCCGGTCTCGGTGGCGCTGTGGCGGGTGGGGGTGAGCAGCGCGTCGGCCCCGAGCGCCACCGCCGAGCGCATGATCGCCCCGACGTTGTGCGGGTCGGTGACCTGATCGAGCGCGAGAATCAGCCTGGCGCGGCCGAGGTCGGTCAGCTCGACCGGCTCCAGCGGACGCGTCTCCACCAACACGCCCTGATGCACCGCGTCCTCGCCGACGCGTGCGTCGATCCAACGCGGTTCGACCTGCTGCGGCGGCACGGGGAAGACGACGTTGCGCTCCTCGAGCCGGGCCAGCGCGTTGCGCGTCACGTAGATCGCGTGGATCACCCGGCGCGGATTGGCGAGCGCCACCTCGACCGTGTGGAGCCCGTAGAGGAAGACCCGGCCGTCCGGCGCGCCCGACCCGGCACGCCCGTGACGACGCTGCACCACCGGCGGGCGGGTGGGATGGCGTCCGGCTTTCGCGGTGGCGCGCGGACGATCGGCATCGGTCATGGGGAGGGCTCCGAAAGGCGAGGGCGACGCTCCTTTTGCCGCTTTCGCGGGGCGGGCGCAACGGCCGAAGCGGCGGCCGCGTCCGGGCCGGCGTCGGACGTCGTGCCGTTTCGCCGGTGAAAAGACGCGAGAGGCCCGTTGACAGGTGGGATCGGTCTCGCCATAACGGCGCCCGCAACGGCTCTCCGCGCCTCGAGCGAGACACGGAGACGTCGGTTCGTCCGGCCCGGCGACGGGTGCGTTCGAAGTGTGGGGGAATGTCCCGAGCGGCAAAGGGGGCGGACTGTAAATCCGCTGGCTAAGCCTTCGTAGGTTCGAGTCCTACTTCCCCCACCACCTTCGACCCGGACGCGACGGCGCGAACGGCCGAAGCGTGCGGGTATAGCTCAATGGTAGAGCAGCAGCCTTCCAAGCTGAATACGCGGGTTCGATTCCCGCTACCCGCTCCACCCTCCGACCGATTCGATCTTCTCGTCCTCTCTCGGCCCCGTCGTTCCTCGGAACCGGCACGAGCGCGCCCCTTGCGGCGCCGTGTTCGAACCCCCATGTGGTCGAGTTCCGTGGGAAGACTGAAAAAAGAGACTTGAACCCGGCCGCGAAAACCCCTATCGAACCGCCCAACTCGGACGTTGCCGGCGCGGGAGCGGGGCTACATGTCCACCCGTCGGTCCAAGGGCTCTCGCCTCCGAAGGCAAGGAACACTGAAATGGCCAAAGAAAAGTTCGAACGTAACAAGCCGCACTGCAACATCGGCACGATCGGCCACGTCGACCATGGCAAGAC
>OFIS01000201.1_pt1 | contig 57855 bp, 66 predicted proteins | sample 1775071 | NCBI WGS metagenome assembly OFIS01 (sample SAMN08195774, study PRJEB24354) | sludge metagenome | isolation source: sludge from phenol fed wastewater aerobic bioreactor C | place: India: Nagpur | collected 2016-09-17
ATGACGGTGAGCCTGATTGCGCCGATCGCCATGGAAGAGGGGCTGCGCTTTGCCATCCGCGAAGGCGGCCGTACCGTGGGCGCCGGCGTCGTCGCCAAAATCATCAAGTAATTGATGGATCGGCGGGGGGCATTCCCCCCGCCCCTCTCGTTCTTTAGGGATTCCCATGAAAAGCCAGAAAATCCGCATCCGCCTGAAAGCGTTCGACTACAAGCTGATCGACCAGTCCGCCGCCGAGATCGTCGATACGGCCAAGCGCACCGGCGCCGTGGTCCGCGGTCCCGTGCCGCTGCCCACGCGCATCCGCCGCTACGACGTGCTGCGCTCGCCGCACGTCAACAAGACCTCGCGCGATCAGTTCGAGATGCGCACGCACCAGCGTCTGATGGACATCGTCGATCCCACCGACAAGACCGTGGACGCCCTGATGCGTCTGGATCTGCCGGCCGGCGTGGACGTCGAGATCGCGCTGCAGTAATTCCGCCCGGGCCGCCCCGCGGCCCCGTCCGGACCGAAGCGCCCTGTCTTCTAGGCAGGGCGCTTTTTTCATGCTAGAATCAAGGGCTTCGTCATCCATTTTCGCCTTTTAGGCGGGGTCGATGGCGAAAGATCACAGCCCCGGCCAATCGCAGTCGGGATCGAAAACTGTGGGGAAACACCCCCCGGAGAAAACAATGTCGAATTCGACACCTACGCCCGCCGCCTGGCGGCTCGGGCTCGTGGGGCGCAAGGTTGGCATGACCCGCATCTTTACCGAGGAAGGCGAATCCATCCCGGTCACGGTGCTGGACGTGTCCAACAACCGCGTCGCCCAGGTCAAGACGCCTGAAATCGACGGCTATGCGGCGGTCCAGCTCGCCTACGGCGAGCGTCGCGCTTCCCGCGTGGCCAAGGCCCAGGCCGGCCACTACGCCAAGGCCGGCATCGAAGCCGGCTCCATCCTGAAGGAATTCCGCCTGGATCCCGCCCGCGCCGCCGAATTCACGGCCGGCGCCGTGGTCGCCGTGGAATCCGTGTTCGAGGTCGGCCAGCAGGTCGACGTCACCGGCACCACCATCGGCAAGGGCTTCGCGGGCACCATCAAGCGCCACAACTTCGGTTCGCAGCGCGCCTCGCACGGCAACTCGCGCTCGCACCGCGTGCCGGGCTCCATCGGCCAGGCCCAGGACCCGGGCCGCATCTTCCCCGGCAAGAAAATGTCCGGCCACCTGGGTGACGTCACCCGCACCGTCCAGAACCTGGACGTCGTGCGCGTGGACGCCGAGCGCGGCCTGCTGCTGGTGAAGGGCGCCGTCCCCGGCCACAAGAACGCCGACATCGTCGTGCGCCCCGCCGTCAAGGCGACGCCCAAGAAAGGAGCCTAATCATGGAACTCAAGCTCCTGAATGATCAGGGCCAGTCCTCGGCCACCGTGGCCGCCGCCGACGAGATCTTCGGCCGCGACTTCAACGAAGCCCTGGTGCACCAGATCGTCGTGGCCTACCAGGCCAATGCCCGCATGGGCAACCGCGCCCAGAAGAACCGCGAGACGGTCAAGCACTCCACCAAGAAGCCCTGGCGCCAGAAAGGCACCGGCCGCGCCCGTTCCGGGATGACTTCCTCGCCGATCTGGCGTGGGGGTGGCCGCGCCTTCCCGAATTCGCCGGACGAAAACTTCAGCCACAAGGTCAACAAGAAGATGTACCGCGCCGGTCTGCGCGCGATCTTCTCGCAGCTGGTCCGCGAAGACCGCCTGGCCGTGGTCGAGAACTTCACCCTCGACGCCCCGAAGACCAAGCTGGCCGCGGCCAAGCTCAAGGGTCTGGGCATCGCCGAACCCGTCCTGATCATCACCGATGCGCTGGACGAAAACGTCTATCTCGCGACGCGCAACCTGCCCCACGTGGCGGTCATCGAAACGCGCTACGCCGATCCGCTGTCCCTGGTCCACTACAAGAAAGTGCTGATCACCAAGCCGGCGATCGCCCAACTCGAGGAGTTGCTGGGATGAATGCCGAACGTCTGATGCAAGTCATTCTGGCGCCCGTCGTGACCGAAAAGTCCACGATGATCGCCGAAAAGAACAACCAGGTCGCTTTCCGCGTCGTCGCCGACGCCACCAAGCCGGAGATCAAGGCCGCCGTCGAACTGCTGTTCAAGGTCGAGGTCGAATCCGTGCAGGTCGCCAACCGCAAGGGCAAGGAAAAGCGCTTCGGCCGCTTCATGGGTCGTCGCCGCAACGAACGCAAGGCCTATGTTTCGCTCAAGGCCGGGCAGGAAATCGACTTTACGGAGGTGAACTAAATGCCGCTGGTCAAAGTCAAGCCCACGTCCGCCGGTCGCCGGGGCATGATCAAGGTCGTGCACCCTGAACTGCACAAGGGCCCGGGCTACGCCCCCCTGCTCGAACCGCAATCGCGCAATTCCGGCCGCAACAACAACGGCCACATCACCGTGCGCCATCGCGGCGGCGGCCACAAGCAGCACTACCGCGTCGTCGATTTCCGCCGCGACAAGGACGGCATCGTCGCCAAGGTCGAGCGCCTGGAATACGATCCGAACCGCACGGCGCACATCGCGCTGCTGTGCTACGCCGATGGCGAGCGCCGCTACATCATCGCCCCGCGCGGTCTGGAAGTCGGTGCCACGGTCGTCTCCGGCCTGGAAGCGCCGATCCGTGCCGGCAACACGCTGCCCATCCGCGCCATCCCGGTCGGTTCCACCATCCACTGCATCGAGATGCAGCCGGGCAAGGGCGCGCAGCTGGCCCGCTCGGCCGGCGCGTCCGCCGTGCTGATGGCCCGTGAGGGCGTCTACGCCCAGGTCCGCCTGCGCTCCGGCGAAGTCCGCCGCGTCCACATCGACTGCCGCGCCACCATCGGCGAAGTCGGCAACGGCGATCACAGCCTGCGCCAGATCGGCAAGGCCGGCGCGGTGCGCTGGCGCGGTGTGCGCCCGACGGTCCGTGGCGTCGCCATGAACCCGGTGGATCACCCGCACGGCGGCGGCGAAGGCCGCACCGGCGAAGGCCGCGAACCCGTCAGCCCGTGGGGTACTCCCGCCAAGGGCTACCGGACCCGTCGTAACAAGCGGACGGACAATATGATTGTCTCTCGCCGCAAGCGCAAATAAGGGGCGAACACTATGTCACGTTCGATCAAGAAAGGCCCGTTCGTCGATGCGCATCTGATCAAGAAGGTCGATGCCGCCGTCGGGGGCAAAGAAAAGAAGCCGATCAAGACCTGGTCGCGCCGTTCCACCATCCTGCCCGAGTTCATTGGGTTGACGATTGCCGTGCACAACGGCCACCAGCACGTTCCCGTCTACATCAACGAGAACATGGTCGGCCACAAGCTCGGCGAATTCGCCCTGACGCGCACCTTCAAGGGGCACGCGGCGGACAAGAAGGCCAAGAGGTAAGCCATGGAAACTACCGCAGTCATCCGCGGCGTCCATATTTCCGCGCAGAAGACCCGCCTGGTGGCGGACCTGATCCGTGGGAAGTCCGTGGCGCACGCCCTCAACATCCTGACGTTCAGCCCCAAGAAGGCCGCCGGCATCCTGAAAAAGGCGCTGGAATCGGCCATCGCCAATGCCGAACACAATGATGGCGCCGACATCGACGAGCTCAAGGTCACCACGATCTACGTCGACAAGGCCCAGTCGATGAAGCGATTCTCCGCGCGCGCCAAGGGCCGCGGCAACCGCATCGAAAAGCAGACCTGCCACATCGTGGTCAAGGTCGGGGCGTAAGGAGTCGCAATGGGACAGAAAATTCACCCGATTGGGTTCCGCCTCGCGGTCAACCACAACTGGACTTCTCGCTGGTACGCGAACGACAAGGTCTACGGCAGCATGCTCGCCGAGGACATCCGCGTGCGCGAATACCTGAAGAAGAAACTCAAATCGGCTTCCGTGGGCCGCGTCGTCATCGAGCGCCCCGCCAAGAACGCCCGCATCACCGTGTACTCGGCCCGTCCGGGCGTGGTGATCGGCCGCCGCGGCGAGGACATCGAGACGCTGAAGGCCGACCTGCAGCGCCTGATGGGCGTGCCCGTGCACGTCAACATCGAGGAAATCCGCAAGCCGGAAACCGACGCGCAGCTGATCGCCGACTCGATCACCCAGCAGCTCGAAAAGCGCATCATGTTCCGCCGCGCCATGAAGCGCGCCATGCAGAACGCCATGCGCCTGGGCGCCCAGGGCATCAAGATCATGTCCTCGGGCCGTCTGAACGGCATCGAGATCGCCCGCACCGAATGGTACCGCGAAGGCCGTGTGCCCCTGCACACCCTGCGCGCGAACATCGACTACGGCTTCTCGGAAGCGCAGACGACCTACGGGATCATCGGCGTCAAGGTCTGGGTCTACAAGGGCGACATGCTGCCCAACGGCGAAATGCCCCCGGAAACCGCCGCCCCGCGCGATGAAGAACGCCGTCCGCGCCGTGCGCCGCGTGGCGATCGCCCCGGCCGCCCGGGCGACAACCGCGGCCGTGGCCGCGGTCCGCGCCGCGATGCCGCCTCGGCCGCTCCGGCGCCTGAAGGAGAATAAACATGCTGTCACCCTCTCGCAGGAAGTACCGCAAGGAACAAAAGGGCCGCAACACCGGCCTGGCCACGCGCGGCGCCCAGGTTTCCTTCGGCGAGTTCGGTCTGAAGGCCACCGGCCGTGGCCGCCTGACCGCCCGCCAGATCGAAGCCGCCCGTCGTGCCATCAACCGCCACATCAAGCGCGGCGGCCGCATCTGGATCCGGATCTTCCCGGACAAGCCCATTTCGCAGAAGCCCGCCGAAGTCCGGATGGGTAACGGCAAGGGCAACCCGGAATTCTGGGTCGCGGAAATTCAACCCGGCAAGGTGCTGTACGAAATGGAAGGCGTGAGCGAGGAACTCGCGCGCGAGGCCTTCCGCCTGGCCGCCGCCAAGCTGCCCATCAGCACGACCTTCGTGTCGCGCCGCGTGGGCGCCTAGGAGAGATCAGGATATGAAAGCCAGTGAACTGCGCGCCAAGGATGCCGCCGGGCTCCAGACCGAGCTCGAGAGCCTGCTGAAGGCACAATTCAACCTGCGCATGCAGCGTGCCACCCAGCAGCTTTCCAACACCAGCCAGTTGGGCAAGGTGCGCCGCGACATCGCGCGCATCCGCACCATCATGACTGAGAACGCAGGAAAGTAACATGACCACCGAAACCCAGAAAGACACCACCAAGCGTCAGCGCACGCTGGTCGGCAAGGTCGTCAGCAACAAGATGGACAAGACGGTCGTCGTCAGCGTCCAGACCCGCGTGAAGCATCCCGTGCTGGGCAAGTTCGTCAACCGCACCGCAAAGTACAAGGCGCACGACGAAGCCAACCAGTACAACGAAGGCGACACCGTGGAAATCGCCGAAGGCCGCCCCATCTCCAAGTCCAAGTCCTGGACGGTGGTGCGCCTGGTCGAGGCCGTGCGCATCATCTGATGCCGCGCCGGGCGGAACGCGGGAAGGTCCTTGCGGACCGTTCCGCGCCCGACCCAGCCGGGCGGCATGCATGCCGCGAGGCGGGTGCCGCCCCTTCGACCCCGCGCGGCCCCGGCCGCGCACCCCCCAGCCCCGCCTTGCGCGGGGTTTTGCTTGGGCCGCACCTTTGCCGCGCTTCTTTGCCGCTTCCTTGCCGCCCTCGGGCTGCCGGACTGCCCTCGTGCTGCCGGGCCGCCGGTCCCCCGAGCTCCTCCCATCGGTCCGGACCGCTCCGGACGGTCCCGGATCGACGAGCGCACCGGCGGAATCCTGTAGGATGAAGGCTTTCGCAAAAGCTACGCAAGAGCCGCCATCCGCCATGGACATCACCTGTTTCGACGATCTGCTGCAGGCCGCGCGCCTGCAGCCCGAACCCCAGCGCCTGCTGTTCGTCTTTGCCGCCAGCACGATCCCCGACGACGCCACGCCCGAGCAGAAGGCCCGCCACGCGCGCGGCGAGGGCGGCGAACTCACGCCCGTGCTGTGCGTGGACAAGACGCCGGACGAACTGGGCGCCTTCGACGCGCTGGTCGAGGAATCGCGCCGCACCGGCCATGACTGGCAGGTGGTGTTCGTGGCCGCCATGGCCGACCAGTCGGCGTACCTGCCGGACAACAAGGACGTCGATCAGGCCTTCCAGCGCATGACGCAGATGATCAAGTACGGCACGATCGGCGCGCTGCTGGCCTTCGACCGCACCGGCGAGCCGATCGTGTTCGGCGCCGCCTGACCCCGCACGAGCGCACGCCCCGCCCCGCGAGCCGGGGCCGCGGGGACCGGCATCGGGAGAACGGCCATGAAACCGCCCTTCGGGAAATCGTCCCTCATGAAACCGCGCCTCGCGCGCTGGCTCGGCCCGGGCCTGCTCGCCCTGCTGGCCGCCTGCGCGCCCCTCCCGCGGTCCGATGCGCCCGCGGCCGGCCCGGTGCCGCCGGCCGCCACCGCACCCGCCACCCGCGCCGCCGCCGCGGCCTACGATGCCGGCCTGGACGTCTTCCATCCGGTCGCCGCGCGGCACGGCATGGTGGTGTCGGAACAGGAGCAGGCCACGCGCGCCGGCCTGGCCATGCTGCAGGCCGGTGGCAACGCCGTCGATGCGGCGGTGGCGGTGGGCTTCGCCCTGGCGGCGGTGCTGCCCAACGCCGGCAACCTGGGCGGCGGCGGATTCATGATGGTGCACGAGGCGCGCAGCGGCCGCGATTACGCCCTGGACTTCCGCGAGACGGCGCCGGCGCGGGCCGCGCGCGACATGTACCTGGATGCGCGCGGCGAGGTCGTGGACGGCCGTTCGCTCCACACCCACCTGGCGGTGGGCGTGCCGGGCACGGTAGCCGGCCTGACGCACGCCCTGGCGCGCTGGGGCTCGCTGCCCCTGTCCCGCGTCATGGCGCCCGCCATCCGCCTGGCGCAGCGGGGCTACCCGGTCAGCCCGACTCTGGCCGACGCCCTGGCGCGGAACGCCGGACCCATGGGCCGCTGGCCCGCGACGCGCGCCATCTTCTGGCGCGACGGCCGTCCCCTGCGGGCGGGCGAGCCACTGGTCCAGCGCGACCTGGCGCGGTCGCTGCGCCTGATCGCGCGTCAGGGGGCCGACGCGTTCTACCGGGGCCCCATCGGCGAGCGGATCGCCGCCGAGATGGCGCGCCACGGGGGGCTGATCACGACGCGGGACCTGGCGGGCTACCGCGCCGTCGAGCGCCCGCCCATCGTCGGCGACTACCGCGGCTACCGGATCGTGACCATGCCGCCGCCCAGCTCCGGCGGCATCCACCTGACGCAGATCCTCAACATGATGGAAACCTGGCCCATCGCCGACTGGGGCGCGGGTGGCGCGCGCACGATCCACCACATGGCCGAGGCCATGAAGCTCGCCTACGCCGACCGCGCGCAATACCTGGGCGACACGGACTTCGTCGCCGTGCCCGTGGCCGGCCTGACCTCCAAGGCCTATGCCCGCCGGCTGGCCGCCGGCATCCTGCCCGCGCGCGCCCGGCCGGCGGCCGACATCCGGCCGGGCCGCCCCCAGCCCTACGAAAGCAGCCAGACCACGCACTTTTCCGTGGCCGACGCGGCGGGCAACGCGGTCGCCGTCACCTATACCCTGAACACGAACTTCGGCAGCGGCATCGTCGCCGCCGGCACCGGCATCCTGCTGAACAACGAGATGGACGATTTCTCCGCCAAGCCGGGGGTGGCCAACGTCTACGGCCTGACCGGCGGCGCAGCCAACGCCATCCAGCCCGGCAAGCGGCCGCTGTCGTCCATGACGCCCACCCTGGTGCTGCGCGACGGCCGGCCCTGGCTGGTCACCGGCAGCCCGGGCGGCGCGCGCATCATCACCACCGTGCTGGAAACCGTGGTCGATGCCATCGACTTCGGCATGAACCCGGCCGAAGCCGCCGCCCAGCCGCGCTTCCACCATCAATGGCAGCCCGATGAATTGCGGGTGGAAAAGGGCTTCAGCCCCGATACGCTGGACCTGCTGCGCAGCTACGGCCACCGCGTCGCCGTCAAACCCGCCATGGGCCGCACCCAGACCATCCTGATCCAGGACGGCATCCTGTACGGCGCCTCGGACCCGCGCAATCCCGACGGCGCCGCCCTGGGCTACTGAGACCGCCGCCTTGCATCAGCCGCCCCGCGTCAGGGCTTCGCGCCCACCGGTCGGGACTGTCCGGAGCCTGTTCCGACCGGGGGCGCGCGAAGACCGGGATGCCGGTCAACCCCGCTTCAAGCGGGCTTCTTTTCGTCTTCGTTGCGCAGTTCCTTGCGCAGGATCTTGCCCACGTTGCTGCGCGGCAGGTCCTCGCGGAATTCCACGAACTTCGGCACCTTGTAGCCCGTCAGCAGCTTGCGGCAGTGGGCGATCACGTCGGCCTCGGTCAGGTTCGGGTCCTTGCGGATCACGTAGAGCTTGACCACCTCGCCGGAGGCGCCGCCGGGCACGCCGATGGCCGCGGCCTCCAGGATGCCGGGGTGCTCGATGGCGGCGGCCTCGACCTCGTTCGGGTACACGTTGAAGCCCGACACCAGGATCATGTCCTTCTTGCGGTCCAGCAGGAACACGTAGCCCTTGTCGTTCATGTAGCCGATGTCGCCGGTCAGCAGCCAGCCGTCCGCGTCGAAGACCTTGGCGGTCTCCTCGGGGCGGTTCCAGTAGCCGGCCGTGACCTGCGGGCCCTTGACGCAGATCTCGCCCGATTCGCCGATCGCCATGGTGCGGTTGTCGTTGCGGATGGCGACGTCCGTGGACGGCACCGGCAGGCCGATCGAGCCGTTGAAATCGACCTTGTCGAGCGGATTGATGGTCACCGCGGGCGAGGTCTCCGTCAGCCCGTAGGCCTGGGCGATGGGCTTGCCGGTGGTCTTGAGCCAGCGTTCCGCGATGGCCTCCTGGACGGCCATGCCGCCGCCCAGCGTGATGTTCAGCGAGCTGAAGTCCAGCCTGGCGAAATCGGGATGGTTCAGCAGCGCGTTGAACAGCGTATTCACCCCGGTGAGGGCGGTGAACCGGGCCTTGCCCAGTTCCTTGACGAAGCCGGGGATGTCGCGCGGATTGACGATCAGCAGATTGCTGGCGCCCAGCCGCATGAAGGTCAGGCAGTTCGCCGTCAGGGCGAAGATGTGGTAGAGGGGCAGCGCCGTCACGATGCATTCGCGGTCGCCCTGGCAGTAGGGCCGCACCCAGGCATAGGCCTGGCACACGTTGGCCACCAGATTGCCGTGGCTCAGCATGGCGCCCTTGGCCACGCCCGTGGTGCCGCCGGTGTACTGCAGCGCCGCCAGGTCGGCGTGCGTCAGCGCGGGGCGCCGGTAGGACGCGCGCGCGCCCTCGGCCAGCACCTCGCGCAGGCGCAGCGCGCCCGGGATGTTCCAGGCCGGCACCATTTTCTTCACGTGGCGCACCACCAGGTCGGTGATCAGGCCCTTGGGAAAGCCCAGCAGCTCGCCCAGCGAGGTCACCACCACGCGCTTGACCTGGGTGCCGGGCATGGCCTCCTGCAGGGTGTGGGCGAAGTTTTCCGCCACCACCACCGTGGTCGTGCCCGAGTCCGTCAACTGGTGGTGCAGTTCGTGCGGCGTGTAGAGCGGGTTGGTGTTGACCACCGCCGCGCCCGCCATCAGCGTGCCGAACAGGCAGATCGGGTATTGCAGCAGATTGGGCATCATCAGCGCGACGCGGTCGCCCTTGGACACCCCCTGGGCCTGCAGCCAGCCCGCGAAGGCGCGGGCCTTGTCCAGCGTCTGCGCGTAAGTCAGGGACGCACCCATGCTGACGTAGGCCGTGTTGCCGGCATACTGCCCGCAGCTTTGTTCAAACAGGTCGACCAGCGAGTCGAAGGCGGCGGCCTGATCGGTGATGTCAGCCGGCACTCCTTCGGGGTAGTGTTCCAGCCAGATGCGTTCCATGATGCGGTTCCTTTATGTCAGTCAGTTGCTTTTGGATTCCTGGCCCAGCAGGGCCGCTTTCAGGGATTCCTGGGCCGGGTGGGCACCCAGCCAGACCTTCAGGAGCGCGGTGGCGAAACGGGGATCCTTGACCTCCCCCAGAGCCTTGCCCTTGAATGATACCGAGACTGTCCCCTGATTGAAAACGATGTCCACCAGATCGCCCGAGGCGCCCTCGCCGCCGGTCTTCATGAAGTCCTCGAAATGGGCGATGGTGCCGGCCATGTCGCGCAGCTCGGCTTCGGTGCAGTTGGCCTTCAGGCCGTCGTTGAGCGCGTCGGTCAGCGCCTTGCTGGTGATGTCGCGCAGCAGGGTCAGGCGCAGCAGCTGCGGCTCGGCGCTGTTCAGGACCGCCTCGGCGTCCTTCGTCGGCTGCTGCCGGTACAGGGCGGCGACGTAGACGTGGAAGACGAAGCGCTGGCGCAGGCCGGCGCCGTTCAGGACCAGGTCGCTGCCCGCCACCGACTGCTGCTGCGGCACTTCCACGTTGGCCACGGTCAGGGCCAGGGCGGGCGGCGCCGCGCACAGGCCGGCGGCGGCCAGCGCCAGCGCGGCGAACGTGCCGCGCAGCAGGCTGCCGCGCGCGGGCCGCGCGCGATCGATTCCAGTGTTCGGATGGGTCATGATGATGCCTCTCCCGCCGCGTCGGGGCGCGGCTTGCGTTGTTTGTAATAGGCCTTGTCGGCCAGGTAGATGGTGCGCCGGACTTCCGTGTGCACCGTGCCGTCGGCGTCCTTCAGGTCCACCTGATAGACCCGCTCGACCTCGTGCTTGCGGTCCAGCTCCTCGCGGATGCCCTGCAGCTCGGCTTCCGTCAGGACGAAGTCCGCGTACAGCGTGCGGAATGCGGGCTTGCGGTAGCGGATCTCGGCGGCCTTGTCCCAGATGATGGCGTCCCGGTCCAGGCGCGCCATCAGCATGCCCACGTGCACGCCGTCGGTGACGGCGAACAGCGAGCCGCCGAAGATCGAGCCCACGATGTTGCGCGTGCGTCGCGTCAGCGGCAGGCGCACGCGCACGTGCAGCAGGTCGTGGGACACGTAGTCCACCCGGCCTCCCGTCGAACGGAAGGCCGGATGGAGATTGAAGCCCGTGCGCATGGCACGCGCCCGCCACCGCGGCGGCAGGCGTTTCAACTGCGACAACTTCATGCCAGGCTCACGGTTGCCGTCCTCAGAAGCGGTGCGAGAACTGCACGCCGAACAGGTCCGCGCTGCTGTCGTAGTCGCCCTTCAGCACGCCGGCGTCCTTCGACGAGTTGTTGTTCACCGAAGTGCTCTTCACGAACAGGTGGGCATAGCCGACGTCGATGCTGGTGTTCTTGCTGAAGTTGTACTGCGCACCCAGCGACAGCCAGTAGCGGTCGTTGTCCGGCAGGGACGACGGGCGGAAGGCGTCGTCGCGCACCGGCGACTGGTCCCAGGCTACGCCGCCCTTGAAGGTCCAGCTCTCGCTGTACTTGTAGTGCGCGCCCAGGGCCACGCGCCAGGCGTCCTTGAAGCGCAGGTCGAGCGTGGAGTTCGAGACGCCGCTGTTCTCGATCTTCAGTTCCGGGATGCTGCTCCAGCCCGTCCAGGACACGTCGCCCAGCAGCGTCCAGCGGTCGTTCAGCTGGTGCACCACGCTGAAGATGGCGGTGTCGGGCAGCTCGACCGTGGTCTCGGCGTCGTATTCGCCCAGCGGCAGCAGGCCCGCGATCGGGTTGGGGATGGACATGCCCGGCGCCAGGGCGATCGAGGTCGGGACGCTGCGGTTGCGGAGGGTCGTGGTGCCGTCCGCGTCGATCTTGACCTTGGAGCGGTAGGACAGGCCGAAGCGGGTATCCGGCGTGGCCTGCCACAGCACGCCCACGTTCCAGCCCCAGCCGTCGCCCTTGGCCTTGACCTTGGCGCTCAGGTCGCCGCCGGGCAGGGGGATCGGGTTGCCCATCGCGCCCGTCGGGATGGAGGGGACGAATTGCGCCTTGCGGTAGTCCGCGTCCAGGTGCATGTAGCTCACGCCCGCGCCGATCGACAGCGTGTCGGTGGCCTTGAAGGCGATGGACGGATTGATGTTGATGCTCTCGATGGAGAATTTTTCCGAGTGGTAGCGGCCGGCCCAGCCTTCGTCGTAGTCGGTCATCAGGCCGAAGGGCGCGCCCACGCTCAGGCCCAGCCACAGGCGCGGATTCACTTCCCAGGTGAAGTGGGCATTGGGCACCACCCCCAGGGAGCCCGCGTCGCCGCCGTCGCCGCCGCCGGGGCGGGCGCCCACCGCGTTGGTGCTGCCGCCGTCCGAGAACTTGAAGCTCGGCTTGATCGCCACCGCGCCCGCGCTGACGTTCATGCCCGGCAGCAGGGTCATGCTGGCGGGATTGAAGTAGGCCGCGCTGGCGTTTTCGCCGCTGGCGGCGGAGCCGGCATAGGCGCTGCCCAGGCCGCTGGCGTTCTGTTCCAGCAGCTGGAAGCCGGCGCCGTGCGCGAGGCCCACGGTGCCCAGGCCCAGGATCAGGGCCGACAGGGTCTTGAGCGTGTAGTGCGTTTTCATCGTGTCACCTCCGGTTTATGGATGAAAGATCGTCTTCGTGCGCAGGCATGCCTGCGCTGGGGTTGCTGCCCGATCAACCACATCGGGCCTGGGGTTAAAATCATGGGGCGAACGCCCCCCGGCCGTGCGCGGGGGCGCGCAGCCTCGTCGATGCGTCGGGCAAAAACCTTCCCCCGCCGCGCGGCCGCGCAGCGTCGTTCAGGTCAGTGGCGGGACGCCGGAATCAGGCCGGCGTCAGGGTGGAATCAATGGTCGTCGGGTGTCATGGGTCCCCCCGTGTAAGGTGCGTAGCCCGTCCCGAAGATCACGCCCGCGTTGGCGAGTTCGGCATCGGCGACGACGCCGGCCGCCAGCTGGCGGCGGGTCGCATCGATCAAGGGTTGCAGCAGGCGGCGCGCCAGTCCGGCCGGCGCCGTGCCCGCCTCGGCGCGGACCGGCTTGCCCTCGCGCCAGCGATAGAATCCCTGGCCGGATTTGCGGCCCAGTTCGTTGCGCGCCAGATGGCGCGCCAGGCAGGCCGGCGGCTCGGCCCCGGTCAGCTGCGCGCCGGCGTCGCGGGCGATGTCCAGGCCCACCGTGTCGATGAGTTCGATCGGCCCCATGGGCATGCCGTAGGCCTTCATCGCGGCGTCGATGGTCTCGGGGCGCAGGCCTTCGTCCACGCAGCGCATGGCTTCCAGCATGTAGGGCGCGAGCACGGCATTGACGAGGAATCCGGGCACGCTCTTCACCGGCAGGGGCAGCTTGCCGATCCGGCCGACGAAGGCGCAGGCGGCGGACTGGGCGCGCGGATCCGTGCCGTCCGCGGCCACGACCTCGACCAGGGGCATCTTCGCCACGGGGTTGAAGAAATGGATCCCCACCAGGCGTTCCGGATGCGCCAGGTCGCGGCCCAGGTCCTGCAGCGACAGGCTGGAGGTGTTGGTGGCCAGCAGCGCGCCGTCCTTCAGGCGCGGTTCGATGGCGGCGTACAGGCCGCGCTTGGCGTCCAGGTTTTCGCTGATGGCCTCGATGACCAGGTCGGCGCGGGCGATGCCCTGGCCGTCCGGGTCCGGGATCAGGCGGTCGGCGGTCAGCCGCGCTTCGCGGGCGGGCCGGATCTTGCGCGCATACAGCGCGTGGGCGCGGCCGATGGCCTGGGCGATGCGCGCGCGGTCCGTGTCCTGCAGGGTGACGGTCAGGCCCTTGAGCGCGCACCAGGCGGCGATGTCGCCGCCCATCACGCCGGCGCCCACCACGTGGACGTGCCGCACGGGCGCCTGGTCTCCCGCCTTGCCGAAGGATTTCAGGCGCTCCTGCATGCGGAACACGCGCAGCAGGTTGCGGGCGGTGTCGGAATGGATGATGGCGTCGATCAGGCCGGGCGCGTCCAGCGCGTCGCCGGCGTGGTGCGCCCAGATTTCCAGGATGGCGCGCGGGGCCGGGTAGTGGCCCTGCGGGTCGCGTTTTTCCAGGGTCTTGCGGGCCTGGCGCAGCAGCAGCGGCCGCAGCATCGGGTGGCTGAGCCAGGCGTCCTTGCCCTTCGGGCCGCGCACCGGCTGGCTGGACAGGACGTGGCGCGCGGCGGACTGCTCCGCCAGGCGGGGCGGCACGCACAGGTCGGCCACCCCGGCCGCCGCGGCACGGCGCGCGTCCAGCGCGCGGCCGGTCAGCATCATGTCCAGGGCCAGCGGCGCGCCCACGCGCCGGGGCAGGCGCAGCATGCCGCCCCAGCCGGGGAAGATGCCCAGCATGACCTCGGGCAGCGACAGGCGCGTGTCGGGCTGGTCCACGACGATCCGGTAGCGGCAGGCCAGGGCCAGCTCCAGGCCGCCGCCCATGCAGTGGCCCTGGATCAGGGCCAGCGTGGGCCAGGGCACCGCCGCCAGGCGGTTGAAGACCGTCCAGCCGCGCTCGATGAAGGCGCGCGCCGTGGCGGCGTCGTTCAGCTGCGAGAATTCGTCGATGTCGGCGCCCGCGACGAAGCCGGCGGCCTTGCCCGAGCGGATCACCAGCGCGGCGGGCGGGGCGGACTGGAAGTGGTCCAGGGCGCGGCCCAGTTCCGCCAGGACCTCGCCCGACAGGCGGTTGACGGAGCTGCCGGCGCAGTCGATGGTCAGCCAGGCGATGCCCTGCGGATCCACGGCGCAGCGGAAATGGCGCAGGCCCAGGGATTCAAAGCTCATGTCGGCCCTCCTGCCCGCAGAGTTCGACCAGCATGGCGCCGCCCTGGCCGCCGCCGATGCAGATGGCGGCCATCCCGCGGCGCAGGCCGCGCGCCTGCAGGGCGCGCACCAGGTGCAGCACGATGCGCGCGCCCGAGGCGCCCACGGGGTGGCCCTGGGCGATGGCGCCGCCGTCCACGTTCAGCCGGTCCATGTCCAGGTCTCCCAGCGCGCCGCGCCCCAGGTGCTCCCGGCACCAGGATTCGTCGCGCCAGGCGGCAAGGCAGCCTAGCACCTGGGCGGCGAAGGCTTCATTGATTTCCCACAAGTCCGGATCGTTCAGCCCCAGGCCGTGGCGCGCCAGGATGGCCGAGGCCGCGTGCACGGGCCCCAGGCCCATGACGGCGGGGTCCAGGGCGGCCCACTGGGCATCGACGATGCGGGCGACGGGCCGCAGGCCGCGCTCGCGCACGGCGCGCTCCGAGGCGAGCAGCAGGAGCGCCGCGCCATCGGTGACCTGGGAGCTGTTGCCGGCGGTGATGTTGCCGTAGGGCTTGTCGAAGACGGGCTTGAGCCGGGCGAGCTTTTCCGGGGTGGAGTCCGCGCGCACGCCGTCGTCCTCGGCGTACAGCGTGCCCTTGGCGTCGATCAGCGGCACGATCTCGCCGAAGGCCCCGCGTGCGCGCGCGACCAGGGCGCGGGCGTGGCTCTGCGCCGCGTAGGCGTCGAGCCGTTCGCGCGTCAGGCCGAAGCGGTGCACCAGGTTCTCGGCGGTCTGGCCCATGGACAGGCCGATCACCGGATCGCTCAGGCCTTTCAGCAGGCCGATCACGGGCTTGAAGTACGAGGGGCGGAAGCGCCGCAGCAGCGGCAGGCGCTGCGCCAGGGTGCGGGCCTGGTTCCACCGGGCCAGCCAATGGACCATCTCGTCGGGGAACAGCAGCGGCGCGCGCGACAGCGCGTCCACGCCGCCGGCCAGGACCAGGTCGTGGCGGCCGGTCTGCAGGCCCATGGCGGCGGAATCCAGCGCCTGCATGCCCGAGGCGCAGTTGCGCATCACCGTCCAGCCGGGCACGTGGTCGCCGCAGCCCAGGCGCAGGGCGATCACGCGGCCGATGTTGGTTTCGTCGGCCGAGGGCGCGGCGCAGCCGATCACGACCTCGTCCAGTTCCGTGGCGGCGAAGGACTGGCGCAGCAGCAGTTCACGGCCCGTCTGCACGGCCAGGTCGGACGCGGAGAACGGGCCCGGCGCGTTGCGGGCCTTGAGGAAGGGGCTGCGCGCCCCGTCGAGGATGTAGACGGGTACGAAGGCCATCAGGATCGGGCTCCTGCGGCATCGGTGCCCGACGGGCCCTGGAAGTCGGGGGCGAAGTCGTCCACGGCGATGACGCGGTCGCGCAGCGCGTTGCGCGCGCGGATGCGGTCCAGTTCGGCGTCGGTGATGCCGCCGGCCGCGTGGATGGCCTCGGCCATGTCGCGCACGTTGGCGCGCGGATCGGCGGCCGGCACGCGGCCGGCCTTCTCGAATTCGCGCATGCGGGCCTCGATGGCCTGCGTGTCCAGCACGGCGGCGAAGGCGGCTTCGAGGGCGCCGATGGGCTCGTCCGGATTCCGGGGGACGTAGGTGCCCTGCGTCAGGCGGTCGCGCGCGCCGCCGGGCTGGCTGATCGCGTCGGCCACGGCCATGGCGAGCCGGTCGGACGGCGCGGCGAACGGCCGGCCCCAGGGGAACAGCAGCGCGCGCAGGGTCCAGGCCAGGGGGCGGTTGGGGAAGTTGGCCAGCACGCCGGCGAAGGCGTCCTGGGCGCGGCAGAACGCGTCCTGGACCGCCCAGTGCGCCAGCGGCGCGTCGGCGGCCTGGCGGCCTTCGTCCTGGTAGCGCTTGAGCGTGGCCGAGATCAGGTAGAGCTGCGACAGGATGTCGCCCAGGCGGGCGGAGATCGATTCGCGCCGCTTCAGCGCGCCGCCCAGCGTCAGCATGGAGACGTCGGCCAGGGTGGCGAAGGCCGCCGAGAAGCGCGTGAGCTGCCGGTAGTAGCGGGCCATTTCCGGGGCGACGGCGGCGTCGGGGCGGGCCAGCAGGGCGTTCGTGAAGCCATGGCCGACGGCGCGCAGCGCATTGGCCGTGGTGTGGCGCACGTGGCCCCAGAAGGCGCGGTCGAAATCCCGCAGCCCCTGTTCGGCGTCGGCGGCCTGGGCCGCGCGCATCTCGTCGAGCACGTGGGGATGGCAGCGGATCGCGCCCTGGCCGAAGATGATCAGGCTGCGCGTGAGGATGTTGGCGCCCTCGACGGTGATGCCCACCGGGATCTGCTGGTAGGCGCGGCCCAGGAAGTTCTGCGGGCCCAGGCAGATGCCCTTGCCGCCGATGATGTCCATGCCGTCGTTGACCACGATGCGGCCCCGCTCGGTGACGTGGTATTTGACGATGGCCGAGACCACGGCGGGCTTTTCGCCCAGGTCCACGGCGCCGGCCGTCATGACGCGGGCCGCGTCCATCAGGTAGGTGTGGCCGCCGATGCGCGCCAGGGCCTCGGTGATGCCCTCGAACTTGTGGATGCGGGTGCGGAACTGGTCGCGCACCACGGTGTAGGCGCCCACGGCGCGCGCGGTGAGCTTGGCCATGCCGGTGTAGGACGAGGGCAGCGAGATCGAGCGCCCCGCCGCCAGGCATTCCATCAGCATGCGCCAGCCCTGGCCGGCCAGGGCCGGCCCGCCGATGATGAAGTCCAGCGGCATGAACACGTCCCGTCCGCGCGTCGGGCCGTTCATGAACATGGCGTCCAGCGGGAAGTGGCGGCGGCCGATCTCCACGCCGGGGTGGTCGGACGGCACCAGCGCGCAGGTGATGCCCAGGTCGGGCGTGTCGCCCAGCAGGCCGTCGGGGTCGTACAGGCGGAAGGCCAGCCCGAGCAGGGTGCAGACGGGGCCCAGGGTGATGTAGCGCTTGTCCCAGGTGACGCGCATGCCCAGGACCTCGCGGCCCTGCCATTGGCCGGTGCACACGATGCCGTGGTCGGGGATGGCGGCGGCGTCCGAGCCGGCCCAGGGGCTGGTCAGGGCGAAGGCGGGGATGTCCTCGCCGCGCGCCAGGCGCGGCAGGTAGTGGTTCTTCTGCGCGTCGGTGCCGTAGTGCAGCAGCAGTTCGGCCGGCCCCAGGGAATTGGGCACCATGACGGTGACCGACAGCGCGGAGCAGCGCGTGGACAGCTTGGCGACCACGGCGGAGTGCGCCAGCGCCGAGAAGCCCAGGCCGCCGTATTCCTTCGGGATGATCATGCCGAAGAAGCGGTGGCTCTTGATGTATTCCCAGGCGTCGGCGGGGATGTCCAGGTCCTGGCGCGTGACGCGCCAGTCGTCCACCATCGCGCAGACGGCCTCGACCTCGTTGTCGAGGAAGGCCTGTTCGTCCTCGGACAGGCGCGGGGCGGGGATGGCGTGCAGGGCGCGCGCGCTGGGGCGGCCGCGGAAGAGCGCGCCTTCCCACCAGACGGTGCCCGCCTCCAGGGCCTCGCGTTCGGTGTCCGACATGCGCGGCAGGATGCGGCGGAAGGTGCGGTACAGGGGCCGGCTGAGGTGCTTGATGCGCAGGTCCGGGCTGCTCAGCACGAAGGCGGCGGCACCCAGCAGCAGGACGAGGAGGATGAGCAGGAAGGTCATGCGGGGACTCCCGGTAGCGGCGCGCCGGTCGGCAGCGGGGCGCGCAGGCCGCCCAGCAGGAAGGCCATCAGGCGCCCGAGCAGCGCCTGGGCGTCGATGTTGCCGGTGTCGCCGGGCAGGTTCATGGCCCGGCTGGAGCTTTCGGCGCCCATGATGGCATAGGCCGTGGCGCCCAGCATGAAGTGGAAGCGCCAGACGATCTCGGTTTCCGGCACGCCGGGCAGCGAGGCCAGCAGGGCGCGGGTGAAACGGTGCGCGACCGCCGAGCGTTCGGCGGCGAACAGCGCGCTGATGGCGCCGTTGGGATCGGACATGGTGCTGGACTGCAGCGGCATGAAGGCGCGCCGCTCGGCGCCGGCGCTGCAGGCATGGCGCACCAGGGGGCCGAAGTAGGCCTCGACGATGGCCGACGGCTTGAGCGGCTGGCCGCCGGCCTTGGCTTCGAGGTCGTCCAGGATGCGCAGGCGTTCGTCGTTCAGCGCGTCCAGGCGGCGCTGGAACACGGCCTCGACCAGTGCGTCCTTGGAGCCGAAGTGGTAGTTCACGGCGGACAGGTTCACCCCCGCCGCCTGCGTGATCTGACGCATGGACGTGTTGTCGTGCCCGTGCTCGGCGAACAGCCGTTCGGCGGCGTCGAGGATGGCATCGCGGGTGAGGGTGGAGCGGGAGGTGGCCATGGATTAATTCAAACGTTTGTTTTAAAACTATACACAAGCTGCCTGATTTGGGTATCCGTGTTACCCCTTAGGGCCCTGGGAGAGCAGCCGTGCGCCGGTGATTGTTTCTTGGGGAAATGCCGCGTCCAGGATACACTTTCAGGGATTCGTTCCATACGGTTAGTTTCCCTGGTCTAGAAGGTACGCGATGGCTTCCGTGCGACAGCTGCTGGTGATTTCATCCCTGGTCATCGCCTGTATCCTTGTAGGCATGCTGGCGATGGGCACCAGCCTGATGGAGCGCCGGCTCGACGCCCAGCTGCAGACCGACAGCGAAAACGCCGCCGCCACGCTGGCCCTGCTGGTCGCCGCCCAGCCCGACGAGGCCGCGCGCCGGCGGGTGCTGGATGCGGCCTTCCAGCAGGGGCGCTACGCCGACCTGGCGCTCGCGCCGGACGATCCGGCGGCCGCCGGCTTCCAGTCGCGCCGCCCGGGCCGGTCCGCGGGAGACGCGCCGGGCTGGTTCGCCGCCCTGGCCGACATCCAGCCCCACCAGGCTTCCCGCCAGGTCGCCGGCGTCGGCACGCTGCGGCTGACCCTGGATGCGGGGGCCGCGCGCGATGCGCTCTGGACGCACGTGCAGCAATGGACCTGGCTGGCCCTGGGGCTGGCGGCCTTCTGGGCCCTGTTCGTGGTCGCGCTGGTGGCGCGGGTGCGGCGCGAGCTGGCCACCGCCGCGGTGGCCGACGCGCCCGAGATCAAGATCAAGCGCACCGAGCCGGTCGAGGACGCCGAGCTCATGGACGACGTCCGCGAACGCATCGCGCCCACGATGGACGAACAGATGGCGCGCATCGAGCGGCTGGAAATCGAGCTCAACCGCGACCCGGTGACCGGTCTGGCCAACCGCAGCTATTTCCTCAACGAACTCAAGCGCATGCTGCGCGACGACTCGCGCCAGGGCGCGGTCAGCGGCTACGTGCTGCTGGTGCGCAGCCGCGACATGGCGCGCCTGCAGAACCAGACCGAACGCCAGGAGCTGGACGACTGGCTGCGGCTGCTGGGGCGGCGCGTCATCGAGCTGCTGAACGAAACCCCGCAGGTGCGCGCGCTGCCCGCCCGGCTGACCGGCAGCGATTTCGTGGTGCTGTTCCCCGTGGGCGGCGGCCCCGAGGTCATGCGTCCGGTGCAGAGGCTGCGCGAGCTGCTCGAGACGCTGCGGGTCAAGCTCGACAGCCACAACCTGTCGCGCTGGGCCTATGCCCTGACGGACTACACCATGCAGTGCACCACCAAGGAAATCCTGACGCGCCTGGACCAGGCCCTGATGTGCGCCGAGAGCGCCGGCCACGAGGAAATCGAATTCCTGTCCTACGCCGACCACGAGGACGGCGAGCTGCTCATGGGCGAGGCGTCCTGGCGCACCCTGATCACCCAGGCGCTGGATCACGACCGCCTGTCGCTGGACGTGCGCCGCGTCCAGTACGAGGGCGACGACATCCCCGAGCGCCACGAGGCCGCGCTGACCCTGCGCGAGGACGACCCGGACCAGCCGCTCATGTCCGGCTTCCTCTTCATGCCGGCCGCCGCGCGCCTGGGCCTGTCCCCGGCCTGCGACATGCGCGCGCTGTGCCTGGCGCTGAACTGGCTGGGCGAGCACGACGGCGTGCTGGTCATCCGCATGTCGATCGCCACCATCCTGGACGCCCAGCACCTGGAGGAAATCCGCCAGATCTGCGGCAACGCCGATCCCGCCCTGCTGCAGCGCCTGGCGGTGGAGCTGGACGCCTACGGCCTGAGCCGCCACCTGGAGGCCTTCCGGACCTTCGCCCGGGGCATCATCCAGGCCGGCATGCACGTCGGGCTGCGCGGCCTGGACCAGCAGCCCGACGCCCTGCGCCAGATCCACGAGGTCGATTTCGCCTACGTGAAGCTGGGCGGCAACTTCGTGCGCGAGCTGCTGGCCAGCCCGGGCGGCGTGCAGATGATGGTGGCCGTCACCGAAACCGCCATCGGCATGGGCATGCGCGTCTATGTGGACGATGCGGACGACCCCGGCACCCGCCGCATGGTGATCGAATACGGGGCGCTGCCGCGCGCCGCCTGACCGCCCGCCCCGGGCGGTGTCGGTTTTTTGCAGATCGTGCTTGCCAAGCCCGCATCGGCATCCTATAATGGCCGTCTTGCCCTATAGGGTGTGGTTTGCCATGAGTCCGCCTGGATCCGTGGGCCGCGCGCAGGGCAGTGGAAGTTCTCGAATTTCAACCCAGGGTGTGCTTGGCCGATCCGATTGGCAACCCAAGCGGCTGCCAAGTATGCCTGACGGGACCAAAACTGGCTGCGTGGCCGGGGATTCATGCCCTGGGCTTCGTTGTTAAGTTGGAACAGGAAAAATCATGATCCAAATGCAGACCACGCTGGACGTGGCCGACAACACGGGTGCGCGTTCTGTGATGTGCATCAAGGTGCTGGGCGGCTCCAAGCGCCGTTATGCCGCCATCGGCGACGTCATCAAGGTGTCCGTCAAGGAAGCGGCCCCCCGCGGGCGCGTCAAGAAGGGCGAAATCTACAACGCCGTGGTGGTGCGTACCGCCAAGGGCGTCCGCCGCAAGGACGGCTCGCTGATCCGCTTCGGCGGCAACGCGGCCGTGTTGCTCAACGCCAAGCTCGAGCCCATCGGCACGCGCATCTTCGGACCGGTCACGCGCGAACTGCGCACCGAGAAGTTCATGAAGATCGTGTCCCTGGCGCCCGAAGTGCTGTAAGGAGCCGATCATGCAAAACATTCGCAAAGGCGACGAAGTCATCGTGCTGTCCGGCCGCGACCGCAGCCGCCGCGGCACCGTGCTGGCCCGCGTCGGCGCCGACCACGTGCTGGTCGAAGGCATCAACGTCGTGAAGAAGCACGCCAAGGGCAATCCCATGGCGGGCACGCCCGGCGGCATCGTCGACAAGACCCTGCCCATCCACATCTCGAACGTGGCGCTCTACAACCCCGAAACCGGCAAGGGCGACCGCGTCGGCGTCAAGGTCGTGGACGGCGCCAAGGTTCGCATTTTCCGCTCCAACGGCGCCGTCGTTGGCGCGAAGGCATAAGGGGCGCGCATAAAATGGCTCGTTTACAAGATTTCTACCGCTCCAAGGTCGCTGCCGACCTGCAGGCGAAATTCGGCTACCAGTCGGTGATGCAGGTTCCCCGCATCACCAAGATCACCCTGAACATGGGCGTGTCCGAGGCCGTGGCCGACAAGAAGGTCATCGAGAACGCCGTCGGCGACATGACCAAGATCGCCGGCCAGAAGCCCGTGATCACCAAGACCCGCAAGGCCATCGCCGGCTTCAAGATCCGCGAGGACTACCCGATCGGCTGCATGGTCACCCTGCGCGGCCAGCGCATGTACGAATTCCTGGATCGCCTGATCTCGATCGCCCTGCCCCGCGTGCGCGACTTCCGCGGCGTGTCGGGCCGTGCCTTCGACGGCCGCGGCAACTACAACATCGGTGTGAAAGAGCAGATCATCTTCCCGGAAATCGAATACGACAAGATCGATGCCGTGCGCGGGATGAACATCAGCATCACCACCACCGCAAAGACCGACGAGGAAGCCAAGGCGCTGCTGAGCGCATTCAGCTTCCCCTTCCGCAACTAAGGGGCTGACGTGGCAAAACTATCCCTCATCAATCGCGACATCAAGCGCGCCAAGCTGGCCGAGAAATTCGCCGCCAAGCGCGCCGCGCTGAAGGCGATCATCGCCGACCAGTCCAAGACCGACGAAGAACGCTATCAGGCTCGCCTGGCGCTGCAACAGCTGCCGCGCAATGCCAACCCCACCCGCCAGCGCAACCGCTGCGTGGTGACGGGCCGCCCCCGCGGCGTGTTCAGCAAATTCGGGCTGACCCGCCACAAACTGCGTGAAATGGCCATGCGCGGCGAAGTGCCCGGCATGACCAAGGCCAGCTGGTAGGAGAATCACACATGAGCATGAGCGATCCCATCGCCGATATGCTGACCCGCGTGCGCAACGCGCAGATGGTCAACAAGACGTCGGTTTCCATGCCCTCCTCCAAGCTGAAGGCGGCCATTGCCGCCGTGCTGAAGGACGAAGGCTACATCGAGGATTTCCGCATCGGCGGCGAACAGGCCAAGCCGGAGCTGGAAATCACCCTGAAATACTATGCCGGCCGTCCGGTGATCGAGCGCATCGACCGCGTCTCGCGTCCCGGCCTGCGCATCTACAAGAGCAGCACCGCCATTCCCCAGGTCATGAACGGCCTGGGCGTGGCGATCGTCTCGACCCCCCGCGGCGTCATGACGGACCGCAAGGCCCGCGCCAACGGCGTCGGCGGCGAAGTGCTCTGCTACGTGGCATAAGGAGATTCCAACCATGTCACGCATCGCCAAATACCCCGTCGCGCTGCCGAAAGGCGTCGAAGCCACCATCAGCGCCGGGCAGATCGTCGTCAAGGGCCCGCTGGGCACCCTGACCCAGTCCCTGGACGGCAACGTCCGGGTTTCCCAGGAAGACGGCCAGCTCACCTTCGCCGTCGCCAACGACTCCCGCCAGGCCAACGCCATGTCGGGTACCGTGCGCGCGCTGGTGAGCAACATGGTCACGGGCGTCAGCACCGGCTTTGAACGCCGCCTGACCCTGGTCGGCGTGGGCTTCCGCGCTCAGGTCCAGGGCAACGCCCTGAAGCTGCAGCTGGGCTTCTCGCACGACATCCTGCACGACATCCCCGACGGGATCAAGATCGAGTGCCCCACCCAGACCGAAATCGTGGTCAAGGGCGCCGACAAGCAGGTCGTCGGCCAGGTCGCCGCTGAAATCCGCGCCTACCGCGAACCCGAGCCCTACAAGGGCAAGGGCGTGCGCTATGCGGACGAACGCGTGATCCTGAAAGAAACCAAGAAGAAGTAAGCACGCAGGCAAGGACGAATCATGGACAAGAAAACTTCCCGTTTGCGTCGTGCCGCGGCCACCCGCCGCAAGATTCACGAGCTGCGCGTGCATCGCCTGGCGGTGCATCGCACGAATCTGCACATCTACGCCAACATCATTTCGCCGGAAGGCGACCGCGTGCTCGTCAGCGCCTCGACGCTCGAGCCCGAAGTCCGCAAGGAACTCGCCAGCCAGAAGGCCAACGGGGGCAACGCCGCCGCCGCCAGCCTGGTCGGCAAGCGCGTGGCCGAGAAGGCCAAGGCTGCCGGCATCGAACTCGTCGCCTTCGACCGTTCGGGCTTCCGTTACCATGGCCGCGTCAAGGCGCTGGCCGAAGCCGCGCGTGAAGCCGGCTTGAAGTTCTAAGGGAATCACATGGCTAAAGCACAAGGCAAGCACGCCCCGGAGCAGGAACGCGACGATGGCATGCGTGAAAAGATGATCGCGGTCAACCGCGTCAGCAAGGTCGTCAAGGGCGGCCGCACCATGAGCTTCGCCGCGCTGACCGTGGTCGGCGACGGCGACGGCCGCATCGGCATGGGCAAGGGCAAGGCCCGCGAAGTGCCGGTCGCCGTCCAGAAAGCCATGGAACAGGCCCGCCGCGGCCTGCTCAAGGTGGCCCTGAAGAACGGCACGCTGCACCACACCGTGGTCGGCAAGCACGGCGCCTCGACGGTGCTGATCTCGCCCGCCGCGGAAGGGACCGGCGTGATCGCCGGCGGCCCGATGCGCGCGATCTTTGAAGTCATGGGCGTGCGCAACGTCGTGGCCAAGAGCCTCGGTTCGAGCAACCCGTACAACATGGTCCGTGCGACCCTCAACGGCCTGCGCGCCTGCTCCACGCCCGCGGAAGTCGCGGCCAAGCGCGGCAAGACCGTCGAAGAGATCCTGGGATAAGACATGGCACAGAAGCAAATCAAAGTCACGCTCGTGCGCTCCGTCATCGGCACGCACAAGTCCCACCGCGCCACCGTGCGCGGCCTGGGCCTGGGCAAGGTGAACAGCAGCCGCGTCCTGGTCGATACGCCCGAGGTCCGTGGGATGATCCGCAAGGTGGATTATCTGGTCACCGTCTCGGAAGCCTAAAGGAATTCAGATGTCCGTCACTCAACTGAACACGCTCGCCCCCGCCGAAGGCGCCAAGCGCCCCCGCCGCCGCGTGGGCCGCGGCATCGGCTCCGGCCTGGGCAAGACCGCCGGCCGTGGCCACAAGGGCCAGAAGTCCCGCGCGGGCGGTTTCCACAAGGTCGGTTTTGAAGGCGGCCAGATGCCGCTGCAGCGCCGCCTGCCCAAGCGCGGCTTCACGCCGCTGGGCCGCCACCTGTTCGCCGAAGTCCGTCTGTCGGACCTCCAGGCGCTGCCGGTCGACGAAATCGATCTGCAGGTCCTGAAGGCCGCCGGCCTGGTGGGCGAGCTGGTCCGCACGGTCAAGGTCATCAAGACCGGCGAACTGTCGCGCAAGGTCACCCTGCGCGGCATCAATGCGACGGCCGGCGCCCGCGCCGCGATCGAAGCGGCCGGCGGATCGCTGGCGTAAGGGGCGGCTGTGGCCAAAGCTCAGGCACATAAGCCCAGTGCGGGATACGGCGACCTCAAGCGCCGCATCCTGTTCCTCGTGCTCGCCCTGATCGTCTACCGCCTGGGGACCCACATCCCCGTGCCCGGCATCAATCCGGACGCGCTGGCCGACCTGTTCCAGCAGAACCAGGGCGGCATCCTGGGGCTGTTCAACATGTTCTCCGGCGGCGCCCTGGAGCGCTTCTCCGTGCTGGCGCTGGGGATCATGCCGTACATCTCGGCGGCCATCATCATGCAGCTGCTGGCGGTGGTGGTGCCCGCGCTGGAAGCCATCAAGAAGGAAGGCCAGTCCGGGCAGCGCAAGATCACCCAGTACACCCGCTACGGCACGGTGTTCCTGGCGACCTTCCAGGCGATCGGCATCTCGGTGGCGCTGGAATCCCAGCCCGGCCTGGTCATCGACCCGGGCCTGCTGTTCCGCTTCACCACGATCGTGACGCTGGTCACCGGCAGCATGTTCATCATGTGGCTGGGCGAGCAGATCACCGAGCGCGGCCTCGGCAACGGCATCTCGCTGCTGATCTTCGCCGGGATCGTCGCCGGCCTGCCCGGCGCGCTGGGCGGCATGCTCGATCTCGTGCGCACGGATTCGATGTCCATCCTGTCGGCGCTGTTCATCCTCGCCCTGGTGGTGGGCGTGACCTACTTCGTGGTCTTCGTCGAGCGCGGCCAGCGCCGCATCACGGTGAACTACGCCAAGCGCCAGGTGGGCAACAAGCTCTACGGCGGCCAGTCCTCGCACCTGCCGCTGAAGCTGAACATGTCCGGCGTGATCCCGCCGATCTTCGCCTCGTCGATCATCCTGCTGCCTGCGACGGTCACCAGCTGGTTCTCCAGCAACCCGAACATGCGCTGGCTGGGCGACCTGGCCGCGGCCCTGTCGCCGCAGCAGCCGCTGTACGTGACGCTGTATTCCGGCCTGATCATCTTCTTCTGCTTCTTCTACACGGCGCTGGTGTTCAACAGCCGCGAGACGGCGGACAACCTGAAGAAGAGCGGCGCCTTCGTGCCCGGCATCCGTCCCGGCGAGCAGACCGCGCGCTACATCGACAAGATCCTCATGCGGCTGACGCTGTCGGGCGCGATCTATGTCACGCTGGTCTGCCTGCTGCCCGAGCTGATGCAGATGCGCTGGAACGTGCCCTTCTATTTCGGCGGCACGTCCCTGCTGATCATCGTCGTCGTCGCGATGGATTTCATGGCGCAGGCGCAGGCTTACATGATGTCCCAACAGTACGACTCGCTGCTCCGGAAGGCGAACTTCAAGGGCGCCGCGGGCCTACCCATGCGCTGAACAACATGTCCAAGGACGACGTCATCCAGATGCAAGGGGAGGTCATCGAAAACCTTCCCAACGCAACGTTCCGCGTCAAGCTGGAAAATGGCCACATGGTGCTGGGCCACATTTCGGGCAAGATGCGTATGCACTACATCCGGATCCTTCCGGGCGACAAGGTCACAGTGGAGCTCACGCCCTATGACCTGTCGCGCGCCAGGATTGTTTTCCGCTCCAAGTAGGTAGCGGCCGGTCAAGAACCAGGAGATCACCATGAAGGTAATGGCATCGGTAAAGCGGATCTGCCGCAACTGCAAAATCATCAAACGTCACGGCGTGGTGCGCGTCATCTGCACCGACCCGCGTCACAAGCAACGCCAAGGCTAAGGCCGGGCACCACGGAATTCACGAGGAACAGTCATGGCCCGTATTGCTGGCATCAATATTCCGCCGCACCAACACGCCGAGATCGGTCTGACGGCCATCTTCGGCATCGGCCGCACCCGCGCCCGCAAGATCTGCGAAGCGACCGGCATCGAGTACTCGAAGAAGATCAAGGATCTGACCGACGAGGAACTGGAAAAGATCCGTGAACAGATCAACGGCTACACGATCGAAGGCGACCTGCGCCGCGAAGTGCAGCTGTCGATCAAGCGCCTGATCGACCTGGGCACGTATCGTGGCATGCGCCACAAGCGCGGCCTGCCGGTGCGCGGCCAGCGCACCCGCACCAACGCCCGCACCCGCAAGGGTCCGCGTCGCGCCGCAGCGTCCCTGAAGAAATAACCCGAGGAAAGAACATGGCGAAAGCTCAGAGCGGCGCCGCGCGCGTCCGCAAGAAAGTCAAGAAGAACGTGTCCGACGGGATCGCCCACGTCCACGCGTCCTTCAACAACACCATCATCACCATCACCGACCGCCAGGGCAACGCCCTGTCGTGGGCCACGTCCGGTGGCGCCGGCTTCAAGGGCTCGCGCAAGTCGACGCCGTTCGCCGCCCAGGTGGCCGCCGAATCCGCCGGCCGCGTGGCCCAGGAATACGGCATCAAGACGCTGGAAGTCCGCATCAAGGGCCCCGGCCCCGGCCGCGAATCGTCCGTGCGCGCCCTGAATGCCCTGGGGATCAAGATCTCCAGCATTTCGGACATCACGCCGGTGCCGCACAACGGCTGCCGTCCGCCCAAGCGTCGTCGTATCTAAGGGGATCATCTTGGCTCGTTACACTGGACCCAAATGCAAGCTTTCGCGCCGCGAAGGCACCGACCTGTTCCTGAAGAGCGCCCGCCGTTCGCTGGATTCCAAGTGCAAGCTCGAATCCAAGCCCGGCCAGCACGGCCGCATCTCGGGTTCGCGCACTTCCGACTTCGGCCTGCAGCTGCGTGAAAAGCAGAAACTCAAGCGCATGTACGGCGTGCTGGAAAAGCAGTTCCGCAAGTACTTCGCCGAAGCCGACCGCCGCCGCGGCAACACCGGCGAGACGCTGATCCAGCTGCTCGAATCGCGCCTGGACAACGTCGTCTACCGCATGGGCTTCGGCTCCACCCGCGCCGAGGCGCGCCAGCTGGTCAACCACCGCGCCATCGAGCTGAACGGCCGTACCGCCGACATCGCCTCGATGCTGGTCAAGGCCGGCGACGTGGTCGCCGTGCGCGAAAAGGCGAAGAACCAGTCCCGCATCAAGGAAGCCCTGGAACTGGCGACCGGCAACGGCCTGCCCCAGTGGGTCGAGGTCGATGCCGCCAAGCTGTCGGGCGTGTTCAAGCAGGCCCCGGATCGTGCCGACGTCGCCCACGACGTCAACGAATCCATGGTCGTGGAACTGTATTCCCGCTGATCGATCCCGGTGGCCTCGCGCCACCGCGCGGTCTCCGGCCCGCGTCCGGAGGCCGTCCGCCAGCCCACGCCCAGGCGCGCGCCCGGGGTGGGCTGTGGTCTTCCCCGGCTTTGCCGCCGGTTCTTCATGTCCGTCAGCCTTATCGGTGTAACGAGCCGAGGGTATTGAAAAGGAACATCCATGTCCGCACAAGGTTTTCTGAAACCCCGCACCATCTCCGTCGAAACCCTGGGCGCGCATCACGCCAAGGTCGTGATGGAGCCCTTCGAGCGCGGCTACGGCCACACGCTGGGCAACGCCCTGCGCCGCATCCTGCTGTCCTCCATGTCGGGCTACGCCCCCACGGAAGTCCAGATCAGCGGGGTGGTGCACGAATACTCCACGATCGCCGGGGTGCGCGAGGACGTCGTCGACATCCTCCTGAACCTCAAGGGCGTGGTGTTCAAGCTGCACAACCGCGACGAAGTCACGCTGCAGCTCAACAAGCAGGGCCCCGGTGAAGTCCGCGCCCGCGACATCGAACTGCCGCACGACGTCGAGATCATCAATCCGGACCACCTGATCGCCACCCTGACGGACAACGGCCGCCTGGAAATGCAGATCAAGGTCGAGCAGGGCCGCGGCTACGTGCCGGGCAACGTGCGCGCCCTGGTGGACGACCGTTCGGCCACCATCGGCCAGATCGTGCTGGATGCCTCCTTCAGCCCCGTGCGCCGCGTCAGCTATGCCGTGGAAAACGCCCGCGTCGAGCAGCGCACCGACCTGGACAAGCTGGTGCTGGACGTGCAGACCAACGGCGTCATCAGTCCCGAGGAAGCCGTGCGCCAGTCGGCCCGCATCCTGATGGACCAGATCTCCGTGTTCGTGTCGCTGGCCGACAAGGACGCCGGCCAGCTGACCACCAGCATCTCCTCGACCGGCACGTCGGCGCCGATCGATCCGGTGCTGCTGCGCCCGGTCGACGACCTGGAGCTGACGGTGCGTTCGGCCAACTGCCTGAAGGCCGAAAACATCTACTACATCGGCGACCTGATCCAGCGCACGGAAAACGAGCTGCTCAAGACTCCGAACCTGGGCCGCAAGTCGCTCAACGAGATCAAGGAAGTCCTGGCCGCGCGTGGCCTGACCCTGGGCATGAAGCTGGAAAACTGGCCGCCCGTCGGCCTCGAACGCCCCTGATCGCAGCACCGGCGCGCGGGCGGCCACCGAGGCCGCGCGCGTGCTAACATCCCGCCCTGGCCGTTTCGGCGGCCGGGATCCAACCCCACCCGGGCCGCGGCTCGTCCGATAGAAGATCCGGGTTCCATAGATTCAAAAGGAAATCGAAATGCGCCATCGTCACGGCCTTCGCAAACTGAACCGCACCAGCAGCCACCGTCTGGCCATGTTCCGCAACATGGCGGTGTCCCTGCTGACCCACGAAGCCATCAAGACCACCCTGCCCAAGGCCAAGGAACTGCGCCGCGTGGTCGAGCCCCTGATCACCCTGGGCAAGAACCCCACGCTGGCCAACCGCCGCCTGGCCTTCGCCCGCCTGCGCGACCGCGACGCCGTCACCAAGCTGTTCAACGACATCGGGCCGCGCTTCGCCGCGCGCAACGGCGGCTACACCCGTGTGCTGAAGATGGGCTTCCGCCAGGGCGACAACGCCCCCATGGCCTACATGGAACTGGTCGACCGTCCCGAAGCCGAGGCGCCGGCCGGCGAATAAGCCGTCCAGGCAGTCCTCCAGGCCTCTCGCCCGCCGCTCTCCGTGGCGGCGATGCGGCGAACGGGCCCTCCAGGGGGCCCGTTTTGCATTGCGGGCCGCAGGCGCGCGGTGCGGCCCGCCCTCCGGCATGACGGGGATCAAGACACCTGGGCATGCCGCGCCGCCGGATGCCGCGTCCGGTGCGCGCCGCGGGTACAATGAGTCCAATACCCACACCGCCCGAAAGCCATGAAAGATCAGACACCTGGCGGCAATCCCGCCCTGGTCGTGCGCCAGGACGGCGCACCGACCGACACCGTGGTGGTGCTCAGCACGGCGCCCGACGAACTGCTGGCCAAGCGCATCGCGCACGTGCTGGTCGAGGAATCGCTGGTGGCCTGTGCCCAGGTGGGGCCGGCCATCGTCTCCATGTACCTGTGGCAGGGGGAACTCGAAGGCACGGACGAGGTCCAGCTCCTGTTCAAGACCACGGCGGACACGCTGCCGGCTCTCTACGAGCGGCTGTGCGTGCTGCATCCCTACGAGATCCCCGAATTCATGGTGCTGGGCGTGCCCGCGGGCAGCCGGGCCTACCTGGACTGGGTCGCCCAGTCCACCCGGCCCGCCATCCAGGCCGCCACCCGCGAGGCCTGAGAGGCCCGCGGGGCCTGCATCCGCCGCATCGCCGTATCCGCTGCATCCGCCGCAGCCGCCGTATTCAAGGAAGCCGTTCATGTCGTATCTGCCGGGCTCGTCCATTCCGCGGCCCGTGTGCCGCCCGGCCGCGCCGGGCGTGAAACGGTCCGCAAGGGCCGTCCCGCGTCCCGCTTCGCCTCCCTTCGTGCGCGGGCTGCCGCGCCGCATGGCGGCCCTGCTGGGCATCCTGCTGCTGGCGCTGTGCGGCCTGCTGATGGGCTCCGGCCCGGCCCGGGCGGCGGACGACTTCCTGCCGCCCGAGCAGGCCTTCGCCGACACCGCCGCCATGGCCGATCCCCTGACCCTGGACATGCACTGGGAGATCGCGCCCGGCTATTACATGTACCAGGACCGCTTCGAGGTGCGCATCGAGGACGCCCAGGGACGGCTGCTGGTGTTCCGGCGTTCCGACCTGACGCCGGAGGACGCCGAGACCCGCGCGCCGGCCTGGGGGGACGCCCTGCGGCTGCCGCACGGGCGGGTCAAGTACGACCCCACCTTCGAGAAGGACATGGAGGTCTTCCACGGCGGCGTGACGCTGCGGACGGCCCTGCGGCCCGGCGCCGGGGGGCCGCTGCGGGTCTCCGTCACCGGTCAGGGCTGCGCCGACGAGGGCCTGTGCTACCCGCCCATGACGAAGACCCTGGTCCTGCAGGCCGACGGCGGCGGCTACCGCGCGGTCGGCGAGCAGGTCCGCGACCGGGTGCCGCCGCCGCGCGACGAGACGCCCGCCGCTGCCGCTCCCGGCGGAGCGCCCGGGACGGACGCTGGATTGTCGGCGGCCTTGCGCGGCGGCGCGGGGGCGGCGCCGGCGGGCGCGCCCGCGGCTCCGTCCGAGGGACCGGCGTCGTCGCCGGCTCCTTCCGCGACGCCGGGCGCGCCCGCAACTTCGTCCATGGCTTCGTCCGCGGCTCCCTCCGCGGCCCCCTCCGCGGCCGCCGGGCCGGACGGCGGATCCTGGCTGGACCTGGGCGACGTGGGCATGGCGGCCTGGCTGCACCAGGCGCCGCTGTGGCAGATCCTGGCACTGAGCCTGGCGCTGGGCGCCCTGCTGTCGCTCACGCCCTGCGTGCTGCCCATGGTGCCCATCCTGCTGGCCGTGATTTCCGGCGGCGGGGGCGCGGTCGGCCGGGCGCGCGGCCTGGGGCTGGCGGCGATCTACGTGCTGGGCATGTCCCTGGTGTACACCGCGCTGGGCGTGGCGGCCGGCCTGCTGGGCGCGGGCCTGGCCGCCTGGCTGCAATCCCCCTGGGTGCTGGGCACCTTCGCCGTGCTGCTGGCGCTGTTCGCGCTGGCGATGCTGGACGTCTTCACCCTGCAGGCCCCGGTGGGCCTGCAGTCGGCCATGCAGGCGCGCCTGCAGCGCCTGCCGGGCGGCCATGCGGGCGGCGTGTTCGTGATGGGCCTGCTGTCGGCCCTGATCGTCGGTCCCTGCGTGGCCGCGCCGCTGGCCGGCGTGCTGCTGTTCATCTCGCAGACCGGCGACGTGGTGGTGGGCGGCGCCGCCCTGTTCGCCCTGGCCTGGGGCGAGGGCCTGCTGCTGCTCGCCGTGGGCGCGGGCGCCGGCGCCCTGATGCCGCGCGCCGGCGCCTGGATGACGCCGCTGAAGGCGGGCTTCGGCCTGCTGCTGCTGGCCACCGCCTGGTGGATGGCGCGGCCGCTGCTGGCCGACGGCCTGTACGTGGCCGGCTGGGCGCTGCTGGCCCTGTGGGCCGCCCTGCTGGCCTGGTCGGCCGCCGCCCAGGGCAAGGGCGAGGCCGGGCCGCTGCGGCTGCTGACGCGCGCCCTGGCCCTGATGCTGGCCCTCTGGGGGCTGGCGCAGGGCGCCGGGCTGCTGGCGGGCGGGCGCGACATGCTGCGCCCCCTGGCGCCCTTCACCGCCGGCGTGGCCGGGTCGGGCGGCGCGGCCCTGGCTGCCGCCGATCCCGCCGCGATCCGCGCCCGCTTCACGCGCGTGGCGTCCGTGGCGGACCTGGACGCCCGGCTGGCGGCCGCCGGCCGGCCCGTGATGCTGGACTTCTACGCCGACTGGTGCGTGTCCTGCCTGGAGATGGAGAAATTCACCTTCAGCGATCCGGCCGTGGCCGAGCGCATGGACCGCATGCTGCTGCTGCAGGCGGACGTCACCCGCATGACGGACGAGGACCGCGCCCTGCTGGCGCGCTTCGATCTGTTCGGCCCGCCGGGCATCCTGTTCTTCGATGCGGGCGGGCGCCCGATTCCCGAGGCCCGGGTGGTGGGGTTCAGGAAGGCCGAGGCTTTCCGCAAGGTGCAGGACCGGGTGCTGGCGGGCGGCTAGGCCGCGCCGCCGGGCGCCGCTCAGTCGCCCGATTCGCCGGTGGGCTCGTCCGTGCGGCTCAGTTCCCGGGCCTCGTCGGCCTCGTCCGCGGCCGGCTTGCGCTTTTCGATGGCGGCGCCGGCCAGGATGCCGATCTCGTACAGCAGGCACAGCGGCGCGGCCAGCAGGATCTGGCTGAGGACGTCGGGCGGCGTCACCACGGCGGCGACGACGAAGGCGCCGACGACCACGTAGCCGCGGACCTCGCGCAGTTTCTTCACCGTGACCATGCCGGTCTTGACCAGCAGGACGACCGCGATCGGGACCTCGAAGGTGACGCCGAAGGCGATGAACATGGTCAGCACGAAATTGACGTAGGCCTCGATGTCCGGCGCCGGGGTGATGGACTGCGGCGCGAAGTGGGCGATGAAGCTGAAGACCGTGTGGAAGACCACGAAATAGCAGAACGCCATGCCCAGCAGGAACAGCAGGGTGCTGGAGATGATCAGGGGCAGCGCCAGGCGCTGTTCGTGGCGGTACAGGCCCGGGGCGACGAAGGCCCAGGCCTGGTACAGGACCACCGGCAGGGCCAGCACGAAGGACGCCAGCAGGGTGACCTTGATCGGCACCATGAAGGGCGTGATGACGCCGGTGGCGATCATGCGCGTGCCCTGGGGCAGCGAGGCCAGCATGGGCTGGGCCAGGATGTCGTAGATCAGCGACGGGCCCGGATAGATGAACAGCACCACGAAAATGGCCAGCACGGCCATCACGGCCCGCAGCAGGCGCGTGCGCAGTTCGATCAGGTGCGAGATGAAGGTGTCCTGGGACGAGGCGTCGGAAGCGTCTGTCATGCCGTGCTTCAGTGGCTGGTATCGGTGGAGGCCGGCGCGGACCGGGGCACGGACGCGGGCTCGGGGCTGCGTTCGGCGGCCGGTGCCGGAATCGCGGGCGCGCCGGCGGCGGGCTCGGCCGGGGCGGCGCCCGACGCGGGCGCATCGGCGGAAGCGGGCCGCGTGTCGAGCGCCTGGCGGGCCTGGTCCAGGGTGTCCTTGAGAGCCTGCGAGGGCTGGGTGACGGCGGCCCTGAGCTCGTCCACCGACGAGGTCATGGACGACTGCACGGAACGGGCGGCGTCTTCCATCTGGTGCTTGATGTCGCCGATTTCCTTCAGGTCCATTTCCTTCTGGATGTCGGACTTGACCTCGTTCACGTAGCGCTGGGCGCGGCCGAGCAGGTGCCCGACCGTGCGGGCGACCTTGGGCAGGCGTTCGGGCCCGATGACGATCAGCGCGATCACGCCGATCAGCATCAGTTCGCTGAAGCTGACATCAAACATGGTGGATCCGGTGCGCGGCGGCGATCAGGCGTCGGTCTTTTCGCGGGCCTGGACGTCCACGGTGCCGTCGTCCCGGGTCTGCTGGGTGACGGCCGGCTTGGCGGCGGAGTCGTCCTGGGCGTCTTTCATGCCCTTCTTGAAGCCCTTGACGGCGCCGCCGAGGTCTTCGCCGATGTTGCGCAGTTTTTTCGTGCCGAAGATCAGGGCCACGATGACCAGGACGATCAGCCAGTGCCAGATGCTGAAGCTACCCATGAGAACTCCTTAGGCGGCCGGGGCCGCGCGGTTTGACCAGGGGCGTTGGCCGCCCAGGATGTGGAAATGCAGGTGATCGATTTCCTGGCCGCCCTCGGTGCCGGTATTGGCCACCAGGCGGAAGCCGCCGGCGGGCATGGGGTTGCAGCCGTTGGCGAAGGCGAGCTCGGATGCCAGGCGCAGCATGCGGGCCAGCCATTCGCCATCGTCGGGACCGATGTCGGCCAGCGAGGCCAGGTGGTGCTTGGGGATCAGCAGCAGGTGCACGGGCGCCGCCGGGTTGATGTCGTGGAATGCGAGGAATTCGTCGTCTTCGTGGACAATGCGGGCGGGGATTTCGTGCCGTGCGATTTTACAGAACAGACAATCGTGGCTCATGGGGATCTACGGGGCGGGGCCGGACATCGGCCCGTTCAGTCCCATATGTTGCCATATTTTCGCGCAGGCGGGTTTGACCGTGCGCGTGCGGGAGCGGAGTGTGCGGGTATGTCCGGAGGGGACGCTCCGAGGGGAGTCTCCCGGGGGACGCGGGGCGGGCGGCGCGCGCGGGACTCAGTCCCTGGGCCGGGACGCTTTTTCCTCCAGCCCGGACAGGCCTTCGCGGCGGGCCAGTTCGGCCAGCACGTCCTCGGGGCGCAGGTCGAAGTGCGTCAGGGCGACCAGGCAGTGATACCACAGGTCGGCGGTCTCGGCGACGATGCGCTCGCGCGTGCCGTCCTTGGCGGCCATGACCAGCTCGGTGGCTTCCTCGCCGATCTTTTTCAGGAAGGCGTCCGGGCCGCGCGCGAGCAGCTTGGCGGTGTAGGACGTCTGCGGGTCGCCGCCGCGGTCGGGCCGGCGCGTCGCCAGGGTGTCGGCCAGCCGGGCCAGGGTGTCGGCGGTGGAGGGAGTCGTCATGTGGAGGGAGTCGTCATGTGGAGGGATCCGTGATCGAAGGAAGGCCGGGCCGTGGGAGCCGGCCCGGCGTGTCCGGCGTGCGCTCAGTGGCCGCCCGGGTGGGGATGGGCGTGGGAGTGGCCGTAGATGGTGCCGGGGTCTTTCAGCACCGGGTCCTGGACGGTCCAGGCCGGCGCGTCGCCGTCCAGGTCCAGGCTGCGGTAGAAGCAGCGCTCGCGTCCGGTGTGGCAGGCGATGCCGCCGATCTGGGTGATCTTGAGCAGCAGCACGTCGCCATCGCAGTCCAGGCGGATGTCGTGGACCTGCTGGACGTGGCCCGATTCCTCGCCCTTGCGCCAGAGGCGCGCGCGCGAGCGCGAGTAGTACACGGCGCGGCCGGTGCGCACGGTCTCGCGGACGGCGTCGGCGTTCATCCAGGCCATCATCAGCACGGTGCCGGTCTTCGCATCCTGGGCGATGGCGGGGATCAGGCCCTGGTCGTCGAAGCGCAGGGCCGCCAGCCAGTCTTCGGCCGCGCCGGACGCGGGCTGCGCGGGCGCCGTCATGCGGGCGCCTGCGCGGCAGCGGCGGCGCGCACCGGGATGCCCTGGGCGGCGAGGAAGGCCTTGGCCTCGGCCAGGGTGTGCTGGCCGAAGTGGAAGATGCTGGCCGCCAGCACGGCGCTGGCGTGGCCCAGGGTGACGCCGTCGGCCAGGTGCTGCAGCGTGCCCACGCCGCCCGAGGCGATCACCGGCACCGGCACGGCGTCCGAGACCGTGCGGGTCAGTTCCAGGTCGAAGCCGGACTTGGTGCCGTCGCGGTCCATGCTGGTGAGCAGCAGTTCGCCGGCGCCCAGGTCGGCCATGCGGCGCGCCCATTGCACGGCGTCCAGCCCCGTGGCGCGGCGGCCGCCGTGGGTGAAGATTTCCCAGCGCGGGAGCTCGTCCGCGCCGGAGACGCGGCGGGCGTCGAGCGCCACGACGATGCATTGCGAGCCGTGGTGGCGGGCGGCCTCGGCCACGAGTTCGGGACGGGCGACCGCCGCGCTGTTGATCGAGACCTTGTCGGCGCCCGCGTCCAGCAGGCGCTGCACGTCGGCCACCTGGCGCACGCCGCCGCCCACCGTCAGGGGGATGAAGACCTGGCGCGCCACGGCTTCGATGATGGGCAGGATCAGGCCGCGGTCATCGGAGGTGGCGGTGATGTCGAGGAAGGTGAGCTCGTCGGCGCCCTGCTCGTCGTAGCGCCGGGCGATTTCCACCGGGTCGCCCGCGTCGGTCAGGTTGACGAAGTTCACGCCCTTGACCACGCGCCCGGCGTTGACGTCCAGGCAGGGGATGATGCGGCGGCACAGGCCCGAGTAGCCCGGGCGGTCGGCCGCGGCGGGGGCGGCCGGGGAGGCGGTGGCGTTCATGCGCCGGCGTCCTGGCCGCCGGATTCCCCGGCCGGCGAGCCGAGCAGTTCGTCGGCGAGGCTTTGCGCGGCGGCGAAATCCAGGGTGCCCTCGTACAGGCTGCGGCCCAGGATGGCGCCCTCGACGCCTTCGTGGGCCACGCCGCACAGCGCGCGGATGTCCTCCAGCGAGGCGACGCCGCCCGAGGCGATGACCGGGATGCGCACGTGCTGCGCCAGGCGCACCGTGGCTTCGATGTTGACGCCCGAGAGCATGCCGTCGCGGCCGATGTCGGTGTAGATGATGGACTCGCAGCCGTAGTCCTCGAATTTCCGCGCCAGGTCGAGCACGTCGTGGCGCGTCAGCTTGGACCAGCCGTCGGTGGCGATCTTGCCGTCGCGCGCGTCCAGGCCGACGATGATGTGGCCGGGGAAGGCCGAGCAGGCGTCGCTCAGGAAGCCCGGGTCCTTGACCGCCGCGGTGCCGATGATGACGTAGGAGATGCCGTTGTCCAGATAGTATTCGACCGTGTCCAGATCGCGGATGCCGCCGCCGATCTGCACCGGGATGGCATCGTCGACGGCGTCCACGATGGCCTGGATGGCGGCGCGGTTGCGCGGCTTGCCGGCCACGGCGCCGTTCAGGTCCACCAGGTGCAGACGGCGCGCGCCCTGGGCGGTCCATTGTTCGGCCATGGCGGCGGGATCTTCGGAAAACACGGTGGCCTTGTCCAGGTCGCCCTGGCGCAGGCGCACGCATTGCCCGTCTTTGAGGTCGATGGCGGGGATGAGCAGCATGGTCGTCGTGGTCGGTGCTGAAAGGAGAGGGCGTGCCGGGAGCCGGGTGTCAGGGCTGCCAGCGGGTGAAGTTGCGGTACATCCGCAGCCCGGGAGCTGCGCTCTTTTCTGGGTGGAACTGTACGGCAAAAATATTGCCGTCCGCAATGGCGCAGCAGAACGGTAGGCCGTGGTGGCTGATGCCGGCCGTGAGCGCCGGGTCGGCGGGTTCGGCGTAGTAGCTGTGGACGAAGTAGAACGGCGTGTCCTGGGCGATGCCTTCCCAGAGCGGGTGGGCGCGGGTCTGGGTGACGGCGTTCCAGCCCATGTGGGGGACTTTCAGCCGCGCGCCGCCGTCGACGGCGTGATCGAAGGCCGGCCCCTGGAAGCGGCGCACGCGCCCGGCGAACAGGCCCAGGCCGGGGGTGTCGCCCTCGTCGCTCGCCTCGAACAGCATCTGCTCGCCCACGCACACGCCCAGCAGCGGCTTTTCGCGCGCGGCCCGCAGCACCGCCTCGCGCAGGCCGGAGGTGTCCAGCGTGCGCATGCAGTCGGGCATGGCGCCCTGGCCGGGGAACACGACGCGGTCGGCGGCGTGGATCGCCCCGGCGTCGCGCGCGATGCGGATGTCGTGGTCGGGGGCGGCGGCTTGCAGGGCGCGGGCGACGGAATGGAAGTTGCCCATGCCGTAGTCGACGATGGCGATGCGGGTCACGATGCGGGAGTCCTGGGACGGTCTATGAGTCTGCGACGGGTCTGTGGTGCCGGGAGCGGGGCTGCGGCGCGCTCTACAGCGAGCCCTTGGTCGAGGGGATGGCGCCGCCGGCGCGCGGATCGACCTCGGTGGCCATGCGCAGCGCCCGGCCGAAGGCCTTGAAGATGGTCTCGCACTGGTGGTGGGCGTTTTCCCCGCGCAGGTTGTCGATGTGCACGGTCGCCAGGGCGTGGTTGACGAAGCCCTGGAAGAATTCGCGCGCCAGATCGACGTCGAACGCGCCGATGCGCGCCCGGGCGTAGTCCACGTGGTAGAACAGGCCGGGGCGGCCGGACAGGTCCACCACCACGCGCGACAGGGACTCGTCCAGCGGCACGTAGGCGTGGCCGTAGCGGCGCAGGCCGGCCTTGTCGCCCGCGGCGGCGGCGAAGGCCTGGCCCAGGGTGATGCCGACGTCCTCGACGCTGTGGTGATCGTCGATGTGGGTGTCGCCATCACAGCGGATGTCCAGGTCGAACAGGCCGTGGCGGGCGATCTGGTCCAGCATGTGGTCCAGGAAGGGCACGCCGGTGTTCAGCGTGCGCGTACCGGTGCCGTCCAGATTGAGGCTGACGCGGATGCGGGTTTCCTGGGTGTTGCGTTCGATGGTGGCGGTGCGCATGGGCGAAGGGCGGATCTTTCGGAGTGGAGGCGCGCGGCCCCGCCGGGGCCGCGCGGGCGGGTTCAGGGCTGGGGGTCCAGGCGCAGCGAGGCGCTGGCGGCGTGGGCGTGCAGGCCCTCGCCTGTGGCCAGGGTGGCGGCGATGCGGCCCAGGGTCTGGGCGCCGGCCTGCGAGACCTGGATCAGGCTGCTGCGCTTCTGGAAATCATACACGCCCAGCGGCGAGGAGAAGCGCGCGGTGCGCGCGGTGGGCAGGACGTGGTTCGGCCCGGCGCAGTAGTCGCCCAGGGATTCGGAGCTGTAGGCCCCGAGGAAGATCGCGCCGGCGTGGCGCACCAGGGGCAGCAGGGCCTGCGGATCGCGCACGGAGAGCTCCAGGTGTTCCGGCGCGATGCGGTTGACGATGTCACAGGCCTGTTCGAGGCTGCCGGTGCGGATCAGGGCGCCGCGGTTGGCCAGGCTGACGCGCAGGATGTCGGCGCGCGGCTGGGCCGGCAGCAGGCGTTCGATGGCGGCCTGGACGGCGTCCAGGTAGCCGCCGTCCGGGCACAGCAGGATGGCCTGGGCCAGTTCGTCGTGCTCGGCCTGGGAGAACAGGTCGATGGCGAGCCATTCGGCCGGCGTGGAGCCGTCGGCCACGATCAGGATTTCGGAGGGGCCGGCGATCATGTCGATGCCCACCGTGCCGAACACGCGGCGCTTGGCCGCCGCGACGTAGGCGTTGCCCGGCCCGACGATCTTGTCCACGGCGGGCAGCGTGCGCGTGCCGTAGGCCAGGCCGCCCACGGCCTGGGCCCCGCCGATGGCGAACACGCGGTCCGCCCCGCCCAGGGCGGCGGCGGCCAGCACCATGGGGTTGCGCGCGCCGCCGGGCGTGGGCGTGACCATGATGAGTTCGGACACGCCGGCGACCTTGGCCGGGATGGCGTTCATCAGCACCGACGACGGGTAGGCGGCCTTGCCGCCCGGCACGTACAGGCCGACGCGGTCCAGCGGGGTGACCTGCTGGCCCAGCACCGTGCCGTCGGGTTCGGTGTAGGTCCAGGTCTCGGCGCGCTGATGCTCGTGGTAGCGGCGCACGCGGTCGGCGGCGGCTTCCAGCGCCGCGCGCTGGTCGGCGGGCAGGCCGTCCAGGGCCGCCTGCCAGTCGGCGCGGGGGATTTCCAGCGCCTCCAGGCGGTCGGCCCGGACGTGGTCGAAGCGCGCCGTGTAGTCCAGGATGGCCGCGTCGCCGCGCGTGCGCACGTCGTGCAGGATGTCGCGCACGGCGGTCTCGATGGCCTCGTCCTGGGACGCGTCGTAGGCCAGCAGCCGGGTCAGGGCCGCGTCGAACTCGGGGGAACGGGCATCCAGGCGGTGAATCAGGGACATGATGGAAATCGGGTCGGAATCGGGGGGCGGAAAGCGGGGCGGCGCGCGGCCGCGCCGCGCGCGGGCCGTTCGCGGCGGCCGCGACGGGTCTATCTTAGCCGGAATTCCCGCCGTCCGAGCGGACGGCGGCCGCGGGCGGCGGCGGCGCGGGCCCCGGCGGCCTTCAGGCCATCGCGGACGAGGCCCGGCCGAAGGCGTCCAGGAAGGGCTGCAGGCGCTCGCCCTTCATCTTGAGCGCGGCCTGGTTGACGATCAGGCGCGAGGAGATCTGGCGGATTTCCTCGACCTCGACCAGGCGGTTGGCGCGCAGCGTGCCGCCCGAGGACACCAGGTCCACGATGGCGTCGGCCAGGCCCACCAGCGGGGCTAGCTCCATCGAGCCGTAGAGCTTGATGATGTCCACGTGCACGCCCTTGGCGGCGAAGTGCTCGCGCGCGGCGCGCACGTACTTGGTGGCGATGCGCAGGCGCGAGCCCTGGCGCACGGCGGCCTGGTAGTCGAAGCCTTCGGGCGCGGCCACGCACAGGCGGCAGCGGGCGATGTTCAGGTCGATGGGCTGGTACAGCCCGCCGGGGTGCTGCGCCATGTGCTCGTGCAGCACGTCCTTGCCGGCGATGCCGAAGTCGGCCGCGCCGTACTGGACGTAGGTGGGCACGTCCGAGGCGCGCACGATGATGATGCGCAGCGCGTCCGAGTCGGTGGGCAGGATCAGCTTGCGCGAGGATTCCGGGTTTTCCGGCACGCCCACGCCGGCGGCGGCCAGCAGCGGCAGGGTCTCTTCAAAGATGCGGCCTTTGGACAGGGCCAGGGTGAGGGGGGGAAGGGCCATGTGGAGCCTGTCGCCTAATTGATTGGGTGCTTATTGGATGCGCTGGATGTCCGCGCCCAGCGCCTGGAGCTTGCGTTCCATGCGTTCGTAGCCGCGGTCCAGGTGGTAGATGCGTTCCACCGTCGTCTGGCCCCGCGCGGCCAGGCCGGCGATCACCAGGCTGGCCGAGGCGCGCAGGTCGGTGGCCATGACGGTGGCCCCGAGCAGCTGCTCGACGCCCTGGACCACGGCGGTGTGGCCGTCGATCTCGATGTCCGCGCCCATGCGGCCCAGCTCCTGCACGTGCATGTAGCGGTTCTCGAAGATGTTCTCGGTGATGACGGCGGTGCCTTCGGCCAGGGTGTTCAGGGCCATCAGCTGGGCCTGCATGTCGGTCGGGAAGCCCGGGTATTCGCTGGTGCGGAAGCCCGTCGCGCGCGGCCGGCCGGCCATGCGGGCGCGGATCCAGTCCGGCCCGGTGGTGAGTTCCAGTCCGGCGTCGCGCAGCTTGTCCAGCACCGCGCCCAGCGTCTCGGGCGCCGCGTGGCGCAGGGTGATGTCGCCGCCCGTGGCCGCCACGGCGCACAGGAAGGTGCCGGCCTCGATGCGGTCGGGCACGATGCGGTGGACGGCGCCGTGCAGGCGTTCCACGCCTTCGATGACGATGCGGTCGGTGCCGTGGCCCTCGATGTGCGCGCCCATGGCGATCAGGACTTTCGCCAGATCGACGACTTCCGGCTCGCAGGCGGCGTTTTCCAGCACGGTGCGGCCTTCGGCCAGGGCGGCGGCCATCAGCAGGTTTTCCGTGCCCGTCACGGTGACCATGTCGGTCAGGATGCTGGCGCCGCGCAGGCGTTCGGCCTCGGCCACGACGAAGCCGTGCTCGATGCGGATGCGCGCGCCCATGGCGGCCAGGCCCTTGATGTGCTGGTCCACCGGCCGCTGGCCGATGGCGCAGCCGCCCGGCAGGCTGACCCGCGCGCGGCCGAAGCGCGCCACCAGCGGTCCCAGCACCAGGATGGACGCCCGCATGGTCTTGACCAGCTCGTAGGGAGCCTCCTGGCTGGACACCTGGTCGGCCTGGAGGGTGACGCGGGTCTCGTCGCCGCGCTCCGCGCGCACGCCCATGCGCTGCAGCAGGGTCAGGGTGGTGCCGATGTCGCGCAGCACCGGGACGTTGTCCAGTTCCAGCGGCTCGGCGGTCAGCAGCGATGCGCAGAGGATCGGCAGGGCGGCGTTCTTGGCGCCCGAGATGGAGACTTCGCCCCGCAGCGGGCGGCCGCCCTGGATCAGCAGCTTATCCATTGCTCTTGGCGGCCTCGTATTCGGCGGGCGTGAGGGTGCGCATCGACAGGGCGTGGATTTCCGCGCGCATGCGTTCGCCCAGCGCCTGGTAGACCGCCTGGTGGCGCGCCAGCGTGCGCTTGCCCTCGAAGACGGGGCTGACGATCAGGGCCTCGAAGTGGGCGCCGTCGCCGTAGACTTCGAGGTGCTCGCAGGGGAGGTTGTCGGCGATGTACTGGCGGACGTGGTCGGGGGTGGGAGACATGGGTCAGCTCCGTAGTTTGTAGCCGCGCGCCAGCAGGCGCAGGGCGAACAGGCTCAGGGCCACGGCGACGGCCAGCACGATGGCCAGGCCGCGCCAGGGGGAAACGTCGGACGCCGCGAAGAATCCGTAGCGGAAGCCGTCGATCATGTAGAACACCGGATTCCAGCGCGAGACGGCCTGCCAGAAGGGCGGCAGGCTGTGGATCGAGTAGAACACGCCCGACAGGAAGGTGGCGGGCACGATCAGGAAGTTCTGGAAGGCCGCCAGCTGGTCGAATTTTTCCGACCAGAGGCCCGCGACCAGCCCCAGCACGCCCAGGATCCAGCAGGACAGCACCGCGAAGGCCAGCAGCCACAGCGGCGCCGCGACCGGCAGGCGCACGAAGAACAGCGCCACCAGCCAGACACAGGCGCCCACGGACAGGCCGCGCGCCACCGCCGCCAGGATGTAGGCGGCGAAGATCTGGCGGTGGGAGAAGGGCGGCAGCAGCACGAAGATCAGGTTGCCGGTGATGCGGCTCTGGATCAGGGACGAGGACGGATTGGCGAAGCTGTTCTGCAGCATGCTCATCATCATCAGCCCGGGGATGAGGAAGGCGGTGTAGGAGATCGTGCCGTACACCTGCACGCGGTCCTCCAGCACGTGGGAGAAGATCAGCAGGTACAGCAGCGCCGTCACCACCGGGGCGGCGATGGTCTGCAGGCCGACCTTCCAGAAGCGCATCAGCTCCTTGTGCAGCAGGGTCGGGAAGCCCGAACCCATCTCGGGGCGGGTCTGGGAGACGGGGCGGATCACAGCTCGGCCTCCAGCACGGAATCGTCGTGCATGATGCGCACGAAGGCGTCTTCCAGGTCGGCGCCGCCGACCCGCGCCATCAGGGCCTGGGTGGTGTCCAGCGCCACGATCTGGCCGGATTTCAGCATCGCCACGCGCCCGCACAGGGATTCGGCTTCTTCCAGGTAGTGGGTGGTGAGCAGGATCGTGTGGCCGGCCTGGTTCAGGCGCGTGATGAAGTCCCACAGCGTGCGCCGCAGGTCCACGTCCACCCCGGCGGTGGGCTCGTCCAGGATGATCACGGGCGGGCGGTGCACCAGGGCCTGCGCCACCAGCACGCGGCGCTTCATCCCGCCCGAGAGCTCGCGCATGTTGGCCTCGGCCTTGTCCAGCAGCCCCAGGTTGTCCAGGATCTCGTCGATCCAGTCGTCGTTGTCGCGCAGGCCGAAATACCCCGACTGCAGCCGCAGCGTCTCGCGCACGGTGAAGAAGGGGTCGTAGACGATTTCCTGGGGCACGACGCCCAGCGACTGGCGCGCGCGGCGGAAGTCGCTCACCACGTCGTAGCCGCAGACCCGCGCGCTGCCCTCGGTGGCGCGGGACAGCCCGGCCAGGATGGAGATCAGCGAGGTCTTGCCCGCGCCGTTGGGGCCCAGCAGGCCGAAGAATTCGCCGTGCTCGACCGTCAGGCTGACGTCGCGCAGGGCCTGGAAGCCCTCGGGCGCGGGGCGGCCGCTCAGGCGGTCGCGCCAGGATCGCTGGCGCGGGGCGTAGATTTTGGAGACGTGTTGCAGATCGAGAGCGGGCATGAGCGGGCGATGCGCCACTGAAGTGGGCGCCATCGGACATTATAAGCGGTCGGGGGGATTGGACTGGCGCGGCCCTGCCCTTCATGTCCGCGTGCGGGCGTGTTTAGAAAGCAATCACTGCTTCGCGTTCAGCGCCTTGATCAGCCCGTCGATCCCGTTGCTGCCGATTTCGGCGGCGAACTGGTTGCGGTAGTTCTGGATCAGCCAGATGCCTTCGACGTTCAGGTCGTAGACCTTCCAGCCCGCGTCCGTGCGTTCCAGCCGGTAGTCCACCCCGATCGCCGGGCTGTTCGGCTGCGAGATCGTCGTGCGCACCACCGCGTCGTCGGCCTTCGGGTCGCCGCGGAACGGCAGCACCGAGATCGTCGTGCCCGCGGTCACCCGCGTGAACGCCCCGCTGTAGGTGCGGATCAGCGTTCCCGTGAACGCCTGCACCAGCGACTGCTGCTGGGCCGCCGAGGCCTGGCGCCAGTAGCGTCCGGCCGCCAGGCGGGTGGTCTTGTTCATGTCCACGTACGGCAGCGCGTAGCGGCGCACCAGGGCCGCGATGTGGGTCGGCTCGCCGCGCAGCGCCTGCGGGTCGGCCTTCACCGCGTCCAGCATGTTGTTCGCCACGGCTTCGAGGAAGTCGTTCGGCGCGGCCTTGGGGTCGGGGATGCGCTCGGCCGCGCCGGCGGATGCGGCGGACAGGGCCAGCGCGGCGCCCAGCAGGCACAGGCCGCCCGCCCGGCGCAGGACGTGCAGGAAAGAAGGAAAATTCATCGTCGTCTCCGTGTGGCGTCCGCCCGGGCGGGGCGGACGGTTCGGTGCCCGGGCCGGACGCGGCCCCGGGCGAGCGGTTTCATTGCGCGGGTGTTGCGTCCGGATCCTCGTAGACCGGCAGGCCCTGGTCGGCGGGTGCCGGCACGTGTTCCAGGGACTCCTCGGTGGAGGCGCGGCTGCCCTGCTGGCGGCTGTCCAGCATGGCCTTGCGGCGCTGCAGGTAGGCGTCGCGGATGAAGCTGTACTTGTCGAGCGCGATCTGGTCCACCAGGCGGTCGGCTTCCAGCAGGCTGGCGCGCGTGTCCACGATGTACAGGCCCAGCAGCGAATTGCGCACCGGCACGTTGTCGATGGCGAACACCGCGCTGGTGGGCGAGACCGGCGAAGCCAGGGACGCGGCGAAGGCCGCGCTGTCGCGCACCGTGCTGGGGCCGAGGAAAGGCATCACAAAGTACGGCCCCTGGCCCAGGCCCCAGACGCCCAGCGTCATGCCGAGGTCGTTGGGGATCCTGCGCGCTCCGTGCATCGAAGCGACGTCGATGCAGCCGCCCAGGCCCGCGGTGGAATTGAACAGCACCCGGCCGAACGTGTCCACGAAATCGCGGCCGCGCCCCTGCAGCAGGCTGTTGACGCCCGACCACACGTCGGCCAGGTTGCCGAAGATGTTGTGGATGCAGGTGCGCACCGGCCGCGGGGTGACGGTCTCGTAGCCCGTGGCGATGGGCTTGAGCACGGCGCGGTCCACCGTGTCGTTGAACCGGTACATGCCGCGGTTGTAGGATTCCCAGGGGTCGTTGGGCGAGGGATTGGGCACCTGGGCGCAGCCGGCCATCAGGGCGGCCGCCGCCAGGGCCAGACCCGCGCGGGCCGTCGGACGGCGGAAGTGGGGCGCGGCCGGCGTCGGGGCGGAGGGGTTCATGTCGTGTCTCGTGGAATCGGGATCGGGGCGGCGTGGACGTGCCGCGGGGTTTTTCGGCGTGATGCGGAACGGATGCGCAACGGTACGGTGCGAAAGCGCCGCGTACGGATGCCGCGTAGGGTGTGTAAAGGCGTATTGTAAGTGTAAAGGAAGCCGGTCAACGGGCGGGGGCCGGCGCGGCCGCGCCTGCGGCGTCCGGGCCGGCCGTCGGGCCTTTCGCCGTCGAGCCTTCCTTTTCGGCCGAGCTGTACAGGAACTTGCTGATCAGGTCCTCCAGCACCACCGCGGACTGGGTGAATTCGATCGTGCCGCCGTCGGCCAGGTTCTGGTCGTCGCCCCCCGGGGTCAGGCCGATGTACTGCTCGCCCAGCAGGCCCGAGGTCAGGATCGAGGCCGAGGAGTCCTTGGGGAAGGCGTAGGGCTGTTCCAGCGACAGCGTGACCGTGGCCTGGAAGCGCTGGTTGTCGAAGCCGATCTGCGCGACCCGCCCGACCACCACGCCGCTGCTCTTCACCGGCGCGCGGACCTTCAGCCCGCCGACGTTGTCGAAATGGGCGTGCACCTGGTAGGTGGGGGCGAAGGAAAAGGAGCTCATGTTGCCGGCGCGCAGCGCCAGGAACGCCAGGGCGACCAGGCCCAGCAGGATGAACAGGCCTACCCAGAAATCGGTTTTTTCGCGTGTCATGAATTCGTTCCGCAGGTTTCGGTTGGCGAACAACGGGTTCTAGTGGGCGAACATCAGCGCCGTCAGCAGGAAATCCAGTCCCAGCACCGCCAGCGCGCCGCTGACCACGGTACGGGTGGTGGCGCGCGAGACGCCTTCGGGGGTGGCGCGCGCCGTCCAGCCCTGGTAGAGGGCGATCAGGGTCACGACGACGCCGAAGACCAGGCTCTTGATGACGCCGTTGAGCACGTCGTCGATGACGTCCACCCCGTCCTGCATCTGCGACCAGAAGGCGCCCGGATCGATGCCGATCAGCATCACGCCCACGAACCAGCCGCCCAGGATGCCGACCATGGAAAAGACCGCCGCCAGGACCGGCATGGCGATCACCCCGCCCCAGAAGCGCGGCGCCAGGACCCGGCGGATCGGGTCCACGGCCATGACTTCCATGGCGGCGATCTGCTCGCCGGCCTTCATCAGGCCGATCTCGGCCGTCAGCGACGTGCCGGCCCGCCCGGCGAACAGCAGCGCCGTGACCACCGGCCCCAGTTCGCGCGTCAGCGACAGGGCCACCAGCAGGCCCAGGGCTTCTTCCGAGCCGTAGCGGTTCAGCGTGTAGTAGCCCTGCAGGCCGAGCACGAAGCCCACGAACAGGCCCGAGACGCCGATGATCAGCAGGGAATGGTTGCCGATGAAGTGGACCTGCTGGGCGGTCAGGCGCGGGCGGCGCAGCACCACGCCGCTGCGCGCCAGGATGGCCGCGAACAGGCGGGCGAAGGCGCCCAGGCCGGTGATCATGGTCATGAAGCCATGCCCCAGCGCGGCGATGCGGCTTGCGAGAACGCTCATGAACCCCTCCGGGCGGCGAACCAGCGTTCAAAGGCCGGCGTCAGGGGATAGTGGAAGCCGATCGGGCCGTCGGGCCGGCCTTCCAGGAACTGCTGCAGGTATTCGTCCTGCGAGGCCGACAGTTCCGCCGGCGTGCCCTGGGCGATCAGCCGGCCCTGGCCGATGAGGTAGACCCGGTCCACGATCGCGAAGGATTTGGCGACGTCGTGCGTGATCAGGATCGAGGCGCAGTCGAGCTGGTCCGTCAGGCTGCGGATCAGCTGCGCCGTGATCCCCAGGGAAATCGGATCCAGCCCGGCGAAGGGCTCGTCGTAGAGGATGAGTTCGGGTTCCAGCACGATGGCGCGCGCCAGGGCCACGCGCCGCGCCATGCCGCCGGAGATTTCCGAGATCCGCAGATGCGCGGCGTGCCGCAGGCCGACGGCCTGGAGCTTGTCCAGCACCCGTTCCAGGATCTGCTGCTCGGAGATGCGGGTGTGCTCGCGCAGCGGGAAGGCCACGTTCTCGAAGACGTTCAGGTCGGTGAACAGGGCGCCGCTCTGGAACAGCACGCCCATGCGCTGGCGCACGGCGCGCAGCGGCTCGCCTTCCAGGCTGGCCATGTCTTGGCCGAACACGCGGATCCGCCCGGCCTGCGCCCGCAGCTGGCCGGTCATGGCCCGCAGCAGCGTGGTCTTGCCCGAGCCCGAGCCGCCCATCATGGCCACCACCTGGCCCCGCATGGCCCGCAGGTCGATGCCGCGCAGCACGGTGAACTCGCCGTAGCCGAGCGAGACGTCATCGAAGGTGACAAGGGGATCGGAGGGGGTGTCGGTCATGGGAAGGGGCGGACGCCTGTCTGTCGTATGGATTGTACCCGGCTTGCCGCCGCGCACATCTCCCGGCGTCCCGGCAGGTTCGTCCGTCCCTCCGCAAATCCGTCACGGCACGCCCGCGCCCCGCGGGTCCGTCCTTCGCGGGTCCGTCCGGGCGGGGGCGGCGCCTCAACGCGGCAGGACCGACGCCCCCATCAGGTACTCGTCCACCGAGCGCGCGCACTGCCGCCCTTCGCGGATCGCCCACACCACCAGCGACTGCCCGCGCCGCATGTCCCCGGCGGCGAACACCTTCGCCCGGGAGCTGCAGTAGTCGTCCGTGTTCGCCCGCGCATTGCCGCGCCCGTCCGCGTCCACCCCGAACGCGTCCAGCACCGAGCGCACCGGCGACACGAAGCCCATCGCCAGCAGCACCAGGTCGGCCTGGATCTCGAAGCGCGAATCCTTCACCTCGCGCATCTTCATCTGGCCCGTGGCCTTGTCCTTCAGCCACTCCAGGCGCGTCGCGACCAGCTTTTCCACCTTGCCGCCCTTGCCCTCGAAGGCCTGGGTGCCCACCGCCCAGTCGCGCTGGCAGCCTTCCTCGTGCGAGGACGAGGTGCGCAGGCGGATCGGCCAGTAGGGCCAGGTCAGCAGCTTGTCCTCTTCCTCCGGCGGGCGGAACATCAGCTCGAATTGCGTCACCGAGGCCGCGCCCTGGCGGTTGCTCGTCCCCACGCAGTCCGACCCCGTGTCGCCGCCGCCGATCACCACCACGTGCTTGCCCTTGGCATTGATCGGCTTGGCGATGCGGTCGCCGTGGTTGATCTTGTTCTGCTGGCGCAGGAAATCCATGGCGAAATGCACGCCGCGCAGTTCGCGGCCCGGCACCGGCAGGTCGCGCGGCTGCTCCGAGCCGCCCGCCAGCACCACCGCGTCGTGCTGCGCCAGCAGTTCCTCGGGCGTCACCACCGTCAGGCCGTCTTCCGCGTGTTCCGGGCGGCCCACGTAGGTCGAGGGAAGGAACTCCACCCCTTCGGCCTCCATCTGCGCCAGGCGCCGGTCGATGTGCGACTTTTCCAGCTTGAAGTCCGGGATCCCGTAGCGCAGCAGCCCGCCGATGCGGTTGCTCTTTTCATAGACCGACACGCTGTGCCCGGCGCGCGCCAGCTGCTGCGCGCAGGCCAGGCCGGCCGGCCCCGAGCCCACGATGGCGACGCGCTTGCCGGTCTTGCGCGCGGGCGGCTGCGGCACCACCCAGCCTTCCTGCCAGCCGCGTTCGATGATGGTGTGCTCGATCGACTTGATGCCGACCGCCGTGTCGTTCAGGTTCAGCGTACAGGCCGCCTCGCAGGGCGCGGGGCAGATGCGGCCGGTGAACTCCGGGAAGTTGTTGGTCGACAGCAGCACGTCGAGCGCGCGCTTCCAGTCCTGGCGGTAGACCAGGTCGTTCCAGTCCGGAATGATGTTGTTGACCGGGCAGCCGTGGGTGCAGAACGGCACTCCGCAGTCCATGCAGCGCGCGCCCTGGATGCGGGCCTGCTCCTCGGTCAGCGGCGAGACGAATTCCTTCCAGTGGCGCAGGCGGGATTCCGGCGCCTCGTAGGCCGGCTTGACCCGCGCGAATTCCATGAAACCAGTGATTTTTCCCATGATGCGATGTTCCTTCAGGCGGCCTGGGCCTGGGTCTGGGTCTGGGCCGCCTGCCACAGTTCGCCCAGGGCGCGGCGGTATTCGATCGGAGTGACCTTGACGAAGGCGCGGCGCGCCTGGTTCCAGTCATCCAGGATTTCCCGGGCGCGGAAGCTGCCGGTGTGGCGGAAATGGTTTTCCACCAGGCGGCGCACGATCGCCTCGTCGGTCTCGCGCGCGCCGCTGCGCTCCAGGCTGTGCCAGAACTGCGGCTCGCCGGCCTGCCGCTGGGCCTCGTCGGTCTCCATCGGGTCCAGGCGCACCATGCCGGTGTTGCAGCGGCGCGCGAAGACCTGCTCCGGATCCCAGACGTAGGCGATGCCGCCGGACATGCCGGCCGCGAAGTTGCGGCCCGTCTCGCCCAGCACCACCACGGTGCCGCCCGTCATGTATTCGCAGCCATGGTCGCCCGTGCCTTCCACCACGGCCGCGGCGCCCGAATTGCGCACTGCGAAGCGCTCGCCGGCCACGCCGTTGAAATAGGCCTCGCCGCCGGTGGCGCCGTACAGCACCGTGTTGCCGGCGATGATGTGGTCCGGGCCGAAGCCGCGGAAGTCGTTGGGCGAACGCAGGATCAGGCGGCCGCCCGACAGGCCCTTGCCGACGTAGTCGTTGGCCTCGCCCACCAGGTCCAGGGTCACGCCGTGGGCCAGGAAGGCGCCGAAGCTCTGGCCGGCCGCGCCGTTGCACTGGATGTGGATGGTGTCGTCGGGCAGGCCTTCGTGGCCGTAGCGGCGCGCCACCTCGCCCGACAGCATCGCGCCGATGGTGCGGTTGCGGTTGCGCACCGGGGTGATGAAGGAGACCTTTTCCCCGCGTTCCAGCGCCGCCTTGCTGCGCTCGATCAGCTGGTGGTCCAGCGCGTGCGCCAGGCCGTGGTCCTGGGCGTCCGTGTGGTGCACCGGGTCCTCGGTGGGCACCTGGTGGAAGATGCGGCCGAAGTCCAGCCCGCGCGCCTTCCAGTGCTCGATGCCCTTGCGCATGTCGAGCAGGTCGGCGCGGCCGATCAGCTCGTCGAAGGTGCGGATGCCCAGCTGCGCCATGATCTCGCGCACTTCCTCGGCCACGAAGAAGAAATAATTGACGACGTATTCGGGCTTGCCGCTGAACTTCTTGCGCAGTTCCGGATCCTGGGTGGCGACTCCCGTCGGGCAGGTGTTCAGGTGGCACTTGCGCATCATGACGCAGCCTTCGACGATCAGCGGCGCCGTGGCGAAGCCGACCTCGTCGGCCCCCAGCATGGCGGCGATGGCCACGTCGCGGCCGGTCTTCATCTGGCCGTCGGCCTGCACGCGGATGCGGCTGCGCAAGCGGTTCAGCACCAGGGTCTGCTGCGTCTCGGCCAGGCCCAGCTCCCAGGGGATGCCGGCGTGCTTGATCGAGGACACGGGCGAGGCGCCCGTGCCGCCGTCGTGGCCGGCGATGACCACGTGGTCGGCCTTGGCCTTGGCCACGCCGGTGGCCACCGTGCCCACGCCCACTTCCGCCACCAGCTTCACCGAGATCGAGGCGCGCTCGTTGACGTTCTTCAGGTCGTGGATCAGCTGGGCCAGATCCTCGATCGAATAGATGTCGTGGTGCGGCGGGGGCGAGATCAGGCCCACGCCCGGCACCGAATAGCGCAGCTGCGCGATGTAGTCCGTGACCTTGTGGCCCGGCAGCTGGCCGCCCTCGCCGGGCTTGGCGCCCTGGGCCATCTTGATCTGGATCTGGTCGGCGCTGCACAGGTATTCGGCGGTGACGCCGAAGCGCCCCGAGGCCACCTGCTTGATGCGCGAGCGCAGCGAGTCGCCCGCGGCCAGCGGGATGTCGGCGACGATGCGGTCCGGCCCCAGGACGGAGGCGATGGTGTCGCCCTTCCTCACCGTCGGCTTGCCCGCGCGCATCTCGGCGCGGTAGCGCAGCGCGTCCTCGCCGCCCTCGCCGGTGTTGGACTTGCCGCCGATGCGGTTCATGGCCACGGCCAGGGTGGCGTGCGCCTCGGTGGAGATCGAGCCCAGCGACATGGCGCCGGTGGCGAAGCGCTTGACGATTTCCTTGGCGGGCTCGACTTCCGACAGCGGGATGGCCTTGGCCGGATCGACGCGGAACTCGAACAGGCCGCGCAGCGTCATGTGGCGGCGCGACTGGTCGTTGATGAGCTGGGCGTATTCCTTGAAAGTCGAATAATTGTTGGCGCGCGTGGCGTGCTGCAGCTTGGCGATCGAGTCCGGCGTCCACAGGTGCTGTTCGCCGCGGATGCGGAAGGCGTAGTCGCCGCCCTCGTCCAGCGCGTTGGCCAGCACCGGATCGGCGCTGAAGGCCGCCTGGTGGGTGCGCAGGGCTTCCTCGGCCACCTGGAAGATGTCGATGCCCTCGATGTTGCTGGGCGTGCCGGTGAAGTATTTCTTCACCAGGCTGCTGTGCAGGCCCACCGCCTCGAAGATCTGCGCGCCGGTATAGGACATGTAGGTCGAGATGCCCATCTTGGACATGACCTTCTTCAGCCCCTTGCCGATCGCCTTGATGTAGTTCTCGGTGGCCTTGGCGGGATCGGTGAGCGCCGTCGGGGAACCGGGCTCGGCATGGGGGCCCACGCCCGCGGCGAGGGTCTCCAGCGCCAGCCAGGGGTGCACGGCCTCGGCGCCGTAGCCGCCCAGCAGCGCGAAATGGTGCGTCTCGCGCGCCGAGCCGGTCTCCACGATCAGGCCGGTGCGGGTGCGCAGGCCGGCGCGGATCAGGTGCTGGTGGATGGCCGAGGTGGCCAGCAGCGCGGGGATCGCGACGTGCTCGGCGTCCACGCGGCGGTCGCTGAGCAGCAGGATGTTGTCGCCGCTCAGCACCGCGTCGGCGGCGGTGGCGCACAGCGAGGCCAGGCAGGCCTCGATGCCCTCGGGGCCCCAGGCCACCGGGTAGACGATGTCCAGCTCGCAGCAGCGGAACTTGTCGCCCGTCTGGCGGCTGATGTGGCGCAGCTGGGCCATGGCGGCCCGGTCCAGCACCGGCTGGCTGATTTCCAGGCGCAGCGGCGGATTGACGTTGTTGATGTCCAGCAGGTTGGGCTTGGGGCCGATGAAGGACACCAGCGACATGACCATCTGCTCGCGGATCGGGTCGATCGGCGGGTTGGTCACCTGGGCGAACATCTGGCGGAAATAGTTGTAGAAGGGCTTGGGGCGGTCCGACAGCACGGTCAGCGGCGCGTCGTTGCCCATGGAGCCGATGGCCTCCTCGCCGTTCTTCGCCATCGGCTCCAGGATGAACTTGAAGTCCTCCTGGGTCCAGCCGAAGGCCTGCTGGCGGTCCAGCAGGCTGGCGGACGGCTCGGGCAGGTCGTCGGCCTTCAGGGGCGGCAGGGCGTCGAGCTTCAGGCGCAGGCGCTCGATCCACTGCGGGTAGGGATGCGCGTTGGCCAGCTGCGACTTGATCTCCCCGTCCTCGATGATGCGGCCCTGCTGCAGGTCGATCAGCAGCATGCGGCCGGGCTGCAGGCGCCATTTCTTGACGATGCGGTGTTCCGGGATCGGCAGCGTGCCGGCCTCGGAGGCCAGGATCACCATGTTGTCGTCGGTGATCAGGTAGCGCGCCGGGCGCAGGCCGTTGCGGTCCAGCGTGGCGCCGATCTGGCGCCCGTCGGTGAAGGCCACGGCGGCCGGGCCGTCCCAGGGTTCCATCAGGGCGGCGTGGTATTCGTAGAAGGCGCGCCGCGACTCGTCCATGTCGGCGTGCTGCTCCCAGGCCTCCGGGATCATGATCATCATGGCGTGGGCCAGGGAATAGCCCGACATGACCAGCAGTTCCAGGCAGTTGTCGAAGGTGGCGGTGTCGGACTGGCCTTCGTAGACGATGGGGTAGAGCTTGCTCAGGTCCTCGCCCAGCACGGCCGAGCGCATGGCGCCTTCGCGGGCGCGCAGCCAGTTGAAGTTGCCCTTGACGGTGTTGATCTCGCCGTTGTGGGCGATCATGCGGTAGGGGTGCGCGAGCGGCCAGGCGGGGAAGGTGTTGGTGGAGAAGCGCTGGTGCACCAGGGCCAGCGCCGAGACGGCGCGCGTGTCGCCCAGGTCGCGGTAGTACAGGCCGACCTGGTTGGCCAGCAGCAGGCCCTTGTAGACCACGGTGCGCACCGAGATCGAGGGCACGAAGTATTCCTGGCCGTGCGCGAGCTGCATGCGCTGGATGGCGTGGCTGGCGGTCTTGCGGATGACGTAGAGTTTGCGCTCCAGCGCGTCGGGCACCATGATGTCGTGCCCGCGGCCGATGAAGAGCTGGCGGATGACGGGTTCGCAGGCCCGCACGGCGGGCGACATCCTCATGTCGCGGTCGACGGGCACGTCGCGCCAGCCGAGCACCACCTGGCCCTCGTCGCGCACGGCGCGCTCCAGCTCGCGCTCGCAGGCCAGGCGCGAGGCGGTTTCCTTGGGCAGGAAGACCATGGCGACGCCGTAGTCGTCGGGCGGCGGCAGGGTCACGCCCTGCGCGGCCATTTCCTCGCGGTAGAGCTGGTCGGGGATCTGGATCAGGATGCCCGCGCCGTCGCCCATCAGTTCGTCGGCGCCGACGGCGCCCCGGTGGTCCAGGTTTTCCAGGATCTTGAGGGCCTGCTGGATGACGGAGTGGCTCTTGTGGCCCTTGATGTGGGCGACGAAGCCGACGCCGCAGGCGTCGTGTTCTTGTTCGGGGCGGTATAGACCCTGGGCGGCCGGCAGGCCGGGGGGACAGGAGGCGGGGTGGGTCATGGCAGGACTCGCGAGGCGGAATACGGACGCCGTTCCGAACGGCGGAAGGAGGAAATTACCGCCCCAAGTCCTTGGTGACAATAGGATTTTTTGTTGGTGTGTCCCTATTTATGAATAGGGCTCATTGGATGCCTAATATATAGGGACATATCAAATCACATGAAATATAGGCCTTGTCCTCGACAGCTGTTTTTCAGCTTCAGGGAAAATCCCGATGGAAAGGCCGAGGATTTTTTTGCCGCCGGGCCGTCCCAAGGCAAAAAGCCCCCCCTTGGGGGGCAGCAAGCGGCCGCAGGCTGCGCAGCGTGGGGGCCTTTTCTGCCGCCGGGCCGTCCCAAGGCCCGTCCCCTTGGGGGATGAGACCGGACACAGGCCAGTCCCTGCGGACTGGCCCGTGCCTGGCGAATTGCGGTTTTACCTGTCCCGCGGCGCGCCCTGCGCCAGGGCGTCGAGGATCTGGTCCAGGGTCAGGCTCACGCCGCAGCGGCGCGCGACGTGGGTGACGGCCATCTGGTGGTCTTCCGCGCTGAAGTCGGCGCAGGCGTCGATCGTCAGGAACGGCTGGACGTCCTGCATGAAGGCTTCCAGCGCGGTGGCCAGGCAGCCGATGTGGGCGTAGACGCCGGTGATGATGAGCTGGTCGCGGCCCAGCGCGCGCAGGCGGTCCCGCAGGTCGGAGCGCTGGAAGGCGCTGTAGCGCCACTTGGTCAGCACGGTGTCCCCCGGGCGCGGGCTCAGGGCCGCGACGATGCGCGCGCCCGCCTGGTGTTCCGGCGCGGTCAGGCCCGGCCCCCAGAAGTCGTTCAGCAACGCGCGGTCGGCCTCGGGCTGCACCGGCGGCTGGGCGGTGTAGAACACCGGGATGCCGAGGTCGCGGCAGCGGTCGCGCAGGTGGACGATGGCGGTGATCAGGTCGGGGATCGGCGCCTGCGTCACGTCGTACTTGCTCAGGAAATAGTCCTGCATGTCGTGGATCAGCAGGGCGGCGCGGCGCGCCTCGGGGCGCCAGTCCACGCGGTTGCGCACGGGGGCGCGGGGCATGGCGTAGGAAGGCAGGGAGGGGATGGTCATGAAGCGAAGCTCCGGGAGTTCAAAGGAGCCCCAGTGCGTCCAGGACGGTGCGCAGCTTGTTGCCGGTTTCGAGATATTCGAGTTCGGGGACCGAGCCGGGGACGATGCCCGCGCCGGCCGACAGGGTGAGCCGGCGCCCGCTGGCATGGGCGCAGCGGATGGCGACCGCCCAGGCGCCGTCGCCGGCGGCGTCGCACCAGCCGACGGCGCCGGCGAAGTAGCCGCGCTCGAAGGGTTCCAGCGCGGCGATGGCGCGCCGGGCGTCCGCCGTGGGCAGGCCGCAGACGGCCGGGGTGGGATGCAGGGCGATGGCCAGGTCCAGGGCGCTGATGGCGGGATCGGCCAGTTCGCCTTCGATCGGGGTGCCCAGGTGCCAGAGCCGCGCGGTCGAGGTCAGGCCCGGCTGCGCGGGCACGTCCAGCGTGCGGCACAGCGGCCGCAGCGCGGCCTCGATGGCCTCGACCACGACGGCGTGCTCCAGCCGGTCCTTGGGCGAGTCCAGCAGCGCCCGGGCGATGCGGGCGTCCTCGGCGGCGTCGGGGTGGCGCGCGGCCGTGCCCGCCAGGGGATGCACGCGCACCCGGCGGCCGTCCCGGCGCACCAGTAGTTCCGGGCTGGCGCCGAGGAAATAATCCTGCTCGTTCCCGGACACGGGCAGCGCGTAGGTGTGGCCGTGCGGGCTGGCCCGCCACAGCCGCGCCAGGACCTCGGCCAGGTCCAGGGGCCGGTCCAGTTCCAGCTCCAGGGTGCGGGACAGCACCAGCTTGCGCAGGCCGTCGCCCCGGCCCAGGCGTTCCAGCGCCGCGCGCACGCCGCGCTCGTAGCCGGACTGGTCGGGGTGTTCCCGGCGCCCGCGGATGGCGCCGCGCCGCGCGGCCGGCGGTTCGCCCGGCGCGGCGATGCGCCGCAGCGTCCGCGGCACGCGCAGCAGGGCCGGCGCCGGGCCGGCCGGGTCGTAGGGCAGCAGGCCCAGCAGCAGGGGACGCGCGCCGTCCTCTGCGGCGTCCGGCGCGGGCGCGCCCGCCGCGGCGCGCAGTTCGGCCGCCTGCGCGAGCAGGCGGGCGCCGCAGCCGGCCACGTCCTCGCGCGGGGCGGCCTGCAGCAGGCAGCCGCGGGCGAGAAACCCCCGGTCGTGCGTGGTGAACAGGCTGTCGCCCGGCCGGAAGCCGGCCAGGGCGCCGGTGCGCGGATCGGCGGGCGTGCGGGCGAGCATGTCCATGATCCGCGGCTCAGCGGCGGGCTTCGATGCGCACGAGGCGATCGCCGCGCGGGTCGTCCTTGCTCTTCTTCACCGTCACCCAGGCGGTGCCCTGCGGGTCCAGCGCGATGTGGTTCGGCGCGGAGCCGGTGTTCACCTGGGCCTGGATGGTGCCGTGCTCGTCCACGACGGTGACGGTGCCCGCGCCGCGGTTGGCGACGTAGGCCAGGCGGTGGACCGGATCGAAGGCGACGTTCAGGGCGCCGGCGCCGGTCGCCAGGTGCTGCAGGACCCGGCCGTCGCGGGCGTCCAGCACCGTCAGGTCGCCGGATTTCTGGGCCGCCACGTAGATGCGCTGCGTCTGGCTGTCGACCGCGATGCCCGAGGCGCCCTGGACGCCGGGCACGGCGTAGCGCGCGGCCTGGCGGCCCGTGGCCGTGTCGATGGCGAAGACCTCGGCCGTGTTCAGGCTGACGGCGTACAGGCGCTGGTGCCCGGCGTCCAGCGCCAGGCTCATGGGCTTGGGCGCTTCGCCGGCGCCGGTGAGCGTGATGCCCGGCAGCGGCTGCAGCGTGGCGCTGTCGAACACGTGGATCAGGTTGGAGGCGGGCGAGGAGACGTAGGCGCGGTGGTGCGCGTCGTCGACCAGCACGTCGCGCGC